>Ga0116170_10005391_pt1 | contig 11471 bp, 5 predicted proteins | sample AD_JPNHW1_MetaG_FD_89797 | JGI IMG/M metagenome (GOLD analysis project Ga0116170, IMG submission 89797) | Active sludge microbial communities of municipal wastewater-treating anaerobic digesters from Japan - AD_JPNHW1_MetaG | ecosystem: Engineered > Bioreactor > Anaerobic > Digestate | place... | reverse complement strand
GCGGAAGGTTGCATCGCTACCCGGTGTCCCAGAAGAAATAACCTGCACACCTGCAGCACGTCCTTGTAGGGCGTCGCTTACACTCGGAACAGGCAAAGATTTGATATCACTGCTTTTTATCGTGGCTACTGAACCTGTCAGGTCTTTTTTACGTTGGGTACCATAACCTACCACCACCACTTCTTCCAACGATTTGGCATTTTCAACTAATTGTACACGAAGTGCTTGTCCTTTAAAAACCAGTTCCTGCGCATCGTAACCAATGTACGTAAAAATAAGAATAGAATTTTTTGCCGATACGGGCGATAATGTAAACTTTCCGTTTACGTCGGTAATTGTGCCGGTAGTAGTTCCTTTAACCAGAACACTCACACCGATTAGCGGTTCTCCTTTGGCGTCAACAACGACTCCTGAGATAGCTTTTGCTGTAGTTTGAGCAACTACAGTAGGCAAGACAAATAGCATACTGAATAAAAACAGCATACTGAAAAGGCTTTTTTTCAAATTGACCATCATTCTTTTTATTTAAGGTTATGAAATTATTTTGTACGAAAATTGAATAATTCTATCAAATTGAACAATTCGACATTCGACAATGCAAATGTATACGCATTTTATAGCTTCGAAATGAGTTGAATTTCTTAAAGTAGATAGAGAACTTAGCCAAATGATACAATTAGCTAACAGATAGCAATTTAGGCTTTGTTTGCTAGAAAACAAAGTAGATGTCTTGATATAAAAAAAGATGTTCTAACGACAAAGAAAGCCTTTCAAAACCTTTTAAATATGTGCGTTTTCTATTTATATACTCATACCTGCACTACATATATTTCAATCTTGATGCGTCCAACTTTCGACTTGTTACTGAATCTTTTTCTGCAATGATATAATTGGTCAGTAGAGAAGTATCATATTTCCTTGCAACTAAATAACTGATAGTTGAAACAATTTATAAATGGGTTAATTCGGGGGTTTCTCTAAAACAATAAACCCTGAAAGCAAGAACTTTCAGGGTTTATATCAAAACTGTTGTATCAACATCAGTTATTTTTCACTAACTTTAAAACAATACAAGCATGAGCACTTAGTGAAATAGAATAAGATGCCATAGATCCTAAATCCTTATGAGACCAAAGGTCTCGGACTGAAGCAGAGCTAATACCTAATGTGCTAAAATCTATTGACCGATTGATCGAATAATTCTCACGATTAAACAAAGCAATAATCCAATCGCCATTTGTCATTTGTCCTTTCCAAATTTGACTCTGTGGGTTGGTAGGATCATTCGAAAGTGGTTTCCCAACAAAACCATCTTTATTTAATGCAAGCATTTCTTCATTCTGATATAGCCAGAGGTCATTACCAATCGTATTGAATTGGTCAGAAATAGTTACAGGACCTCCTGCTACTAGATGTAATGAAATTACAGATTTTTTTTCATCATTATTTGCAAAAGTATTAATTCGGATAAAATCGCCATCCAAAATCATTTTCTTTCGACCAGAGAGTCTCGACCAATAAATATAACCATCGAATGCAGTAGCATATTGAGACCAATGTTGTCTGTGTTGTCCACGTGTATTATCACTGAATTTCCACCAACCGCCATCACCAGTATCTTCGTTAACACGAATCATGTGTCCATATTTATTTTCAACCTCAGCATCGTTGTATAAGTTTGGCATTACCAACGAAATAAAGACTTTATATTTGTCAGCAGACTCACGCATCCATCTTAATGCTTTTTCATAATTCTCTTTTCCATGGGCTGCCCCAACAGTACCCATCCATTGATCGTAACCCGTTTCATACCAAGATAAAAAGTCGATTCTTAGATAGTTAACACCCATTTGTGAGTAATACTTAAAGAAACCATCGACATATTCTCTTGCTCCCGGTTTATCCACTTGCAGCCAACGAAATCCAGAGGTAGATTCATCCCAATTAATAAGGTCAGAGAGGTTAAACTGCGTTCCCCATACTTTTATACCCGCATTGGCTGCAGCAGGATTTACCCACAATGGGTTATCGTAGATACCTAATCTCATCCCTCTTGATTTTAGCTCTTTTGACCACCAAGCATAATCATGTGTCCAGTTACTTGAATGTGATTTGCGATAACCTGTTGTAGGATCATATACCATATTTCCCCAACCATCAATACAAATCATGTCATATCCATATGGTAATAAGTTTTTCTCTACCCAATTAATATTGTCAGACCACACATTTTCAGGGATGTAGCCTATATGAGTGTTCTGTTCATCTTCAATGTTATATTCGTATGGACTCCAATATAAAGGTGCTTTATACGGATTAGCAGGTGTTACCCAAGGTGTATCAACCACCTCGTTCTCAGTGATATTTGGTTTCCATTCTTCTTTTTGGCTGCAACCGGCAGCCAGAAAGAAGAATGTACTATAAATCAAAAACAAAACTTTCTTCTTCATTATAGCTTTTTAAATACAACTGTTAATTTTGCTGGATTTACAGTTATTTTATACGTTCCAGCAGATTTAATTATCCACTTTTTGTCCGGGTTTCCACCAGCTACAAATTGCATTGTAGTAATATCAGTAGCATCGCCATTAATAATTGTACCATTAGCTATCGGCATCAAAAAATCACACCCCCAATTACCTGTAGAAAGTGGAAATTTCATTTCTCCTGCTAATAAACTACCTGTAAATGTGAATACCTCAGGATTTTTTACGTCCCAATTTAATTGAACAGGAGCGTTTATGTCCCAGCCCGCTGTTGTAGCTGCACCAACCATATAAATTTTTTCATAAGGAGTATATGCCAGTGCATATTTTAACGTTGAACGATTCATGTAGAAAGTATAGCGTCCACTTTTAGATATTGAAAATAAGCTATCTTTGTTTTCAGCAGATGTTCTGTAATAGAGCAGACTATCACTTAGTGGGTTAAGTGATGGAAATTCGTTGCTGATGCTTTCGATGACTTTAAAGGTTCCAACGCTAAAGTTTCCTGTATAAGAATATTGTTTTCGTTCAATAATTTCTGTTAGTTTAACTCCCTTGCTGTAATCCCAACCTCCAGAAATGGCACTTCCAACTAAATATAGTGGCAATGGACCAAGTGAAAATCCTTTTGCATAGAACGAAACCGATGCCAACTCCGGTTTTTGATATTGTTTGCTACTATCAACACGAGCAATAATTTCAGCATCAATTTTCACTGTTGAACCTCCAGGTATACCCCAATGTTCCAATAAAAGAGTGTTTAATTCTCCTACAGTTATAGACTTCGAGAAAATACCAGGTTCAATTTCTTCTACATTGGTGGCTGTTTCAAAGCTTTTTCCGGCTATATCCATTCTGAAAAGGTATGTCAACTTAGTGCCTGCACCTCGGTCATTACCTTTGTTCCAAGTAAATATAACAGCAGTGTCTTTTTCATGTCCCTCTTTTAAAATTATACTATCTGTAGATGCAACTACAGTCATTGGCTTCTCAAAAACCGGATTCTGAAGCCAGTTTGAAACAATTCCGGTATCTTCACATGCACTTACACAAATTGTCAAGAGCAATAAAAGGATTATTTTTTTTATCGTTTTCATTTTATTAGATATAAATTATTATTCCCAAAAGGGAGCTTGAACTAAATTTGGATTTTTTTCTATTTCTGATAAATGTACCGGGAACCAATAAAATGCTTTCTTATAAACACGAGTCTGATATTGTGTTCTAGTAAAGAAATTTGTTTGGTTTGTACCATAGAAATTCATACCATAAAAATTCTGATTCAATACACTCTCAGCTTGTTTCCATCGCCTCAAGTCATCATACCTGATACCTTCTGTACAAAGTTCCACCCTGCGTTCTGCGCGTATTAATTCACGCATTGCTGTTTGGTCGCCAAGATCAGCATGAATCACCGTAGTACTTGTTACCCCAGTGCTATATTCTCTAACACCAGCACGGTTACGGATTTTGTTCAGGTATAATAATATGTCAGGATTTCCAGGATCTATCTCATTCAACGCCTCGATATAGTTTAGGTACACTTCACCTAACCGATACAGGATACCAGGACGCCATGCAAAGACATTATTGATTGGATCTCTTGATGGATCAGTCCTTTTTCTCGATAAATATCCATTTTGAGGAGCATCATGTGTACCGGGATTATCTTTACCATTATAATAAAAGTTTAAGGTTCTTGAGTCTTTATTATACCACTGTCCATTGAAATTAACGGCTAAATAAAAACGAGGTTCACGGTTGCAATACATTTTGTAAGTGCCAGCTAATGTAACCTGACCTACATTCTTACACTCTTTCCATTTTGTTTTACCAGTTGTAAAATAACCATCAGACGTGGAAAATCCGGTTTCAGAGTAACCAGAATTTGGGTCATCCTTAGGTAAACCATTTGCCATGAAAAATGCATCAACCAATGATTGGGTAACACCGTATCCACCATTTCCAGAACTACCATAAGGTGCAGAATGCTTGTCGTATGTCGAGTAATCACAACTTGGACGTGCAAATAGAATTTCGGTATTTCCTTTACTATATTCTTTTAAAAATAAATTTTCACAAGATAAGAACGGATCAATACTACCATCGTCGTTCAGCTCAGTGTATAATGCATGCCCAGCAGCCTCTGCATCATCAATCAGTTTTTTAGATGCAGTCGCTGCTTTTGTCCATTTTGAAGCATCATATGTTGTATTAAAAAGTTCTTTTCCTTCTTTATTGGTATGCGCCACATAATCAGGATTTCCATTTACAAGTGGACTAGCTGCAAAAAGCAACATTCTTGCACGTACTGCCTCACACATGATAGATGTAGCCCGTCCATATTTACCTCCATCACTGTATGTTGCCGGAAGGATTTTAGCAACCTCAGTTAATTCAGTGTCAATCCAATTTACAATATCATCATATGGGGTTTGACCGACCATTAAATCAGAAAGATTATAATTTACAGGTGTAATATAATCGGGTTTAAATGGAATCGGACCGTAAGTATTCAATAATAACGAGTAATAGTAAGCTCTTAGGAAACGTGCTTCCCCAACCATTAGTGCAACCTCTTCCTGCGAAAGTTTTTGATCAGGCAAGGCCTGTACGAGTTGCATAAATATATTGCATTCACGTATTTTTTGTGGTAATACTGACCAATAACTTGGACTCCAGTCTGAATCAATTGTCCATTCACCTAGGGCAAAGGGAATGACCTGCCAACCATAATTACGCCATCTTTCAGATGGAGACATATCATCACCTAATATTTCCCAACCTAAATCGCGCATATACCCCCAATACGGATCTGGTATCATTGAGTAACACCCAGCCAACCATTGCTGAGTTTTCGTTTTGTTTTGAAAAACACTCTCCAGCGTAATTTCCGTATCTGCTTCTTTGTCAAGAAAATCAGCACAAGATGATAACAGCATTAAAGTGAAAAGCAAAAATGCAATTCTTATATTTGACTTTTTCATTATTATATATTATTAATTTTACAAGCTTACTTGAATACCAAAAAGAACAGATTTCATTGAGGGATATTTTAAACCGGTAGAAGTTGCCAGTTCGGGGTCCCAAAGATTAAAAGAAGACAAATAGAATAAATTATTTCCACTGAGATAAATTCTTACTCCAGACAATTTAGCTTTTTCAATCAAACTCTTCTTTAAAGAGTATCCTAATTCAAGTGTTTTTAGTCGAAGAAAACTCCTGTCTTTTTTCCACCAAGTTGAAGGTGCTGAGTTATTATAGTTGGTTCCATAATCCAATCTTGGCCAAAACACATTCTGACTTGGGTTTTCTTCTGTCCATCGATCATTGTAATTTGAATAAATATTTCCTAGTACACCTTGGCCACTTCCGGGTATAAAAAATGATGAGCCAGAACCTTGACCAATTATCTGATATGTATTGGCAACTCCCTGGAAGAAGAAACTCAAATCAAATTGCTTGTATTTAGTTGTATTGCCAAATCCATATACAATCTGCGGATCCAATGTTCCTCCGATATAACCTTCATCCAATGAATTAATAATACCATCTTTGTTTTTGTCGATATATTTAATATCACCTGGACGAACAGGAGTTCCACCAATCTGAGGTATAGCTTGTCCACTTACCAAATTACCACTTCCATCAAAATCAGCCGATGTATAAAGCCGATCTGCTGTGTAGCCCCATAAAGTGTTATTTGGTAATCCAGTAGCCGAACGATAAGTTCCAAGAACTGCAGCCGCTTCATCTTTTTCCAATACTGTGTTTTTAGCATAGGTAAAGTTTGCTCTCCAATTCATGAAAAGAGTTTTGGTGATTTGTTTATTCATTGACAATGCTACCTCAAAGCCTTTATTGTTCATTTTTCCATAATTTGCATACGGAGTAGAAAGGAATCCAGCTTGAGTTGGAACTGTAGTACGTTGAATAAAAATATCTTTACGGTCTTCATTAAATGCATCTACCTGAAGATCAACCATTCCTAAAATTCCTAATTCAATACCCACATTCGCTTTTGCTACTTTTTCCCAAGTAAGATTATTAACTCCAATTTCACCTTCTTGAATGCCGCTGTAATATGAACCATTTCCTGTGCCCCATGTATATCCAACAACGTTCGTGTTTAGAGTTGTCAAATATGCGAAACGGCGGTTTGAACCAATGTTATCATTTCCAACAAAACCATATGATCCACGAAATTTAATCTTGTTGAATATTTTTTTGTAAGGTTGCATGAATTTCTCTTCGCTCAACAGCCAGCCCAAGGCAACTGAGGGGAAAAGGCCGAACCGTTGCCCTTTAGCAAAATTTTCCGAGCCATTATATCCGAAATTAAATTCACCTACATAACGGGTATCATAGATGTATGATAGTCTTCCTGCAACACCCTGATGTCTGTATGGTTGTATACCACCATTGTCATAACTGTTCTGATTATACAGTAACATGGCATCAATATCGTGCTTCCCAAAAGTGCGGTTATAATATAGGTTTCCCTCTAAATAGGTACCACGGTTACCCCAATCGGCATTTGTTGACAGCCCTAAGTATTCTTGTCCGTATGAATAAATGGAATGAATTAAATTTCCTTCCACGTCACGACCCGTTGCTACATTATAATAATTTGGTGATTTGCCACGATTTACGTAATTAGCAGAATATGAATCAAATGAGAATGTAAATTTTGCTTTTAGCCCGGGAGTAATCATTTTTAAATCTTGTTCGAGCGAGAATAATGATTCAATTTTGCTTTCCCCTTTCCTGTAATATCCGGTTTGGGTACTATAAGCCCATGGATTAGTTCTTTGAGCTACAATAGGGAATGTACCATCTGAATAAACTGTGGGATGTACATAAGGTGGTGTTTCAAAAGCTGCAGAGAATAAATCATCAGTACTATTGAGTCCTTTTTGGAGTTCTTGTAAATAACCGCCAATATTCACCCGGAGCAAAGTTGTTTTGGATAGGTTTATATCAACATTTGAACGTATATTATAACGGTGCATACGACTTTCTGAGCTATAAGTCTGGGCAGGATCGCGTGCTATAATCCCATTTTCACCATAATAGGATGCTGTCAATGAATATCGCAAAATATCCGAACCTCCTGCAACATTAAGGTTCGTCCGTGTATTGCTCGCATAAGATTTTGTTATTGCATCAATCCAATTGATATTTGGATACAAGTCCGGATCATATTTGTTGAACGTTTTTACGATTCGATCATTTGAAAACGGTTTGGTGTAACCTGCATTATTTGCTAACTCATTCAGCAAAGTCATATACTCTGCAGCTCCAATGAACGAAGGAAGTTGGGTTGGTTGCTGAACAGATTGTTCTGTTCTGATTTCAATTTTAGGTTTTCCTACAAATCCTCGCTTTGTATTTACAAGGATAACGCCATTGGCACCACGAACTCCATACACAGCGCTTGCGGCAGCATCTTTTAGTATGGAAAACGATTCGATTTCAGCAGCATCTAAATCATTCAATGAACGTTCTATTCCATCAACTAATACCAATGGACTAGTTGATCCAGCAAAAGTAGAAATTCCTCGAATCCAGATATCGGATGCGTCGTAACCCGGTTCGCCTGAACGCTGGACACCAATAACCCCAGCAAGTTGACCCGCAAGGTTATTACTTATGTTAGGCGTAGTACCTACTTGTAATAATGCCGGTGTAACAGATGTTATTGCACCAACAACAGAAGCTCGTTTCTGTGTTCCATATCCAACAACTACTACTTCAGAAAGGTCTTTTGAAGATTCTTCTAATGTAATCTTAAAATTGCTAAAGACGTTGGGTGTAATTTCTTGTTTCACATATCCTATGTAAGAAACTACAAGAGTAGGAGCAGTTACGGCTCCAAGCTGAAGAGTGAATTTCCCATCCACGTTTGTAATTGTGCCGGTATTTGTTCCTTTAAGTAGGACACTTACACCGATCAGCGGTTCTCCTTTGGTGTCGACAACGATACCGGAGATAGCTTTTGTTGTAGTTTGGGCAACTACATTAGGCAAGACAAATAGCATACTGACGAAAAACAGCACACTAAAAAGGCTTTTTTTCAAATTGACCATCATTTAATTTTTAAGGTTATCAATATATACAAAATAAATATAATTCAATGATCCGCATATTGAATTAATAATTTCATTTTCAACAGCACAAATGTATGTGAATCTTACCTTCTTAAAATGGCATAAATTTCTTAAAGTAGATTGAATATGAAATTGTGCAGTATAATGTCCTGATAAAAAACGACATATATATTTTATCAAATAAAACAAAGTAGTCTGTTTGAAAAAAAAAGGTTCTTATAACCATGATAGTTATAAAAACCTTCTCGAAAATCTATTCCCTCAATTATTTAAATACTCCTATTTGCATCACTTTTGCTTCAAACTCGTTACGTGGTCCTTTGGATTTATTTCTGAATCTTGTTCGACAATTGTATATTGTTGTTGCTGAATAACGCAAAAAGAAAGATATTTTATCGCTATCTTTAATCCCAAGCCGTATAAGAGCAAATACTCGCAATCCGGTATTGAGAATTTCACCAGATTTTAGTTTGATTTCCTCATCATCAATCATTAGTTCTCTTAATTCTTCAATGAAACTAGGAAATAACTGCATGAATGTACTATCAAAGTTTGAATAAAATTCTTTAAGTTCTTCGTCAATTATTTTTGTAGACTTAATCTCATTTAATAATTCGTCTTTTTTACCAGCAATTGATATTTTATTTAAATGACGTCGATATTCATCTAACTTGTTGAGATATACGGAACACTGATCTATATACCTGCCAATATACACTTCTTTGATTAAATTAGATTCTTGTAATGTCTCGTTTGTGTGTTTAAGTTGATTGTTAGTAGAGGATAATTCTTGATTGAGCGAGATTAACTGCTCGTTGGCCACACTCAGGTTTTTCCGAGCAACTGCCAATTTCTTCATTTGCCTATAGACCAAGAATATTGCCACTATAAGAAGGAATGATAGTACACTAATACTGGAAAGGGAGATTAACATCAACCGTTGGCGTGATTCCGTTTGTTGTTGGTAAGCTTTATCAATAATCGGCATCATTTTAGATACTTCAAATGTCCTTAGTCTTGCATTACAAAAAAGAGCGTCGTCCAGTGAGCGCTTCATATATTTGTAAGCTCTGGTTACATCTCCCTCTTCGTTTAATATGAATGCCAGGCGACGTAATGAGATATAGTCTTTGGTAGCTGATTCGATATCGTGGATAGCTGAAACTGCCAACCAGTATTTTTCCTCAGTTTTGTTTTTTTTTCTGTTGTATGTTAGCGAGATGCAATAGGCAATTATTGCCTTGTCATGTAAATTGTCCTTAATGGTTGGATAATAATTAAATAGTAACGTTGACGCTTCATCGTATCTCTTTTGGGAAATAAGTTCGTCGGATTTTACCATTATGTATGGACCTGAATTTGGAATAATAGTTTGTAGTAAGGAATCACGGTAACTTTCAGCTATCACTTCGTATCTTTTTTTCTCCTGGCTCGAAACCGTATAATCAACCATGAAGCCATAGACCGTACGGTAAATATGAAAGTAATATGATTTTAAGTCAGGAGCTTCATTGATATTAACTTTACTCATAATGTCCATTGACTCTTTGTACATTCCGCTTACGCCCATGATTGAAGCCAGGTTTAGTCGAGCATCTGCCAGATTCCTTTTATTATTCATTTTCTTGGCTATCTGTAGTTTTTTTCTGGCATAAACAAGTGCCGAATCTGACTTATAGGAACTATATTCATCATATAGCTTACCACAAATCTCATATTTTTGGTCATACGATGTTGTATATCTCAACAAATCTTTCATCTTGTTCATTTTCTCTTCTTTCTTATTTGAATAAACCTGATAATTATCTACGGTTCTATCCAATACTTTCAATAATGAGTCTATGCCATTGTCTGCAAAGAGTGAGTTCGATAATACAAAATATCCAGCAATAAGAAGTAGTTTTTTCATATAATTGTCCCTAATTTTGATACAAAGATAGATACTTTTTGGTGTGTTTTGTTACCAATTAGTCAAAAATGGGGTTCAATAATTTCGTTGAGTACTAAAATTTGATTGAATTTGATCGTTTATATTTGTTCATATATTTCCAGTTAAATTTTGATATTTTAGAAGCTAAATAATTTTTCATCAATAGAAGTCACAGCATTTGTGTAGTTTTAATGCCTAAATACAGATTAATTTTAGTGCAAGGTGCAAGTGTTTCTATCTATATAGAAACTTGCACTTTGCACTCATTATAAATAATTCATTATTTGGCACTTGCGTATATCAATTTAATTGTGTATATTTGAACCTGAAAGTTAAGCAGACAAACGCAAGTCATTGACAGCCAAAAGAAGCTCTTTTTAGTGTATTTCCTAATTCGTACCCCACAATGGTATTCAAATAGGTAAATTACTGAATTACAATAGGATAGACAGAGAGGTTCATAATCCTCTCTCTCCGCAAAAACGATTTCAAAAATCAGTAAAATCCCGTAAATCAATTGATTTACGGGATTTTTTTTATTTGCGAATATATTCTCAAAAATAGAGAATTTAGGGTAACATTGATAGTCCGCTTTCTTTTCCTGCGAAGTTATACGGCGAATTTGACGTGATTACATCAGATCTCCTTTTCGGCAATGAAGCTTTCTATATCGCGTATTTGTTTTGTTAAGTCATCCGGGAACTGCCGGGCCCTGTGAGCTTATGCTAATTCCCCTGACCCCGTTCATCAATCTATCACCACACTACCCAGGTACTGACTTGTCGACACCACCAACGGATCGGTAGCCGAGCGAAAGAACAGATAAAACAGCAGCGTGTCACCACTTTCGTGATACGGCAACGCAAGGGTCGAAGTAAGTGCCGAACGAAGCACTGACTCGTTGGAGAAACTGAGCTCCCCGTTGCTGATATTGTACACTAGCAT
>Ga0116170_10005389_pt1 | contig 11472 bp, 9 predicted proteins | sample AD_JPNHW1_MetaG_FD_89797 | JGI IMG/M metagenome (GOLD analysis project Ga0116170, IMG submission 89797) | Active sludge microbial communities of municipal wastewater-treating anaerobic digesters from Japan - AD_JPNHW1_MetaG | ecosystem: Engineered > Bioreactor > Anaerobic > Digestate | place... | reverse complement strand
GAAAAGCGGATATTTTAAGCAGTGTGTATAAACGCCCTGAAAGAGAAGAGTTCATGTTATACTTCGACAAACCTTTTTTAAACAAACTCCCCATAGCATTTTATTACAGAAAAGATTCCGGAATTTCAATAACCAAATACAGTGACCTATACAAATATCAGAATATCGCTGTTTTAAGAGGAGCAAGTTATTTCCCTAAATTCGATACGGACCGGCTTATAAATAAATATGAAGTTGCATCGCAGGAACAGATTTTCCCAATGCTTGTTCATAAAAGAATTCAGGTCATGGCCGGTTATATGCCGACAGAAAACTATTATATCACTATAAATAATTATAAGGATATAATTAAGCAATCACCATATGTATATAATGAAAGAGCTAAAGTCTACATGGCTATAAGTAAAAAATCCGCGTTATCAAAAAGAATGGGTTTGTTTAACAAAATTAATAACGAACTGTACAGAGAAGGTTTTACCGCAAAGGTAGTAAAAAAATATTATAATATGTATGGATTTGAAAAATAGTATTTCAGGAATTAATCGCTTTGTTTATTGCAAGTGCAAGAACTTCCATAGAAAAGGGTTTCTGAATAAAAGAAGATACTCCTTCTGTTAATAATTTCTCAATACTTTCATCTTTTCCAAAACCTGAAGTTATAACGACAGGTACAGCGGGATCTATCTCCTTAAAAACAGCAAACAACTCCCCCCCGTTTTTTTTAGGCATGACCATATCGAGTAAAACTGCCTTGATTGATTCATGTTTTTCTCTAAAAATTTCTATTCCCTCCACGGAATCATCAGATGCAATTACTTCATAACCGAAAATTTTCAGCATATTTGATGCCATTTCACACATCGACATTTCATCATCTATAACTAAAATCAGTCCGCTTCCCGAAGTCACTTTAGTTTCACTTTTTACTGTTTCTTCAATTTTTGATTCATTGACCGGTAAGTATATGCTGAAAATACTTCCCTTTCCTGCTTCGGAATATACATCAATAAACCCATCGTGCTGCTTAACTATACTGTACGACATAGACAAACCGAGTCCGGATCCTTTACCCTTCCCTTTGGTAGTAAAAAAAGGCTCAAATATTTTCTTGAAGATTTTTTTTTCTATTCCTACTCCCGTATCCATTACTGATACACGCCAATAATCGATTCCCGGCAGCGCGTCCGTATGAGAATTGCAGAAGAATTCATCCACAACCTGTCTTTCAATATCTATTGAAATTATGCCGCCGCGAATTTCACCGTCTTCACGCATAACAGTCATTGAATGAGAGGCGTTAATGCATAAATTGAGCAGTACCTGCTCCAGCCTTACAGAATCAGCATGAATAAGAGCTTCTGATTTATAAAATCCGGGGTGAATTTCGACCGACTTATCAAGTGTATGATTGCAGAACTGGATTACCTGTTTAAGTATCTGGTTGAGATCAACTATCCGGAAATTCATTTTTTCTTTTCGTGAAAGCGTAAGAATCTGTTTAGTAAGGTCTGCAGCCCTTATCCCGGAATCTTCCATGATATCTAAAAACTTCTGCAGCTCAGTCCTGCTGAGATCATCGCCTCTCTGCATCCTGAATTTAATGAGAGAAATTGTACTGGTTATACCTGTCAGTACATTATTAAAATCATGGGCCAGCCCGCCGGCAAGATTACCAATTGTATCCATCATCTGGGCATGACTTAGTTTTTCATCTTTCTGTTTCATCTCACTGACATCATCAAGCCTGATAACCGCACCTGATCCACGGTCGGAAATCAGCGGAGATATTGAGATGTTTATGTATTCATCTTTCCCGGGTGAAACATACTGCCGGCGGATTTCTTCTGTCTTCTCTTCCTGTATCACGGCATTGAATGCGTTTTTATATTTTTCAAGTATGGGGATGAGAGACCATACGTTTTTTTTAACTGCGTCGGAGTATCTGATCCCGGTAAATTTTTCTGCGGCACAATTCCACTGCTTAACAAAACCATTTTGATCAACAGATATAAGAACAGAGGGTATTGAGTTAAACACATTCTCAAGATATTTATGAATCTCGACAAGCTGATCCTCTTTCTCACCCCGCGATTGAATCTCTTTGCTGAGAGTCTCCACCATCCGGTTAAAATATTTTTCTATCTGTTTAAACTCATCACCTGTATTGATATTCATTCTAAAATTAAAATCGCCCTCATCAATTTTCCGCAAACCATCCACCACGGAATCAATGGGCCTCAAAAGGTAACTTGAAATTAAGAAAACAATAGCAATATTAATCACAATTAAACCAAGCGTAAGGATAATTCTTTCAAAAATAAAACCGGTAAGTCTCATATTGTAAATGGAATTCGAATAATCTATCTGAGCTTCTCCGAGTTTATCCTCATCTTTTTTTATACTGAGATTATAAGAAAAGGTCTTCCCGTCTGTTTCAGAATTCTCCTTTCTGAGAACAATGTTGATTGTACCTGTAATATCTTTTAATGAAACTGCAACAACTTCAGGGTCACGGAAGATGAGTTCGAGATTAGAACGGATTTTTTCAGAATCAAAATCCCACAAAGGCCTGACATTCATAAGCTGCATTAATGAATTGTATTGTTCTATTTTATCTTTAAAACGTTCCCTCTCTCCATTAAGTTCATTTCTAATCGCAAAAAAACCGAATATTATATTGAAAAGAATAGACGCGAGAGTCAGTGCGATAATTATTTTATATCTGAATTTCATTATGGTTTTATACTCGTATGTTGAATACCAATATTGTAATACATTTATCTATCTTTTAAAAGTCAAAGTTTTAAGTGAAAGATTATATTTAATAGCAATGATTCGTGTTAATATAATAAATAGCATTGAAACTGCATAATTTATCTCCACCTGTATGGAAAAAAAATTTAAAATAAAAAACAACATTCCTCCGGTAATGCAGAGGGTCGCATAAAGCTCCTTATGAAGTATTACAGGAATTTCATTATACAGTACGTCCCGTATCAGACCGCCGAACACAGCTGTAATAGTTCCCATTGTAATTGAAATTAAAGGATGAAGATGAAAATTAAGTGAGATTTTGATTCCAATAACTGTGAATACTCCGATACCTATTGCGTCGAAAATCAGCAGTATATTTGAAATTCTTGAAATATATCTGATAAAAAGCTGAGTCAGGACAGACGAAATTATTATTACGATAAGATAGACAATATTATCAATCCAGAATATAGGGTAATTTCTAAGGAGGATATCCCTTAACGTACCTCCGCCGACTGACGTTATAATTGAAATAACAAGGATTCCAAAAGGATCAAGATTTTTATTGTAAGCCATCAGTGAAGCTGCAACAGCAAAAGATATTGTTCCGAATATATCCAGATAAAATATAAATTCTGTCATCCTGTTCAGTTAACTCCTTTTTTTGAATACAGATAAGCCGGTTCACCATCTGTGTAAAAACCGGACACTATCCCCGTCCTTACAAAACCCTCTTTTTCATAAAGCGCCATTGCTGAAATATTTTCCATTCTAACATGGAGGTTAATGTCTTTCAAACCCATATCAATGATACATTTCATCATAAATTCAAGTGTACGCCGGCCCAGTCCGCGGCGCCTGTAATTATTACTGATGGCAATAGATTCAATATATCCTGCACCATCCTCAATCAGAAAAACTGAATATCCCGCCGTTACATCATCAGCTTTGGTAATATAAAATCCCTCTCTGAACTCTGAAAACATTTCAGTCAGTGTTTCCCTGTCAAGCCTGTCGTACAGATTAAATGACTCCTCCTCCAGCATGAGGATTTCCTCAAAATCATCTTCGGTGGCAGGTTTAAATTCTACTCTTATACACATTTATGTTATGCTGAAAATTATCATACCGCCGATTAAAACTGCGGCAAAAATTTTTCTCCCCCATTCAGGATGATTTTTTTTAATCTTACCCCAGGTTATAGCAACAACAATCATAAGAATAAGCAATGCAGATGTTGCCGCGGTACATTCAATTACACCAAAACTTTTATTTACCATATTGTCAATACTTCTCCCGTTGAAAAGTATCCTGTATATAATCTGAAGATGAAGCCAGTAAACAAGTAAAGACTCTCTACTCATATCAAGGAAGAAAGAGTCACGCTCACCACGTTTCTTATAATATAATCTGAACAGGTACAGCAGTATAAAAATAACACCGAGTCTCTGAATAAAGAACAGAGGGCTGGGTTTAACCTCAAACCATGAAAATGATTCAAGCCATGCGACAAGAGGAAAAGTTATTATGATAAAAAATATACCGGCAAGAATCAGCCTGTTCATAAATTTATCCTCAACGCCCTTAGCTCTTGCTTTAAGCAGAAAAGTTGCAACAACTGCTCCTGAAAATAAAAAACCGAGCCACGGAAAAACAGGAAAATAAGAACCATGAACCTCATTGAAATAACAAGCGACAGGCAGTGGTAAAAACCTGTTGAAGTCAATGTTCCATATGAAAGGCGCGCCCATGACAAATCCGATCAAAGATAAAATAATAAAAGTGTTATAAATTCTGTCCGATTTTATAATTAATCTTGATATAAAAAGCATAAGTATACCGGCACCGATACATTGGAGTACGTCTACATTATAAAAGCTTTTAAGCAGACCCGGGTCCGTATAAAGAAAATTATTCCTCATCGAAAAATACGGTATATGGAGCAGGTAACCGACGAAAAATATCAGCCCTATCCTTCCAAGTTTTTTACGGAACAGATTCCCATAGTTTCGAAGTTCATTGATATTGTTTTTTGAGGAGAGGATAAACGCGAATCCCGCTATGAATACAAAAGATGGAGCTACCATTCCATTAATAAAATTAAGCACTGAGAACCATGTTTCTTTTTTAATTTCCGGCCTTAAAAATGCATTAAAAACGTGTACCTCAACCATTATCACCATCGCCCAGCCGCGCAGCAGATCAAGATAAAAAAATTTGTTCTTACTCTTCATACTTAATAAATCCTTTAATACCTGATAACAAAGTTTATAATCGGTTTCTCCATCTCAATGGAACACCGGAAATATCAAATATTCCTGTTTTGCAGAATTATAATGAATAAATATGGTCGGCAGAATACTATTTGCAGTTTTACGGGGCAACCAATTATTATTTTTTAACTTTTCCATTTAAAAATCAGCTTTTTTTAAGCGATTAACACTATAAAATCGCCTATAGGAAATCCCGTTTTTTAATAAAAAATATTGAACTTCTGTAACCGGATTTGCTTGTAAAAAAAATTTTAGATTGAAATTTTCTTGTAACTTTTTTTTATGTAATTATTGATTTTAATTCGGGCTTTCTGATACTGAATTCTAAAAATACTTGACACTGAGGCCCTTAAAATAAGGCTTCTATCAATAAGTTTCCTTTTACAATTTTTAAAAATGAAACTTAAAAAGTCAGAAAAACGAATATTGTTTCAATATAAGGACTAAAAAATTATGGAAACTTTTACAATAGTATTTTATCTGCTCATATTATTTATGCTTTCTGTATATGGTGCAAACAGGTATTATACAATTTATCTTTTCAAAAAGCACAGACACGATGTTATTACACCGCTTTCTCAATTTTCTAAACTTCCCAAAGTTACGATTCAGCTTCCTGTTTTTAATGAAAAATATGTTGTTGAAAGACTGATTGAATACGTATCGAAAATCAGGTACCCCAGAGAATTGATGGAGATCCAGCTTCTTGATGATTCTACAGATGAAACCCAGGAGATCGCAAAAAGAAAATGCGACGAGAAGCGAAAAGAAGGATATAATATAAATTATATTCACAGATCCGACAGAACAGGTTTTAAGGCCGGTGCTCTTGAAAACGGACTTAAAATAACTGACGGTGAATTCATAGCTATTTTTGACGCGGACTTTCTCCCTCCTGAAGATTTTCTCGAAAGGACAATACAGTATTTTACAGATGATAATATAGGAATGATTCAAGCCAGATGGGATCATGTGAACAGAAGATACTCACTCCTTACCGAATGTCAGAGTATACTGCTTGACGGTCATTTTATGATTGAACATACAGCGCGTAACCGTTCAGGCCGTTTCTTCAACTTTAACGGTACCGCGGGCATCTGGAGAAAAAAAACCATCGTAGATGCAGGCGGATGGCAGCACGATACTCTAACAGAAGACCTTGACCTGAGTTATAGAGCTCAATTGAAAGGATGGCAGTTTATATACCTTCCTGATTTAACTGTACCGGCAGAGCTTCCGATAGAGATGACTGCATTTAAATCACAGCAGTTCAGATGGGCAAAAGGATCAATCCAGACATTCCTGAAAATTAAAGGGACAATTATAAAAGCTGATATACCTTTAAAAGTAAAGATTGAAGCGTTTTTTCACATAGGCGCAAACTTTGCTTATGCACTGATGATGTGTATGACACTTCTAATGCCCGTGATAATGATAATAAGATTCAACAACGGTTATAAAAAGCTTTTCTATCTTGACATACCCATATTCATTTGCGCTACCCTTTCTGTATTTCTTTTCTATTTTTATACAGAGTATGTAGTAATAAAAGAAACCTTAAGTGTAAAGAACAGATCACTGTCCAAGCCTCTCATGTTCCTTCCATTTGTTGTTGCGATTGGAATCGGCCTCTGTATAAATAATACAAAAGCTGTTCTTGAAGCCCTCATCCGCAAACAGAGCCCGTTTAACAGAACTCCTAAATATAATGTTTCTGACGGCGAAGATAAATCAATGCCTGCCAGAATGAAAAATGTCCTGGGAAATGTTTACACGACGCGTAATATTGACGGCGTCTCCATAATTGAATTACTGCTGGCAATATATATGTCATACGCTGTGTACTTCACATATTCAAATGATCTTTATGTATCACTGCCGCTGATACTTCTTTTTCAGCTGGGATTTTTCTATACTTCTCTGCTGAGTATAGTACACACTCCTATTACAGTTTTCTTTAATAGAAAAAATAAGTAAATTATCAATATATCACTTCTTATAGAAAAAGCGTCCAGGGGACGCTTTTTCTAATTAATATTTATTCAAACAAAACCGGGTGATGATTTGCAACGCAGATTCTGAAAATCTTACTGTATTATCATCCTATCAGTTTTTTTAATCTGCTGCTTAATTCTGAAATAGTATACGGTTTTTGAATAAAAGCCGCTTCATTCCCGGCACCGGTCATATCCTGCCTGTATCCTGAAGTAAGAAGAAATTTAACGCTGGGAGATATTTTCTTCATTTTTTCAAAAAGTTCAAAGCCGGACATATCAGGGAGTGTCATATCGATAAAGGCAAGTGAAATCTCACTATTTCTATCCTTGAATATTGTAAACCCCTCATTACCGGTAGCTGCAGTAATTACATCAAATCCGAGTTCCTCCAGTATTTCACAAGTAGTCAGCCTTATGATCTCCTCGTCATCAACCAGCAGAACAAGTTTTTTCATGAAATACAACCTCCGGAAAAATCAAATCTGAATTATATCTATATAGTAACAGATTGTAAAGAAAAAGAAATTTTTTATTTAAAATGAATTCTGCGTGCCATGATATATAGTAACAATAAACCCCGCAAATGGCGGGGTTTATTGTTACTATAATAGAAAATTTTGAAATTTTTTAAAGAAGCGTAGTATTTATAATAAATCTGACCGAGTTTTCATCAACCATCAGTTTTTTTGATATTGCTTCCGGGTCCCAGCCTTTATTTGAAAGCTCTCTCACTGTTTTAACAATGTTGTCGCTCAGATTTTTACCCGGCATCATTTTGATATCACCTTTCACCTGTTTAAGAATGGGATTATTGTTATCCACAGCCTGAATAAAATCAGAAAACTCTCTCATTTTCATATCTGTCTGGTGGAACATTTCCTGCAGCCTGGTGTCAGTAAGATCAATCTCTTTCCTGATAGTTTCAACCTTTGTGAACATTGCGTGAATCTGTTTAACACGCTCCTCCATATGATCGGACAGCCCATCAAGTTCATTCAGCCTGTCACTGAGATCACGGATATCATTCTCTTTAGTTTTGAGGATAAGAGTCTCTTCTTCTACACGTTTAAGATGGCTTCCGATCTTCTCTATACGCTTATCAGATCTATCCACAACCTTCTCAAAGGCCTGTAACCTGCTGTCTATAGTCTGAATGATAATGTCTGACTTGTTTACGGAGTCGAGGTTTCTTGAAATTATATCCTCATACTGATGAAGTTCATTTATCCGTTTTTCAACCGCGGAATAAGTCTCGGAAAGGGCATCTATTCTTGAGTTGACCGCGTCAACACGTGACACGCTTTCGAGGAGTTTGTCAGATTTATTGACAACGAGGTCGTTAACTTCCATGAGATTCCTGACTTCACTTTCAATGTCAGCAAGCTTTTCTTTCTTCGCGTAGTATGTTCTGATCTCTTTGTCCGCGGCTTTTTTAAGTTCTTTAATCTGGTCGATGTCTGCGACAAATTTCTCAAGTTCTTTAGATTCTTTCTGCGCGTCTTCAAGAACGCGGTGCAGCTGACCGACAGCTTCATTGACCTTTTTCATTAACTGATCTGTTTTTCCGAATACATCATTATTCTGTTCGTAACGCACGATCTCGCTCCTGATTTCACCAAGACGCCCTTCAAGGTCGCTGAAACTCTTCTGGAGAATGTCATTCTGATCTGCGGCCCTTCTATTGAACTGGGTTTCTTCATCTTTCAATCTGCCGAGCATTGTATTAAGCCTCAGTTCGATTGACTGGTAATCTGAATCTATGCTGTTAATCTTCTCTTCCGCTGTATCAATAATTCTGTTTTCAAGTTCAACAAATTTGTCTTCAAAATCCTCAATTTTCTTTCTGATTCCTTCAGCTTCCCTTCTCGCAGCCTGCACGATTTCATCTTTTTTGGAAACGGCGTGAATGCTTAAATTATCAAGTTCGGTCCTGACTTTATCTACTTCATTCTCAAATGTGCTTACAAGTTTACCCTTCGACTCATCAATATTAAGTTCAACATTTTTAAGTTTCTGCGTGAGTTTATCTATATTGTCATTTACTTCTGATTTCAATTCACGGGATTTCTGTGTAAACTGGTCAAAAAAAGTATTCTCCATCGCTGTAAAAGTATCTTTCATTCCTGCAATCTGGGTGTGGAGAGCATCAGCACTCTCAACATTTCTGATAAGAGGGGCTATCTTTATTTTAAAATTTTCAAGAAGCATATCTCCTGAATCTGATACCCTGGTTTCAAGCTCGCCATTAAGTTTTTCAGTCTGCATGTAAAACGATTCAGTAATCTCCCTCGATCTCTCTCTCAGCTTGTCTTCAAAATTTCCTGCCATGTGAGTAAGCTGTCCGTTGAGGTTGTCCACATTTTCGGAGAGAAACGTGACTTTTTTTGCAATATCTGTAAAATTATCTTTTGCTGAGGCGATAAACTGAATCTGTTTATTCACATCTTTTGCAGCGGAAGAGATAACTTTTATATCTTCTTCAACTCTCTTTAAATTACTCTTTTCGACATCAAGGCCCTGGAGCCTGTTTTCAATCTCCCTGATAGATTCAGACATGTTTTTAGCAAGAGCACCCGATTTCTTTATTAAAATATCTATCTCGATAGTCGCATCCTGGAATTTACGGCTTTCCTTTTCAGTCATCTTTTTAAATTCATCAAATACTTTTGATGAATATCTCCGCAGTTTAGCCATCTTCAGATTAGCCCTGTCAAATCTTCTGAAGAGCACCAGCATTAAAAAGCATGCCGCAAGTGTCATTATGTTTAGTATCATCGCGCGATCCTTAAAGAAGATGTTTGTTCTAATAATTAAAGTTATTAGAGTTATGCCCTATCCTGAGCTTTTCAGTTACTATATTTACTCCGCCGGCTCTGGTGAAGTGAATATAATAACTGAAAATTAGATATATAAGATTGTAATATGACATAATATTTTACAATAAAAGAGAGAAAAATGTCAATAAAATTTTATGTCGCATTAATTATTACAGTGGAATATTTCTATTAGATTGAATAAATCAGATTACAGAATTTTGTATATTGTTTTCTTTAAAAAAATATTGATAGTTTTAAGCATGTTTGAAAGAAGTAAATATAAAAATTTTTAGGAGTAATCAATGAAAAAATTAGTAATTTTTCTTTTCGTTCTCGGTTTTGCTGTAACCGCGTTCGCTCAAGAAGTAAAAAAAGAACTTCCATTAAAAGTTGGTGTTAGTGGAATAGTTTATGGTACATCGTATAAAGCTATTGAAAAAGATGCAGATGGCAGTTATACTGCAGCAAGAATCCGACCTCTTTTTACATTTACAGATGGCAACATCGAAGCAGTTGTAAAACTTGAGATGGATGCCACTTTTGGACAGAAAGCAAGCGCAAGCGGAAGTGATGATACCGATGCACTTGCTGATAAAAGTTCAGAAAATGTGGGCCTCGGCGGTGATAAAAAGTCTGTTGAAATTGCTAATGCATATGTAAAAACTAAAGTTGATGCAGTTGCAGGCCTTACATTAACCGGTGGTATAGCCGGCTATGATTTTCCTTTAGTATGGAGCGATAATGCACCTCTTGCAAGTGCTAATTATTCTAATGACATGGTTGATTTCGGTATCTACTATGTTAAGCCATCAGAAGGGAGCAATAATAAAGATAAAGACGATTCACAAATCTATATCGCTGATGCAAAATTAAAATTCGGCGAATCATCCGTTAGACCTGCATTTTTTGCATTCCAGTGCAAAGAAGCTGCAGAAGTTGGACAGTACAAAGACTCCACAGGTTATATCTATGGCCTTTCAGCTAACATCGTACTAGGTACATTTGGATTGGATATTTCAGGCGCATACGCTAAAGGGAAAGATAAAGTAGGTGATGCGGCAGCAACACCAGTAAAACCAGCTACAAAACATTCCGGATATGCTTTTGACTTCGCACCTTATATAAAAATTGAAACAATCAAAATAACTCCATTCTTTACTATGGTTTCAGGTGATGACAATACAACTGATGGAAAAGATACATCTTTCATTAATGCAACAATTGATGGCGGCAGTGTAGCCGGAGCTGGTATAAACAACTTCAGACTGTACATAATTGAAGACGGCGGTTCTTTCACATCTAACAATGACGTTGCTACCAGCGACAATAATTCTACTGGTAAATATGACAACACTAATGGTTATCTAGCATATGGTCTTTCAGTAGGTGGAGAATTCGGTGCTATAACTGTTAAACTTCAGGGAGCATATGTTCAGGCTCCAAAAGTTGCTTCAGGCGCAGATAAGGATATGGGAATTGAGTTTGATGCTAATGTAGGTTATGCTCTTACAAAAACTTCAACTCTTTATGTTGAAGGTGCAATACTCAAAACTGGTAAATACTATGAGAATGCCGGCGGTGATACACAAACTGCTCAGTATATCAATGTTGGTATGACTTATTCAATATAAT
>Ga0116170_10005385_pt1 | contig 11478 bp, 8 predicted proteins | sample AD_JPNHW1_MetaG_FD_89797 | JGI IMG/M metagenome (GOLD analysis project Ga0116170, IMG submission 89797) | Active sludge microbial communities of municipal wastewater-treating anaerobic digesters from Japan - AD_JPNHW1_MetaG | ecosystem: Engineered > Bioreactor > Anaerobic > Digestate | place... | reverse complement strand
AAGGCGTCGGCATTTCCCCAGCGCGGCATATCCTTGAAACGCCAAGTTTCGAAAAACGATCCGCCCAGGCCATATATTCCCCGCTTCGCACGTTAAGCGAAACGTTTTGAAAATAACCGTTCAACGGCGATATTATATTAAAAACATCCTCCGGACATTCAAACGGCACTATATGAATCAGCCGGTTCAAAGGCGACACGGGAAATTCTTTTGAATTCAAAGTTATAACGGCGCCCTTTTTGCTTTTAGTCTCGAATATTTCCGCGTTTTTATCGGAAAACAGAAGGCTATCCATATATGAGCGCCTGGCGTACGCCTCGCCCTGACTTAATCGCGCCGGAGGAATTTCATTTTCAACGGCTTCAAGAGCTTCCATAACCATGGCCGCGAATTCCGCGCACGCTATGTTCCCGTCGGAGTTATAAAAATAAACATGCGGCGCAAGGCAGGCCCGCTGTTCGAAAGTTATAGTATCAAAGGCAATTTTAGCAGCCAGATCTTTTATCCGGAAGCCGTTCGTTTCTTTCATGAAGGACGCGCCGATAACGCCGAAGCCCATTTTATGCGAGTGCATGATAAGCGTTTTCGGCCACGACACGGCTTTCTTAAAATACGCGCCAGCCTTGACGCCACCGTAAACGATCATCGTATCCGAAAGTTCGATCAATTTTTCAGTTATTTCTTTTTTTTCGCTCTCATAGCATAAAGAGATCGCGCAATCCGCAAGCGGCGATCCCATTTCAGCCAGCGCCTCCATGTAGAGCGGAGTAAAAATGGGCTCTTCGCGAGAAGTTTTAAGGATTACGGGGTTTTTGGTAAGAAACGAACGCATTATAGAAAGATGCGGCAGGGCTGGAATATTCGACGAACACACGGCGAAAACGGGCGATCTGGGAACTATTTTCGTATATCCCCCAAGCTTTTCGCTATAAACGAACCCGTCAAGAGCGTGGTAATTACAAAATTCGTTTTCAAGCGCGGAACGCATCTGCGGCGCCCGCGAGGATAAAAATTCGAGGTCTATGCTTTTTTCCACCGCATTGGCCGAAAAACCCGACAGATCAGATATGGCCGCGATGGCCGATGCTCTTTTCGCATAACTTTTATCGAGAAATTTTCCCGACGCCGCGTCAAGATGCGATATTATTTCATCGATGCCAAGGTTTTCAAAAATTTCTGAAGAGCGCTTTAAGAATCCGCCAAACCCTTCATTGAAAAATTCTTCTTTAAAAGAAGCGCCTTCAAGACTTGAATTCCCGGCTTTTTCAGCGCAAAAAAAATCGAAGTGCTTCTTTAAAAATTCCGGAATATAGTAAGTTTTAAGATTCATAAATTCACGACTTTATTGTCCTTTAGCTTCTCGGCCGGCCATGAAAAAGGCGCGAACCTCATAACTCACGGGAAATTATTCTATAACCTTGGTTTCACATACTTTATCGTACAACGTCCTCTTCTCGCCGGTTAAAAGCATAAGCGCTCCGGCGCCCAGAATGGCGTTCGAAAAAACAAATATGGCCGCGCGCTTGAACGCGACAATGACATCCAGTTTTTCATCGTTTTCCATCACCACGGCATTTTTTGAAGCTATCTGACCGGGCGAAGCGCCTTTTATCAGCCAGAAAAGGCCGAAATATAATATCAACGGAATGAAAGGATAATCCAAATTCAATGAAATAAACCATTCCATATAACCCATATTACGATAATAACGAAGATTTCCATCCACGAATTTCTTCTTGTAGTTATTGGAGTTCGCGAAAGACTCATTGTAATTTTTAATATTCATATTTTTTTCATTGAACTCGTCCTGACTAAGATATTGCTTGCCCCAGACCATGGATTGTACCGGCCACCACAGGGCGCAGGAAATTATAAGCCAGACCAGGGCGATTATAATCGAATCGATAACGAACGATTTAATTCTTGAAACTATAGGAGCCTCGTTGAAATCAGCGGCTTTTTTCGACTCGATAACCGTTTTTTGTGAAAATGTTTGCGCGAGCTGTTTCTGGACATTTGCCACGCCTTCTTTAGTAAGCGTTTTCGAAATATTCTCTTTCGTGAATGTTTTTGAAAATTGATTCTGCATGCCGGTTATGCTTTCCTTGATCTTGTTGTCGTCCATAAACGCGCTTATGTTCTCGCCCCATTTTTTCTCTTTTAAAAATCCGCCGAGAGCGCTGCTCCATTCGTTTATCTGTTCCGACGATATGAGCTCTCCGCCGCCCGAAGGTTTTTTTTCATTTATCGTTCTTTCGACTATCTGCGATAGTTTCAACGGAATCGAAGTTATTTTCTGCTTTTCGGACGGTATCTTATAGACCGTTATGGGATCCGGAATACCCTTTAAAGTCTGAGGCCCGATCTTATCAGCCACGATCTCGTTTCTATTCATGAGAAGATAAGTGGATTCGCTTATGCCGATCGTCCCGCCCGGAAAACACGGAAGCCCTTCCATTCGAGCGGTAACGTTGACCGCGTCGCCATAAATATCATTTTTTTCTAAAGTTACATCACCCGTGTTTATAACGACGCGCAGATTCATCTTTTTTGTTTTTTCAGCCTGCTTATCATTATATTCCTTCAATAAAAGCTGAATGATAATAGAACATACGACCGCGTCGGTGGCGCTATAAAACGTACATAAAAACGCGTCGCCTATGGATTTTATAATTTTTCCGCCGTAAAAAGTTATGACCGGGACCATCAATTGGTTATGACGCCGGATAAGATTTATTATTTCTTCGCGGGATGAACCGGAACTCGCGTCAGTATAGCCCTGTATATCGGTCATCATTATGGATAAATTCTGAGATTTAAGATTACCGCTCATAGCAATCACCCTTCATTATGGTCTTTTTAAAAGCATTTCTTCCACCGTCAGCGAGCAGCCCTTCATATCGTCAGGCGAAAGCCTGCCGCATATTTCAAAACCGGAGCCGGCGTATCTTCCGGAGTCATCCGTTAATATCGCGACGGCCCTGTCGATATTTGTAAGGTCAAAATGAAGAAGCGCGCCGGTTTTTCCATATGTCTCAGGCGCGATTATTTTGAAATCATCTTCGATATCGACGACAAACGTCTTCGCCCAGTGGGGATTTTCTTTAGCGACCGGAGATTCGGCCCCTTCGATCAGATTTTTAAGGTTGTTGTCGTAATATTGCGTACCCAGCTCGCTCATTCCAAGGGCGTTCACGCAATAACCCGGAACGACGCCAAGAAGCTCCGCCGCGGTTTTTATCATTTCATCACGGCTTATCTCACGGCTTTTGCCTTTAAAACCTCCGGCGTCTAAGATACGCGAACCTTCCGGCAGTTTAAACCTGATATTTTCAGCCGCCATCTTATCGAGCATAAAAACTATAGCGAATGACGGAGCTATTATCGTCGCGGCGATATTTTTTTCGACGCATTCTTTAAGGTCCGAGAAAAGCGACCGCCAGTCAATGCCTTCTTTTCCGATATAATGCCTGCCGCCGTATGTCCCTACATTTTTCATGACCTCGGTTATGCCGTAGGCCATGGTAAGATTAGGCGCCGCTTCGGGCGAGGGCGCTATCAAAAAAAACTTCGTGTCTAAATTATCCGGAAAAAGATATGCCCTGGCGTTCTTCACTATTGCAAGAGACGTTATCTCCGAGCCCGCCGCGCTGAAATAAGCAAGCCCCTGGCTCGACTTACTCGTGCCGGAAGTCTTGAAAGTCTTATGAATCTCATCTTTTGAATATATGAAAATATCGGAAGTTTTAAAAGCCTGAACGGGGACCGGCGGGATCTGAAGAAAATCGCTGACGCCATCTATATCGACCTTTTTCTGAGCGCATAATCTGGCATAACCCGGAATATTTTCAGCCTGCACGCGAAAGCAAGCGACGCAAAGGTTATTAAACGCCTTTTCCCGCTCATATTTTGGAAGCTTGTCGCCTTCCGCTATGAACTTTTTGACCTTTTCAATAAGGCCGATCACTTCAGCCGAATTTTTATCCATCGTCATATCAATCTTCTCGCTTAAACGTCTTGATTTTATTCGGGATCATTAAAAGAACAGGATAAGATGACTTATAAATGTGTCTGCGCCGCCGTCACGCGAGCGTAATAAGTTTCTTGTTTGCCATGTCTGAAAGCAATTCATAAAATTGAATATCGCCGGCCGAAAATATCCGCTTTATTTCTTCGTACCGATCAGCAGTTATTATATAATACATGCCGAAAATATTCAATATTTTTTTAATATCGATCTTTTTCATGCCTTTTCGAGCGTCAAAATACGCCGCTATTTTTTTCGCCCCCGCTAAAACGACCAGGCCTCTTTTAAAGTGCGCGGAGTTTATCTCGCGGTATTCTTCCTTAATAAGACAGTCTTCGGCTTTATACGCAAAAAGACTGTAATCCTTCACGTCTTTCAGGGACATGACTTCGCGGTACGCTGAAAATCCGGCGATGACGCCTTCGGATATAGCGCGGCTCGCGCAGGAATATGAGCCGGTGATATCCCCGGCGGCGTATAATCCGCGAATCGAAGTTTTCATGTCGCGATCGACAGCTATAAAACCGCGGCGGTCAAAAATATTTTCAGCAGCCGCTATTTCGATTGAAAAATCAGGCTTTATTTCGAACGAATTATAGTCGAGTAAAAGCGAATCTAGTTTTATCTCAAAGCTTTTTCCGCCACGCGAGCATTCTATGGCCTCAAGTTTCCGGCGCCCCTTATATTCTTTGACCTCGCCGAACTCAAAAAGTGACGGATATTTTTTGAATGTTTTATCGTTTTTAAACTTTTCCGGGTTCGTATTCAATAGAAAAATCGCTTTATCTTTATCGATATTATTCTTTTCGAGCGCGCCGGCGACTATATCTATTAAATTTTTTGAATATTCATTTCCATATATCATGAACCTTTTTTCATGAATGGATTCAATTTCGGCGTTTATCATCGAATTTATGAAATCATATCCCATATAGGTTATTTTAAGGCCTTTCCCGAAGTATGAAGCCTCGTTTGAAAGTCCGCGCATACCGGAGCAGACCGCGACGGTCCTGGATAAATAAACGGAGCCGTTTCCGGCCTCGATCAGAAAAAGCCCCTTCTTTTCGTCTCTTGCTATTTTCGAAATCCTGGTTCTAATGACGGGAATCTCGTACTCGTCGATGTCCTTTAAAAGCCCGGATACTATCTTTTTTCCAGGCATTGAAAATCCCGGGCCGGTGATTTTTATGTTTCCCAGCGACGCGAGCCCGCCTTCGATGTCCGAGGCCTCAAAGACGACCGTCGCCATGGAATAGCTTCCGCTCGATTTGACGAAACGCCCCCTGACCGCGCACGAGAGGCCGGATAAGCCCGCGCCGATAACGGCAAGATCGATAATTTCAGGTAATTTGTTTTTCATACTGATTCCCGTTTCACGCAAAGCGCGTTAGTTTTAACTCCATTTTTCAAGATTCGCATGATAAAACTATCTTCATATATGCTATCATTCCGCCCGATGCGGCTATATCTAAAAGATATCCGTCGACGGTTCCGGATAAGAGCGGTTCCTTTTCGCCGTTTAAATAAAGCCGCGCCGAATAGAGACCGTCTCCGGGAATGATATTTATTAAAATTTCAGAATATTCAATTCTTTTAATATTTTTTGCGGGCCGCGCTTCATCGAGTTTTATCGGAAAGATCCCGGCGCAAGCCAGGTTTCTTTCAAATATGCGCGATATCGAAGGCGCCGCGACGGCGACTACGCCCGAATTTTTAAGCGCCACGACGGTCGAGAAACGCGAAGAGCCGATCCCGACATTCCTGCCCGCTATGATCACGATATCCTTGCCGGAGGTTTCCGCGCGCCTTAAAACATCCACGCCGAGCTTTTTTTTATCGATCGTGAATTTCTGAGGGTTATGGATCGTATCCGTATTGACGTTGTCGCCGAGCGCCTTAATTACGCCGGTTAATTTAATATTCTTACCCGTTTTTTTCAACGTCGTCATAAATAAAACTCCTCGGGCGCGGTTATCTTTCCGGCATAGGCGGTGAAAATGGCCGTAAGCGGGGACGCTATATATATATCGGAATCCATCGAGCCCATCCTGCCGCGAAAATTCCTGGTGGACGTTGAGAGGCAGACCTCGCCGGAACCTATAAGGCCTTTGTCTATGCCGCCGCAGGGTCCGCATGAGGGGTTGGTTATTACGGCGCCGAACCCGATGAGCTTTTCAATATATCCGAGTTTTATTGCCTCGAGATAAATCTTTTGAGATGACGGCGTCACTATCAACCTCACTTTCGGATCTTTTTTGACGTTTTTCCGGCGCGCTTTTTTGGATATCGAGCCTATCGCCTCGCACATATATTGAAAATCCGATATTCTGCCGGAAGCGCACGACCCCACGAAAACCTGGTCCACGCTAACGTTCGATACGCCGGCCACGTCGATTATTTTTGAAAAATCGTGAGGCAAGGCTATTTTAGAATTCATGGAACCAGCATCTATATGAACGTTAACCTCATAGTCGGGCTTCACATCGGCGGTGAATTCATCGAACAGTTTTTCGTACGACCTTTTCGTTCCAGGGCCGCCTCGCATTATAAGATGACCCAGCAATATTTCATCGGGCGAAAAGATTCCGGCCGAAGCGCCGCATTCGATCGAAGCGTTCGATATCGCGTAACGATCGTCCATGAATACGCAGCCCGACGTGTTATCCGAATATTCTAAAACGGTGTTATTGCCTTCGCCTTCGCCGATAAGTCTTATAACCTCGAGGCCAAGGTCGCGGCCCGTTATAAATGGCGCTTTGTCGCCATAAAAGTTGACGCCCCTTACGGGAAATTTCTTTTCATAAATGACGCCCGTCGTCATGGCGGATAGTATATCCATCGACCCGTATCCGGAAGCGATAGACGAAATTGCCCCGGCCATGACCGTGTGAGAGTCGGACCCCGCGATATAGCTGAACGGACGCGCCATCTCGCTTTCGACCATCAACTGATGACAGATGCCTTCGAATACTTTTACGTTTTCTATTTTTTCACCGTAAGAAAAATCGAGGAATTTTTTGAGTATATCGGCGCGTTCCGCAGTCGAAGGCGGCGCGAAATGATCCGCCACGAATAAGAGGCGGGACCGGACGTTCTTATCGATCTTGAATCCGGCGGCTTTAAAATCATCGACTATCATCGCTATCAGGGGATCGTGCCCCAACACCAGGGAAGGCCTTAATGGATAATAATCGCCGCTTTTTTCACGCCCGCGCGCGATGGACGATTCAAATATTTTTTCATATACCGAAGAATATATTTTTTTCATGTTCATTCAACCGTCTCTCTGACGATCTCGACGAATTCTTTCACCGAAAGTCCGCCAAGCGCCGTCGAATAAAACCCGTTCAGGTCCGCGAGCATTTTAATATTGCGCTTTTTGTTGTTTTTCACGTAACTTATCTTAACGGCCGATAATATTTTCTTTTTTTCCTCCACGCCGAACTTCCTGCCTTTGAATAACTCGCCCAGCAATTTATCTATTATCGAAAGCCCGGAATGTTTTCCTACTACGAATTCATTTTTGCGCCCTATATCCTCCGGCCTGTGCTCTTCATAAATTTTACGGTTTTTCAAAAGCCCGGAAACGTGTATTCCGCTTTCGTGGCGGAACGCGTTGAATCCGACCACTGGTTCGGTCGGCGGCATGAATATCCCCGACATCTCCTCGACTTTTTTCGAAAGGCCGCTTAAAAGGTTAAGATCGCAGTCGATATTAACCTTTTTAATTTTTTTCAGATACATGACAAGCTCGTGAAACTTGGCGTTCCCGGCCCGCTCTCCGATTCCGTTCTGCGTGAATGTGACGTATCTCGCGCCCGCTTCATACGCAGCCACGGTATTTGCGAGAGCGAACCCGAAATCGTTGTGGCAATGAACGCCTATTCCCGGCTTTTTATTTTTTTCAGATAAACGAACGAGCCTTTCAACGATATTTCCCATCAGCTCCGGAGTCGCGACGCCGATGGTATCGCAAATATAAAAAGCTTCGGCGTCATAGCGGCAAAGCTCCGAAAACATCTTTTCAATAAAAGACGTTTCGGCCCGCGTGGCGTCCTCAAAAACTATATGGATATGTTTAACGCCGAGGTTTTCGGCATATTTCACGACGTCCTTCACATATCCGACGTATTCCGAATGCGTCATATTAAATTTTCCGGAAATATGAATATCCGAAACGGGCGCAATTATAAAGCAATCAGCGGCGCCTGTTTTTTTAAAAAGCAGGATCTCGTCTTTCAGGCACCTTACCGAAGCGCCAACCCTGATTTTAAGCCCCGGAATCGACGCGAGTTTTTTTAGCGTCATAAACTCCTGACGCGAAACGGCCGGCATGCCGCAATCGGCGATATGTATCCCGGCGCGGTCCATAAATTTTAAAAGCGAGACTTTTTCGGCGGGCGTGAAAAAAACGCCGGCCGATTGTTCGCCTTCTCTGAGCGTTCCATCTATTAAAACAAGCTCGTCATTTTTAATTCTCAAAATAAATTAACTCCATATCGCATTACTATCCGGATTATTTTATAAGACTTCTCAATTGAATTATATTTTCGTATTCGATTTAAGCTCGAGGGACTTTTTATGCGCGGGATTTATTTTCAACGCCTCTTCTATATGTTTCAAGTAATTTTTTTTGTCCGGGCGGCTTTGTGAAATAAAGCATCGCGCCATGTAATAATGCGCGTCGGCGCTTTTATAATCTTTCGACAACGCATCCGCCAGAAATATCAGGGCGGTTTCAAACCTGTTCGAATCCATTTCGGCGATGGCGGTTCTCATAACGTCCAAAAAAGCCGGAGGCGCTTTGGAAACTCTGAGCGACGATAGAATTTTTGAGACCAGCGAAGGAGACGGCCCGCCGTTCTTGAAGAAAAACGAGAGCTCAAGCCTCGATCCAGCCGCCGGATCGTCATTCCAGATGTTGAAGTTTTTGGCCAGATATCCGCCGCCGGAAAGAAACGGCCCGTCCTCTATATAACCGTGCCAGCCGTCGGCTGAAAAACCGCTGTATTCATATTGCGCGAGGGACTTGACCGTCATCCAGACGATCCCGTAACGGTCATTTATATAATCGGTTAAATATTCATAACTCGTTTTAACGTCAAAGGTCGCCGTCATTGGATAAAGTTGTTCGATAAGTATGCCGTTCTTTGTGGTAAGCAGGATCTGATCGCTCCCGCAGGAAAAAAGAGCTTTATCATACGCTCCGACATCGCCGCAAGCATATTCATGAACGACGCCGCTTAATGAAAAGCCGGACGGAATTAAAATTTTAAACCCGTATATTTCCGTCGTAGCCGAGGTATCTATGTCTTCAGCGAACAGTGAAGTTTTACGATAGTCCGAGGCGGCGCCGGGCGTGGAAAACACGTAAGGATATTTCATTGCAAAATGCGCCATATACAGGCCATATATAATGACTATGCACGCGAATATCCGCGCCAGAACTTTATACTGTCGCTTATATTCCGGCGTATCCGAATCGAACGCGGAGCGTATTTTAGAGCTCGCGGCAAGCGCGACTATTGCGCAGGCGAAAACAAGATGAGGCAGCGCACCGGCGGGACCGCAGAAAATTCCGAAAGCCATGAATCCGACCGAGAAAAGGATCAATTGCGACCACGCGGTATAAGTGAAAAGAAAAAAAGATCTTTTCAGAAAAGCTCGAAAAGAGAACAGAGCGGCCGCCAGATAGAAAACGCCAAGGATCGAGAGCACTTTTTTTGAAACTGCGAATATAGAAAAAAATCCTAATACGGACGGCATGCCGCCGGAAAAAAACATGTCGTGTAAAATCATTAAAAATTGTATCAATGAAAACGATCCCAGCGCAAGCACAAGAACCGTAATCATTTTTACTATAGTTTTATTTTCAGTTTTGTTCAAATTCATAACCCGCTTGTGCTTTATTAAAAATCCGGATTTTTCCGGCCGTCCTTTTTCATCGATGAAGAAAGCGCCTGCTTTCCGTCGTTTCTTTCGAGCCATCTCAAGTAATAATAATTCACGACGCCAAGCAACGCCATCACCAGAAGAAACGCCGGGTAAGAGATCTTCCAGTTCTCCGGCCCCGTCATCATAGACCATTCCGACATTCCGCCGATCCCGGCAAAAAGCGTGAGCGGCATAAAAATCGTCGTAATAAGGGTCAGGCGCCGGACGCTTATGTTGGTTTCATTTGATATCCTGGCCATCTGGTTGTTGACCATGGAAAGGTACATCTCCATAAGGCTCGTCACTATATCGCGATAAGTTTCGGTTAATTCAAAGAATTTAGCGAGGTGATCGTAAATATCGCGGTAATTGAAAATCGCCTTATCGGAAACGAAAGGGCAGTCCTTGCGGCATATCTTTACCATGATCTCACGTTCATGAAAAAGGCTCTTTCTAAGCGCTATGAGATTGCGGCGAAGGTGCATGAGATCCGCCGGATTGAACAGCGTTATGTCTTCAAGCATCGATTCCTCCGCGCGGTCAAGCTCCTCCTCAAGCGTTTCTATGGTGTCGAATTTCTTATCCACTATATAGTCCAGGATCACATGCATAAGAAAAGCCGGGCCGGATTTGGCGCTTTCGTTATTAAACTCGACCATTTTCTCGATGCCGTCCATAAGTTTCGACGAATCGGCGCCGACTCCGCTGACGGTGACGAGATAATTTTCGCCTATAATAAGATCTATTTCCTCCACGGTCAGCTTCCGGTCCGCATAATTAAAGGCGTTGAAAAGGATAAACGTATTTTTAGGAAAATCATCCATCTTCGGTATCTGATTCTCGTCGGTGCAGTCTTCAATGGTCAACGGGTGTATTTGCAGAGGTTCGGAAAGTTGCATCAATTCTTCTTTTGTCGGCTGAAAATAGTTAAGCCACAAAAAGCCGCCTTTTTTGACCGCTTCCAGAGCTTCGGAAAGTTTGTCTATTCTGACGAATTTACCGCCGCGATTGACGTGAATGAAATGAGATACGGACATGCGCCCTCCAGGCTATGAGATAATATAATTTTACATCATTTGAGCGACTTTTTCAATATAATTGTTTCCCATGTTTTTCAAAAAACCAAGCCGGATAATAAAGTATATCAAATAATTTGAAATTTCAAAGTTTTTCGAAAAAAATTTGGCTGAAAAGGTTCTACAAAGGGAAATATATAAAAAAAGAGGCTGTTTCAAAAATCATCTTTTTGAACAACCCCTGTTTTTACTAAAAGTTCCGTGAGCAGTAAAATCAATTCAGAATATATTCAATTTCAATTATATTCGTCCATAGCCGCGGCATTAAGGCTGAACAACTATTCCACGATTATTTCGCGTCGCCCACTGCGCCTTGAACGCCGCGAACGAATATGAGCGCTCTCCTCCCAGCCATGGATCGTTGACATAAACCTTGCCGTCTTTAACGCCCGTTACCACCATATAATGACCGGGGGCCCAATAGCCCTGAGTGTCGACGTT
>Ga0116170_10005384_pt1 | contig 11478 bp, 7 predicted proteins | sample AD_JPNHW1_MetaG_FD_89797 | JGI IMG/M metagenome (GOLD analysis project Ga0116170, IMG submission 89797) | Active sludge microbial communities of municipal wastewater-treating anaerobic digesters from Japan - AD_JPNHW1_MetaG | ecosystem: Engineered > Bioreactor > Anaerobic > Digestate | place... | reverse complement strand
TGATGCTTTTAATGAAAAAACAAAGGCTATAATTATCAATACGCCGAATAATCCGACAGGAAAAGTATTTTCAAAGCATGAACTTTCTTTTATTGCTGATTTGTGCATGAAATGGGACACTTATGCTATTACGGATGAAATTTATGAACATATTTTATACGATGATTCAGAGCATGTTTCCCTGGCGTCATTGCCCGGCATGGCTGAACGGACGATAACCATCAATTCCATTTCAAAAACATACTCGGTAACCGGATGGAGGGTAGGATGGGCAATAGCTTCACCTGAAATTACAGCCCGGATCAGAAAAGTGCATGATTTTCTTACAGTAGGAGCACCAACACCATTTCAGCATGCGGCTTCAGAAGCATTGCAATTCGGAAATGACTATTATATTTCACTTAGAAATAAATATGATAAATCGCGCCGCCATATAACGGAAACACTTGTTGCATCGGGCTTTAAGCCTTTTGTTCCGAAAGGTGCTTATTATATTATGGCGGATGTCAGTGAACTTTTTCCTTTACTGAAAGCTGAATCGGATTTTGACTTTTCAAAAAAACTGATTGAAAAAACACGTGTGGCAACAGTTCCCGGATCATCATTTTATTCTGAAAAAAACTTTGTTTCAAAGCAGGTGCGTTTTGCTTTTTGCAAAAGATTCGAAACATTGGAACTGGTGCGTGAATTATTTTCTAAAAATTTGTGATAGAAATATTATTTGGAGCCGCAATCGAAATATCAAAGCATTATTCAAAAACTGAATTACTACAATTTGGTTTTAATCGCTTTTTCGCTGCCCTTTCCGAGATTGTTTTCCCTTTACCTTTGTGTAACCTGGATAATTCTTTTTCTCCTGGGAGGAAGATACAGGCAAAGATTTGCCCGGCGTAAAACGGAACGGGGCATTTTGTTTTTATTTATTTTGTTTTACCTGTATCACATTGCAGGATTGTTATATAGCAGCAACACTTCCATGGCGTGGACGGATATCATTCTTAAGCTTCCGTTTCTGTTTATGCCGTTGATTCTTTTTATTTCGGGATCGGATTTGAGCCGTTATAAAAACAAAATATTAACCGGCTTTGTTGCCGGTAATTTAACGGCTTCACTGTTATGCCTGATTGCTGCAACATTCAGATCGTTGTTTTATTTCAACGGGCATTGGCACTTCGATGCCGAACTCATGGGCCACAACTATACTTTCTGGCAAATGCTTGCCAATGGCGGAAATAATTTTATGTATGAAGCGCTTTCTATTTTAATCCATCCAGGGTATTTTTCTGTTTTTATTGTTGCTTCAATTGTCATTATTTTAGATTTACTGTTGCATAAAAAAGCTGGACGGACTGTCATTGCAAAAGTATTGAACATCCTCCTGATCATCTTTTTCTGTATCATGGTATACCTGCTCTTTGCAAGAAATGGCCTGATATCCCTGTTTATTGTTCTTCTGACCTATATTTTATATGGAACAATGAGGACACAAATTCGTTCTGTAAAATTTGCTATGCTGGCGTTTATCGCCATCTTTACCCTGTCGGGAATATTTCTTCTGAGCCGTAACGGACGTATGAAGAATTCTTATTATGAAATAAAGCGGTATATTGAAAATCCGGCTTCTGTTTCAAAAGATGATGACAGGCTTTTTATATGGGGACTATCAATGGATATCATCAGGCATAATCTGCTTATTGGTGTCGGAACAGGTGACAACAAAGACGAACTGATGAAAAAGTACCGGGAGAAGGAGATGGAAGAAGCATTGAAAGCAAGGCTCAATGTGCATAATCAGTACCTCGAAACAAGCATTCAGCTGGGTGTTATTGGATTGGCCGGTCTGTTGGGTATTTTAGTGTCTTCGGTTATTATGGCAATCAGAAAAAGGAATCTTTTACTTCTGATGATATCATTTATCACCGGTCTGTTCCTGCTTTTTGAATCTGCTTTAAATACGCAGAGCGGCGTATTTTTCTTCGTATTTATTCTTTCAGTATTGTTGTTTATTCCCAAAGAACCTGAAAGAGATGCTATTTTTTCTTAAAATAGGTTTTGCTAAGACGTAATGATTCGATGATAAGTGCCAGAACTATCCCAAGGATGGTAAAGGCAAGACCGTACAAAATCACTGATTTTTTCATGCCTATTCCTACCGGGATTTTCCCCTGGGTATCTTCAACGATCGTAATTTTTTTCCCGAATTCAATATCACGTTCTACCTCAAATTTTTTCTCAAGTAACCTTACAAAATCAGTGGATGTAGTCCTAACAAGCATGGAATTATCGGAGCGGACAGGCAGGTAATTGTTTTCATTAGGGCTGTTGGTGATTCCGCCGGCTTTTAATTTTTCATTGATATTATCAAGTATGCTTTGTTTTTCTTTTAAAAACAGGTCAATATTCTTTTTATAGTATTCATTATTATTAAAAAGATAAAGAACTCCCGCTGAAATGGTATCGGAATACTTAACATCAGCGAATGTAATATCCAACCCGAAACCAATATCAATGAATTTATTTTTAAAGGTACTGGTATCAATACTCTTTATTGATGCTGCTGCCTGTTCCGGGATGTTCATCTTTTTTGCCAGAATATCACTGTTCCCATTGGCAATGAGCAGTTGTAAAGATTTTACAATGTCTATGCTCACCTCTTTATGAACCACAATAGAGTTTAATGTCAGGTGCTTTTTATAATGAAAAACGTTTGAGTTACTTTTCAAAAATCCCAGTATGATACCGCAAACAATAAATATGAGCAATATGATCATATACCTTTTAATAAACAGGTAGGTGTGGGCTATAATGGGGATGATATCTTTGTTTTCATTATCCTGATCTTTCATAACATTTTTTTTGTAAAATTAGATAAAATTTTTTTAAACTGCCCCCTGCTGGTATGTAGATAATAAATATAATATACAACCAAAGCAAATCATATTATTGTATATTTGTGCAATAAAGTATGTCGGTTACATGATAAAGATACTTACAATTGTTGGTGCGCGGCCTCAATTTATCAAAGCCTCGGCTATCAGCCGTGAAATTAACCGGAATTACAGCAAAAGCATTTCGGAAAAAATATTACATACAGGCCAGCATTACGATGAAAATATGTCCTCGGTTTTTTTCAGGGAAATGGAAATTCCTGAACCTTCGTATAATCTTGAAGTTGGTTCGGGCAAGCATGGAAAACAAACAGCTGAGATGCTTGCCGGTATTGAAAGTATTATTGTTAAAGAAAATCCCAATGTTGTCATTGTTTATGGCGACACCAATTCAACGCTCGCAGGGGCTCTGGCTGCTTCAAAAATTCATGTGCCGCTTGTACATATCGAAGCAGGATTGCGGTCGGCAAATAAAAGGATGCCGGAAGAGATAAACCGGATTTTCACAGATCATGTGTCAACATTATTGTTTTCTCCTACAGACAAGGGAATTGAAAACCTGGGCAGGGAAGGATTTCAGCTCGACAGCAAGCCTCCGTATCATATTGATAATCCCGGAATATTCCGTTGCGGTGATATCATGTACGATAACGCATTATACTTTTCAAAAATATCCGAGGAACGGATATGCCTTGTCAATAAGCTTAAACTGAAAAAAGACAGTTATATCCTGCTTACCCTTCACAGGGATATGAATACCGATATTCCTGAACGCCTGAATTCAATATTTCGTGCCGTGCATGAAATAAGCAGGAAACACGAAATTAATTTTGTAATACCTCTTCATCCGCGAACAAATAAAAAGTGGGCGGAACTGCCGGATGATACACTTAAAGATATCATAAACAACAACAGGCTTATTACCATTATTCCTGCTGTTTCATATCTTGATTTTCTTTGCCTTGAAAAGTATGCAAGGCTTATAATGACCGATTCGGGAGGCGTTCAGAAAGAATCATATTTTTTTGAAAAGCCCTGCATCATATTACGAGAAGAAACCGAATGGGTAGAACTTGTTGATATCGGCACTTCATTATTATGCGGCGCCGACCAGAAGAAGATTGAACAGGGGTATTCCGACTTGATCAGGAAGAAAGACCTGCATTTTCCTGAGATTTATGGTGACGGGCACGCTGCAAGGTTTATATTGGATAAGATCGTCAGGTATATTGGCTGAAAAATAAGCGGAATTATTCGAACAACTTGAAGAAATAAGAAAATCTTAATTTAAAATAAAAGGCTGCCCCGAAAAGGTAGCAGCCTTCTATTTAAATAAAAGTCGGTTAATTATACCAGACCTTGGGCAAGCATAGCGTCGGCAACTTTTACGAAACCTCCGATGTTGGCTCCTTTTACATAGTTGATGAATCCGTCGTCTTCTTTACCAAATTTTTCGCAGGTCTTGTGAATGTTGATCATAATGTTGTGAAGCCGCTGATCCACTTCTTCTCTTGACCAGCTTAACCTCAGGCTGTTCTGGCTCATTTCGAGGCCCGAAGTAGCCACTCCGCCGGCATTGGCAGCTTTGCCCGGGCCATAAAGGATTTTCTTCTCTATGAAAACTTCAACAGCTTCAGCAGTAGATGGCATATTCGCTCCTTCGGATACGCAGAAACAGCCGTTAGAAACCAGTGTCTTTGCATCCTCAACATTCAGTTCATTTTGTGTAGCACAAGGCAGGGCAATGTCACATTTAACGCCCCATGGGGTTTTACCTTCAAAGTATTCACAACCATACTTGGTGGCATATTCAGAAATCCTGCCTCTTTTTACGTTTTTCAGGTTCATGACATAAGCAAGTTTTTCTTTGGTTATGCCATTCGGATCATAGATAAATCCATTGGAATCGGATAATGTAACAACTTTTCCACCCAATTCAGTAGCTTTTTCAGTAGCATATTGCGCCACATTACCCGATCCGGATATCACAACAGTTTTACCATTGAAATTGAGATTACGGGTTTTCAGCATTTCCTGTGCAAAATATACCGCGCCGTAACCGGTTGCTTCCGGGCGAATCAAACTGCCGCCCCAGTTCAGGCCTTTTCCGGTGAGAACGCCGGTGAATTCATCACGTATTCTCTTATACTGGCCGAACATGTAACCGATCTCACGTCCGCCAACACCTATATCGCCTGCCGGCACATCGGTATCAGGGCCGATGTATTTACATAATTCTGTCATTAAACTCTGGCAGAAACGCATCACTTCATTATCTGATTTGCCTTTCGGATCAAAGTCGGAGCCACCTTTGCCACCACCCATTGGAAGTGTCGTCAGGCTGTTTTTGAATACCTGCTCAAAAGCCAGAAATTTTAATACGCCAAGAGTCACCGTCGGGTGAAAACGCATACCGCCTTTGAAAGGCCCTATGGCGCTGTTCATCTGAATCCTGTATCCTCTGTTGATCTGGTATTCGCCCTTATCGTCTATCCAGGGTATCCTGAATATGAATACTCTTTCAGGTTCTACCATTCTTTCTAAAATCCCGTTATATTTAGGGTTTTCATCAATGTAAGGCATCAGGGACTCTACAACTTCTTTTACGGCCTGGTGAAACTCAGGTTCTGAAGGGTTTTTGGCAATTACTTTTGCCATGAATTTTTCTAATTTTTCGTTAATTGCGATCATGTATTTTAGTTTTAATTGTTAATAAAAATCATACACAAAGGAAATCTAAAAATTTTTACTGATGAAATTTTTTTAGTGTTTTTTTATACATAAAACTCTAATTTTTAAGTAATTAATATACGGACATTGTTAATTAAAATACTTAGAAACTAATAAGTAGAATACTTAAAATGCACTATTTTATATGAAAGTTGAATTACATTGAATTATATTACTTTATTTTTATAAAAAAAATAGGCCATGGCTACTATAATAAATAATCATGATGAACTTCAGAAGCTGGCAGCCGAAAATGCTGAACGATTAAAAGAACTGTCCTGTATCAATCAAACCACACAAATTTTAAGGGAAGACAGGTCTGTAAGTGAAACATTTCAGAAAATTTGTAATATCCTTCCTAAAGCATGGCAATATCCCGAACACACGGTAGCCATGATCACCTACGATAATCTGGAAGTCTCAACACCGGATTTTGAAAAAACAGAATGGCGGCAATTACAGGCTTTTCAAACCATTGATGACAAGAAGGGTTTTATTCAGGTATGTTATACGAAAGAGTTTCCTGATTGTGATGAAGGGCCATTTCTGGTTGAGGAGCGCAGTCTTATTGAAAATATTGCCAACCTGATAACCGGTTATATCAATAGTATGCTTGCCAAGCTGATCATTACCAAGACCAATATCTCGGATATTTCGACCGGAGATCTGATTCAGCCCGATACAGCAAAAATATTGGGACGGCAGCTGTTGCAGCGTTTTTTAAATAAGCAGAATTATGAACGGGATATTTTTCACGACCTGATGCCTTTTAAAGTCAGGGAGATATTGATTGTGGCGAATTTATACGATGCTTATAATATTGAAAAGGAAGGACGTTTTGTTGAACATTTCCTGGGGGAATACTATCAGCTGAACCTGATTTCGATGCCCCGGGTCACAGGTGTTTCATCCGCTGAGGAAGTATTCAGGGAACTGCGTGGCAAACACTTCGACATGGTCATTTTTATGATGGGAGCCGATAGATATTTACCTTCCGAGATCAGCAAAGAGATCAAGGCCGGTTATCCTTACATTCCGATATATATGATGCTTAACAATATAGGCGATATTGAATATTATGAGAAGAAGAAGGAGCTGTTTTCTGCAATAGACAATATTTTTGTCTGGAACGGTGATCCCAAAGTGTTTTTTGCGATGGTCAATCATCTCGAAGACCGTGTGAATGTGGATAACGACACTAAGGTCGGTTTTGTCAGGGTAATACTATTGGTAGAAGATTCTTCCATTTATTATTCAAAATATATGCCTTTACTGTATGCCAATGTGATGCAGCAAACCCAGCGGATCATTGAGGATGTCAGTTCTGACGAACTTCTTAAAGTGCTCAGATTAAGAGCCCGGCCCAAAATATTGCTGGCGAAAAATTATGAGGATGCCATCCAGATATTTGATAAATATAAGGATTTTATGCTTTGTCTGATTACCGATGTGAAATATGAACGCAATGGCAAGCTTGATGACAATGCAGGTGTACAACTCGTAGAATATGTGCGAAGCCGGAAAAAAGACATGCCCATTATTTTACAGTCATCCGATCCTGAAAATGCCGACAAAGCTTTTGAACTGAAAACAATTTTTATTGATAAAAATTCCTCAACATTATTGCAGGATGTTCAGAGTTTTATCACGCATTACCTGGGTTTTGGCAATTTCATTTATAAAAATGCCGAAGGCAAGCAGATCGCCATTGCAAGGTCGCTGAAAGAATTTGAGAACTATCTGAAAATTATTCCAGATGATTCGCTGGTATACCATGCGAAGAGGGATCACTTTTCATTATGGCTGATGGCAAGAGGCGAGGTGCAACTTGCAAGATTTATTAATCCATACAAAGTACAGGATTTCAAAACAACAAATGATCTCCGGGAATTTCTGCTAAACGCCATCCGGATGCACCGGAGCGAGCATAATAAAGGCAAGGTCATCAGTTACGAAGAAGTGGACAACCTTGAAGAAAGCAGCATCATCAGTCTTGCTTCGGGATCATTGGGCGGCAAGGGACGCGGAGTTGCTTTTATCAACACCCTGATCTATCATTTCGATTTTCATAACCTTATCCCGAATATCAACATACGATGCCCGATAACATTGATCATCGGCACTGATGAGTTTGAATATTTCCTCGACAGAAACAAACTAAGGAACATTGTGTCCACAGCTGAGACTTATCAGGAAATCAGGCAGCAATTTGTAAACGGAAACCTGGGCGATGGCCTGGTAAAACGTTTGAGGAAAGTGCTGAAGCTTATCAAAAATCCTATTGCCGTCAGATCGTCAGGATTGTTTGAAGATTCGCTAATGCAGCCTTTTGCCGGAATTTTTGAGACCTATTTGCTGCCCAACAGCAATCCGGACCCTGATACCTGTTTGAAACAGTTGATGACTGCCATAAAACTTGTTTTCGCATCTGTCTATTCCAAAGTTGCAAGGGGCTATGTGGAAGCTATCAATTATAATATTGAAGATGAGAAGATGGCGATAGTGCTCCAGGAAGTTGTGGGCAACAGGTATGGAGATTTTTTTTATCCGCACATCAGCGGGGTGGCTCAGTCGTATAATTACTATCCTATCGGGCATATGAAGCCTGAAGAGGGAGTTGCTGTAATGGCTGTAGGACTTGGTACGTACGTCGTTGAAGGAGAGAAAGCTTACCGTTTTTCGCCCCAATACCCGACCACGGAGAATTATACGACAAAAGACCTATATAAGAATTCACAATTATATTTTTATGCAGTTGACCTTAGTAAAATGGATGTGAATCTGATGGAAGGAGAGGAGGCAGGCCTGAAAAAGCTGGATATTGATGAAGCTGAAAACCACGGCAACCTCAAACATTGCGCATCGGTATACGATGCGGACAACGACCGTATGATACCCGGTATCAACAATCCTGGCCCGCGTGTGGTGAATTTTGCCAACATCCTGAAATATCATTACGTACCCCTTGCAGAAACGATACAGGTTGTTCTTGACATTGTTAAAGAGGCGCTTGGAACCCCGGTGGAGATTGAATTTGCCGTTGATCTGAACAAGGACAGTAAAAACAGGGCTTCGTTTTATCTGCTGCAAATAAAACCTTTGCTGGGCAATGCGCAGGATTATGAAATTGATATGGGAGAGATCGACAGGAACAAAATCGTTGTATATGCTGAAAAAGCAATGGGCAATGGAAAGGTTGATAATATCCGTGATCTGGTTTATGTGGATATCGATCTTTTTGATAAGGCCCGTACCGAGGAAATGGCAAAAGAAATTGACGACCTGAACCGCGAAATGATTGAGCAGAATAAGCAATATATCCTGATCGGTCCGGGCCGATGGGGTACCCGCGATAAATGGATAGGCATTCCGGTCAACTGGCCTCAGATCTCGAATGCTAAATTCATCATCGAAACAAGTCTTGAGGACTTTCCGTTGGACGCCTCATCAGGCTCGCATTTTTTTCATAATGTAACATCCATGAATATAGGATATTTTTCGGTACAGCCAGAAGTGAGCAAAAGCTATATTGCCTGGGATATGCTCACTAATCAAAAACTTATCAAAAAAACTGGTTTTTTCCGGCATATAGAGTTTGAAAAACCCCTGACTGTGAGGATGGACGGTAAAAAAAGAATAGCTGTTATTTCAATTTCTTGATTATTTTTCTAATAAAATGTACTTTTGCTTAAAGATCATGTTTAATATTTAAAATACAACAATGAAAATGAACCAGAAATTCAGAAATCTTGCGCTGCTTTCTTTTTTATTATTTTTTGTTTCATCAGGTCTGTTTGCACAAACAGCGATGAAAACCTATTCCTGGGAGAATTATAAAACAAAGTTTAAGGTGCCTGAAAATTTCAGGGTGACCGAATCAAGCGATGCCAGGTGGTCGGGAACCAATGATGATATTACCTTATCAATATACCCAAGAACGGGAGAGAACCTGTCTGTTTCTGATATGCAATCGGCGGTTTATAATTGGGCTGTGCAAAATGGGGTAATAGAAATTGGCGATATTACCGAACTTGATTCTGAAAAATTAAATGGATATTGGGGGTATTTATATGAAGGGTCAAAAGACGGTTTCCCCATTGGTACAATGTTGATCGTTGATCCTGATTTTCCTCAAATAAGCCTGTATATCTGGGTTTCGTACCGCGAAGGATTTGAAGACACCGTAATCGATATTTTAATGAGTTTTACTCCAATATGATTTGATTTTATTGACGCAATTAAAGAGGCTGTTTCAAAAGTCTTATTTGTTTGGCTTCTTTCTTTGTGATTATTTTGTGAATTCTAAGTGAATCTGCGCTTTACATTAAACACATAGTTCCTAAATGTTGGTACAAAAGAGGCATATGGAACTTTTAAGATTGTCTCTTCTAATTTTTACTAAAAAAAACAATGTGGAAAAATCTGTTATTATTTTTAAATCCGATGACATCAATAATCATTGGATGTGGCGTTACCAGATGGCCGAGTCGATAGCAAAAAAAATTGACAAAGATGAAATGGGTATCAAAGCCATATACTTAATAGGTAGCACAAAAAATGCAAACAGCGGGGCCGCGAGCGATATTGACCTGATGATACATTACGATGGCGATGAGCATCACAAAGTATTGCTTCAAAAATGGATCGACGGATGGAGCAAGTGCCTGGCTTCCCTGAATGATATGCTCACCGGTCATCACGATCGTAGGGGATTAATAGATCTGCATCTGATTACCGATGAGGATGTAAAAGAAGCCAACAGTTATACCGTGAAAATAGGTGCACATACCGATCCTGCAAGGAAATTATTGTAACCTGGTTTAATCTTTTCAACAGTGATTTTTTTATAAATAAATTTAACAAATATATAATCATCTATGTTTATCGTATTTATTCTATATCTGCTGGTACTGGTGGGAATTACCATATATACGGCAAACAAATCAAAGAATACCTCGGAATACGTCCTGGGCGGGAGGAAAATTCCCGGGATTGCCCTGGCACTCTCAGAAAGGTCTACAGGTGAATCGGCCTGGCTAATTCTGGGACTTACCGGTGAAGCGTTTGCCATTGGTATGCAGTCCGTATGGGTGGCTGTCGGTTGTGTTACAGGTATTATATTTATCTGGACGGTTATGAGCAACCGTTTGCGTCTTGAAGCCGAAAGGACCGGCGCACTGACTGTTTCCAGCTTATTATACAAACGTTTTCCCGGAGCCGAAAAAACTATTGGCCTGCTCTCAGCTTCCATTGTGGTTTTTTTCTTTTTGTTTTATGTGGAAGCACAGTTTTACGGCAGCAGTAAAGTGCTGGAGCAAACCTTTGGCATTCCCGGCTTCTGGGGAGTGATAATTGGTTCGCTGATTGTGGTTTTATATACCATGATTGGAGGTTTTATCACCGTCGTTTATACCGACGTTTTTCAGGCAATACTTATGATAATTACCCTGATTGTCCTGCCTGTAATTCTTATATACATAATTGCTGCAGATAATGTTAATGTCAGCCAGGTATTGATAGAAGCAGGTAATAATTACAATTCCTTAACAGGAGGAAAATCAGGTATTCCTGCATTTCTGCTTATCCTAAGCGGCCTGAGCTGGATGTTCGGGTACACCGGGCAGCCGCAACTGCTTACCCGTATGATGGCCATAAAAGATAAAAAGGATATCAGGAATGCTAAAGGCGTTGCCATTGTCTGGACATTGATTGCTTATGCCGGCGCTTTAGCCATCGGAATTTTCGGTTATGTACTTATGAAAAATCATTATTTCGATGGAGCTGCTACTGCTTTATCAGCCGATACAGAAAAGATACTGCCTGTACTGATCAACACCTTTGTAGGCCCGGTTATTGCCGG
>Ga0116170_10005383_pt1 | contig 11479 bp, 7 predicted proteins | sample AD_JPNHW1_MetaG_FD_89797 | JGI IMG/M metagenome (GOLD analysis project Ga0116170, IMG submission 89797) | Active sludge microbial communities of municipal wastewater-treating anaerobic digesters from Japan - AD_JPNHW1_MetaG | ecosystem: Engineered > Bioreactor > Anaerobic > Digestate | place... | reverse complement strand
ATCATCATGGCCTCGCTGGCGTACGGCTTCCACGTTCCGCTGAAGGACGTGCTGGTCGAAGGCATCCGCCACCTGTCGGGCATGGACGTGAAGTTCGCGGCGGAGTTCGGCTACCGGATCAAGCTGCTGGCGGTGGTCAAGCGCGACGGCGACGAGGTCGAGGTGCGGGTGCATCCGACGCTGGTGCCGCTGGACAACATGCTGGCCTCGGTGAGCAACGTGTTCAACGCGGCGATGATCCGCGGCGATCTCTGCGGCGATACGCTTTATTACGGCCGCGGGGCCGGTCGCGAGCCCACGGCCAGCACGGTGATCGGCGATATCGGCGACATCGCGCGCAACCTGATGGCCGGCAAGTCGCGCTACGGGCGCGGCGTGAGCGTGGCGAACAAGGGCCGGCTGCGCATGCGGGCCCCCGCCGACATCGTCAGCCGCTATTACGTGCGGCTGATGGTGATCGACAAGGCCGGGTCGCTGGGGACGATCACGACGCTTCTCGGCAAGCACGGGGTCAGCATTCTGGCGGCCACGCAGAAAGAATCGCCGGTGGAGCTGGAGAGCGCGGGCTACGTGCCGGTGGTGATCCTGACGCACCGGGCCAAGGGCTCGGAGATCGATGCGGCGCTGCGCGACATCCGCGCGGCGGGGGTCCTGAACGAGGAGCCGGTCAAGCTGCGGATGATTTGACGGGCGGCGGGGCGCGTCCGCGAAGGTAACAATTTCAGGAGAACGCGATGAAGGTTTGCAAATTTGGGGGTTCGTCGGTCGCCAACGCTGAGCAGGTGACCAAGATTGTCGACATTGTGCTGTCCGATCCCGAGCGGCGGATCGTGGTCGTCTCGGCGCCGGGCAAGCGCGACAAGAAGGACACGAAAGTCACCGATTTGCTGATCAAGTGCGCGGAGCTGACCCTGGCGGACAGGGACTGCGAGGAGACGCTGGCGGCGATCGTGGAGCGGTATGCCGAGATCCAGCGCGACCTGAAGCTGCCGACGGGGATCACGGCGGAGATCGAGAAGGACCTGCGGTTCCGGCTGGCGGGCGACAAGTCGCACCGCGGCATCTTCCTGGACAGCATGAAGGCGGCGGGCGAGGACAACAGCGCGAAGATCGTGGCGCAAGCCTTCCAGGCGCGCGGCGTCAACGCCGTCTACCTGAGCCCGTGCGAGGCCGGCATGTACATGACGAGCGACTACGGCAACGCGCAGCTGCTCGACGAGTCGTACCAGTACCTCGCGAAAACCCTGAAAGACCGCGAGGAGCTGGTGATTTTCCCGGGCTTCTTCGGCTGCACCAAAGAGGGCAAGGTGGCGACGTTCCCGCGCGGCGGCTCCGACATCACGGGGTCGATCCTGGCGGCCGCGGTGAAGGCCGACGTGTACGAGAATTTCACGGACGTGGATTCGGTGTATCCGGTGGACCCGCGGCTGGTGCCGGACGTCAAGGCGGGCATCCCGTCGATGACCTACCGCGAGATGCGCGAATTGTCGTACGCCGGCTTCGGCGTGTTCCACGACGAGGCGGTGATCCCCGCGGTGAAGGCGGGCGTGCCGATCAACGTGCGCAACACCAACCATCCGCAGGAGCCGGGCACGATGATCGTGCAGTCGCGGCGGGTGCTGGCGGGCGGCGTGGTGGGCATCGCCAGCGACGACGGGTTCTGCAACATCTTCGTGGACAAGTACATGATGAACCGCGAGATCGGGTTCGGCCGTCACCTGCTGCAGATTCTGGAGTGGGAAGGGGTCTCTTACGAGCACATGCCCTCCGGTATCGACAACGTGTCCGTGGTGATCCGCGACAAGAATTTCGACTCGGCCTGCGAGAAGCGGGTGGTCGACCGCATCAAGCGCGACCTGAACCCCGACGCCGTGCTGGTCGAGCACGGCTATGCGCTGATCATGGTGGTGGGCGAGGGCCTCTACTACACGGTGGGCATGGCCGCGAAGGCGACGCGGGCGCTGTCGGACGCGGGCGTGAACATCGAGATGATGAACCAGGGCTCGTCCGAAATCAGCATGATGTTCGGCATCAAGGCCGAGCAGCGCGCGAAGGCGGTGCAGGCCCTTTACAAGGCGTTCTTTTAAAAGGAGGAGTTGGGAAGGAGACGCCTGACGCCGGCCTCTTCCCCGACTCCTGATCTCCCATGAGCGCAACGACATCCAAGCCCGAGAAAGTTTTCTTGTACGACACGACGCTGCGGGATGGCGCGCAGGGCGAGGGGATTTCGTTTTCGGATGCCGCCAAGGTGCGCTTTGCGCGGATGCTGGACGAGTTTGGTGTCGATTACATCGAAGGCGGGTTCGCGGGCTCCAATCCGCGCGACCGGCGGTTCTTCGAGGATATCCGCAAAGAGAAGCTGAGCCACGCGCGCGTCGCGGCGTTCGGCAGCACGCGGCGGGCGGACGTGGACGCGCGGGGCGACCCGCAGCTCGCGGGCCTGCTGGCGGCGGAGACCGAGTGGGTCACGGTCTACGGCAAATCGTGGCGGCTGCATGTGAAGGACGTGTTGCGCACGACGGGCGACAACAACCTGCAGATGATCGCCGACACCGTGGGCTTCCTGCGGGCGTCGGGGCGCCAGGTCTTCTTCGACGCGGAGCACTTTTTCGACGGCTACAAGGACGATCCCGCGTACGCGCTGAAGGCGCTGGGCGCGGCGGTGCGCGAAGGGGCCGCGGGCGTGGTGCTGTGCGACACGAACGGCGGCTGCCTGCCGCACGAGGTGTATGCGATCACGCGGGACGTGTGCGCGGCCTTTCCGGGCGTTCAAGTCGGCATCCACACGCACAACGACAGCGGGCTGGCGGTGGCCACCTCGCTGGAGGCGGTGCGGGCCGGGGCGCGGCAGGTGCAGGGGTGCGTGAACGGCTACGGCGAGCGCACGGGCAACGCCAACATCGTGAGCATCGTCCCGGCGCTGGAGCTCAAGATGGGGTTCGCGTGCGTGGGGCCGGAGCGCCTGAAGAAGCTGCGCGAGGTGTCCGTGCTCACCGACGATCTGGCGAATCAGCGCTCGGACCCGCGGCAGCCGTATGTGGGGCGGTCGGCCTTCAGCCACAAGGCGGGGGCGCACGTCAACGCCATCCAGAAGAACCCCCGGACGTTTGAGCACGTCGAGCCCGACGCGGTCGGCAACCAGCGGCACGTGCTGGTCTCCGAGCTTTCCGGCGCGGCGAACGTGATGATGAAGGCCGCGGAGCTGGGGACGGATTTCGCGAGCCTCGACAAGGCGCGGGCGCGTGCGATTCTGGACGAAATCAAGCGTCGCGAGAACAAAGGCTACTCCTATGAGTCGGCCGACGGCTCGTTCAAGATCCTGCTGCAGAAGGTGCTCAACAAGCACAAGCCGTTCTTCGAGCTGGAGGGCTTCCGCGTCATCGTCGAGAAGCGCGGCAGCAATGACCCGTGCGTCTCGGAGGCCACGGTGAAGGTGAAGGTCGACGGCGTGACGGAACTCACGGCGGGCGAGGGGCGCGGCCCCGTGGACGCGCTCAACGCGGCGTTGCGGCAGGCGCTGACGCGCTTCTATCCCGAGATCGAGCACATCACGCTGACCGATTACCGCGTGCGCATCCTGGATCCCCAGGAGGCGACGCGCGCGCTGACGCGCGTGCTGATCGAGTCGGGCGACGGCGCGCGGCAGTGGGGCACGGTGGGCGTCTCGGACAACATCATCGAGGCCTCGTGGCAGGCGCTTCTGGACAGCATCGAGTACAAGCTCTACGAAGACAGCGTGCGCTGATCAGGGCAGGGCGCCCGCCGCGGCGCGGGCGGGCCAACAATAGACCACCACGACCGCCACCGCGATGCCGACGGCCATGCCGGCGAACACCTCTTTGCGCGTGTGCCCGAGCAGTTCCTTCAGATGGGTGTGGCGCAGCTTGTGCTGTTTGAACAGCTCTTCGATCATCTGGTTCAGGACCTTGGCCTGATGGCCTGCGGCGCGCCGGACGCTGGCCGCGTCGAACATGGTGATGGCCGCGAAACCTGCGGCGAGCATGGCGAGCGGCGAGCCGAAGCCCTCCGTCAGCCCGAGCGAGGTGCAGAGGCCGCAGACCATGGCGGAGTGCGCGCTGGGCATGCCGCCCGTGCTGAGCAGATAACGGAAATCGATCTGGCCGGTCTTGATGAAACCGGTGGTCATTTTGGTCACCTGGGCGATGGTCCAGCCGATGAAAGAGGACCAGAACCAAGGGGTCGCGAAGAAGTGGAACGCGTTGAGATCGGCAATCATGATAAGGACCGTATTTTCAGGAATCGGAACAAATTATGACACGCGGCCGGGGCTTTAGCAAAGGTTTTCTGGGCGCGGAAAGACGGCGCGGGCGGCCGATCTGAAGGCCGGGAGCGGGGCTTTTAGAAAAAGACAAGTTTTTGCGTTTCTGTATTGCAATCTTAGCCACGCGGGATTAAATTGTATGCGCTAAATGGTAAAAGGTGTCGGGATTGCTGCTCGCGGCTTCAAGGCATGGAGAGAGTCGAAAATGAATAGTGTCAACGATGTTCGGCAGAGTGTCACCGTGTGTGTGGCGGTAACCCTTCTTCTGGCGGGATCGGCGTGGGCGCAGACCCGTCTGGGGCAGCGTGCGGCCGGCGGCGCCATGGGGCAACGCACGGTCGGAGGGCCGGCGGCGGCGGGAGGAATGGCGCGGGCCGGCGGCAGCGAGAAGGTCGATGCGGTCAAAATCGCGAGGATGCCGCCTCCCGGGAAAACCTCGATGGTGCGCACGCCCGATTTCACCTACAACGTGCAGAACACGATGCCGCGTGTGACCCGGAAGCCGCGCGAGTGGGCGCTGTTCGAGGTCAAGTATGAGACCTCCTCGAAGTGGACGGACGAGCTGAAGTTCGATTACCATGTCATGACCAGGGGCCGGAACGAAGAGGGGAAGGAAGTTTTCAGCTATTACACGACGTCGATCCGTTACGTCGATGTCCCCAAGGGCGATCACATGAGCAGCGTGGCGATCCCGCCGAGTCTGGTGGAGCGTTACGGCGAGCCGGTGGCCGTGGCCTTGGAGATCACGGGCAAGGACGGCACGGTCTTGGCCAGCGAGTCTCCCGCGGGCGGCCTGGCTCTCCCGAAAGAGTGGTGGAAGGACAGCAAGGTTCTGGACAATCCGAACGTGACCCATCGGAACGGGCTGATTGATCGTTCAAAGACGCCGTTCGCGTTGGTCAACCCGGACGACTACGAGGTGGTGCAATAGTGTTCTCCTCAGATCGCATCCTTGCGCTCAACGTGGGCGCAAGCAAAATCGTTTTAGCCGAATTCATCGTCAGAAGCGGGCGTCCGCCGGAGTTGGTCAACTACGGCATGGCCGAGTTGGGCGTTGATCCCGAGAACGATACGGGCGTGGGCGCGCACATTGTTCCCGCGATCCGCGAGATCATGAAGTCGCGCGGGATCCGCCCCGCGCCCATGATGCTGGCGCTTTCCGGGCAGATGGTGTTCCCGCGCTTCGTGCGTCTGCCCGCCGTCGCGGAGGACAAGCTGCTGCAGATGGTGCAGTACGAGGTCGAGCAGAACGTGCCGTTCCCGATGGAAGAGATCGTCTGGAACTACCAGTTCATCGGCGACAAGTCCTCGGGCGAGCAGAGCGCGATGATCGTGGCGGCCAAGATCGAGAACGTGCGCGAAATCACGGACCGCGTGGTCGAGATGGGGCTTGAGCCGGAGATCGTGGACGTGGCGCCGATGGCGCTCTACAATTGCCTGCGCTACAACTACGCCGACCTGAGCGACTGCACGATGGTGCTGGACATCGGCGCGCGGTCGACGAATCTCATCTTCCTGGAAGGCGACAAGATTTACAACCGTTGCATTCCGGTCGCCGGCAACGCGATCACGCAAGAGCTGGCCAAGAGCTTCCAGATCCCGTTCAAGGAGGCCGAGGCGCTGAAGAGGGAGCAGGCTTTTGTGGCGCTGGGCGGCGTCTATGCGACGGAAGACGAGACGGCGGAGCGCATCTCGAAGGTCGTGCGCAACGTGGTGACGCGGCTGCACGCCGAGATCAGCCGGTCGGTGAATTTCTATCGCAGCCAGCAGGGGGGCAACGCGCCGGCCCGGGTGTTTCTGACCGGCGGATCCTCCGTGCTGCCCCATTTGGACACTTTCTTCAGCGAGAAGCTGCAGGTCGAGGTCGTTTACCTCAACCCCTTCGCGAACATCGGGCTCAGCAATCGCATCAATCGGGAGAAGGCGGGCGTTGACGCGTTCGTGCTGGCCGAGTGCGTGGGCTTGGCCCTGCGGCGTTCGCTGGCCTGCCCGGTTGAGATCAACCTGATGCCGCCAGAGATCGCGAAGCGCAAGTCGTTCCAGAAGCGCATCCCGTTCTTCGGTCTGGCGGCGGCGGGCGTCGTGCTGTGCCTGGGCATCTGGGCGATGTACGAGAAGCAGATGGCCCAGCTGTACATCTCCCAGGGCGAGCAGGTGGCCGCTAAGTTGTCGGCGTGCAAGGCCAAACAGGGCGCGCTGGCGAAAGTCGAGAAAGCGCAAGAGGTCGTGCGGCTCAAGGCGGACGCCGTGCGGGACGTGATGCTGGAGCGGACCGCCTGGCTCAAGCGGGTGGATGCCATCCGGAAGAGCCTCTTTGACGGCATGTGGCTGACCGAGATGGTTCCGGTGAAGGACGCCAACGGCAAGGTGACGGCCATCCGCATCGTGGGCCGCGGTTGGGCCGACATGCACAAGCTGGTCGAGGAGAAAGCCAAGGCGGCCGGACGTAACGCGACGGCCGTGGAAGAGCTGAGGGACCGGCTGAAGACCCAGTCCGTCTTTGGCAAAGGGCCCCAGGACGTCAAGATCGTTGGCGTCAAGGACATCGAGGCGTACATGATCGAATTCACAATCGAGGCTGCGTTGGCTTCGACTTCCGACCCGAAGGATGCGGCTGCACGATGAAACGTCACAAAATCATTTTAATCGTTTGCGGGATTGTTTTGGCCGCAGTCTGCCTGGGGGCCGGCTGGCTTCTCTTCACCGCCCTGTCGGCCAAGAGCGCGGCGGCGGTGGAGCGAAATCAGGCCTATGAGGAGCTGCAGCGCATTTACCGCTCGAAGGTCTTCCCCAGCGGCGAGAACATCGCACGCGTGGGCGAGGATCAGAAGGCGCTCGAGGCCTGGTTGGCCACGGCTTCGAATCTTGTCCACAAGGGGGACCTGTGCATCGACCACAAGAGCCCGACCGGCTTTAAGCAGGTTCTGCAGGCCACGGTGCGCGAGCTCTCGGTGCACCCGGGCGCCAATCAGGGCAAGATTGTCGCCGCCGGTTTCAATTTCGGGTTCGACAAGTATCTGGGACAGTCGGACAGCCTGCCTGCGTCTGAGCACGTCGACCGGCTCGCTGCGCAGCTCGCCGTCATCGAGAAGATCTGCAAGGAGCTGTATGCCGCCAACATCCTGGAGCTGAAGGCGGTCACGCGCGAGACCTTCGACGAGGTCAGCGCCGAACAGCCGCGCGAAGAGACGTCGAGCCGCCGCCGGCGCCGCCGCGACGACGCCGCCGCCGCGCCGGCGGCCGTCCGCACGGAATCCGGCTATTTCTCGAAGCAGCGGTTCACGTTCGAGTTCCTGGCGCGCCCGTCGGCGTTCATCGAGGCGCTGAACCGCCTGGCGGCTTTGGACCTCTTCGTCGTCGTCGCGGAAATCGAGTTCCGCAAAACCGGCGATCTGCTCGCTCAGCGGAATGCCGCCAAGAAAGAGAGCGCGGACAAGGCGGGCGACGGCAAGCCCGCGGCCGACCCGGCCACCTTGAAACATGTCGAGCGCATCGTGACGGATCCGGAGCTCGAGCCGCCGGTGAGCGTGAAACTTGACGTCGACGTTTATTCGTTCGAGGGAGTGTAATCCGTGGCCTTGAAAATGAACCCCAACCTTCCTTTCGTGCGGCATTACGACAAGCTGATCGCCGTCGCGGTGCTCATCCTCCTTCTGATCTCGCTCTTTTATCTGACGAACGCGGGCGCGGCCCGCAAACAGGGCGAGGCGGATTACATCAATCAGCTCAGCAGGCTGAAGCCCGAATCGGCCGCTCTTTCCCCGATGGCGATGTCCGAGTACGAAGCGGCGTCCAAGCTGGCGCGGTCGCCGCTCCAGCTCGAGAAGCCGGACGCTCAGCAGGCCGGCTTTCTGGCGCCGGAAAGACGCGTCTCCTGCGTGATCGCCGCGTGCCAGAAGCCGATTCCTTACGCGGCGGCGGTCTGCCCGTTCTGCGGCGGAAAGCAACCCGTGGCGCAGGAGCAGCGCACCGATCTGGACAGCGACAACGACGGGATCCCGGACAAGATCGAGAACGCGCTGGGGCTGAATCCGCAGGATCCGGCCGACGCGAAAGGCGATCTCGACAAGGACGGCTTCTCCAATCTCGAAGAGATCGCGGAGGGGACCGATCCGAAGGATCCAAAATCGCATCCGGCGCTGGTCAATCTGCTGCGCGTCAAAGAGTTGAGGGGTAAACGGATGCCGCTCATCTTCAGCGGTGTGAACAAGATGCCGGACGGCATTCAGCTGGTGTTTAACCAGACCGTGCCCGAGAAGCGGACCTTCTGGGTGCGGGAAGGCGGGCGAATCGGCGACAGCGGTTATGTTGTGGGCAAGCTGACGATCCAGAGCGAAGAGCGCGCGAACCCCAACATGCCGGGGATCAAGACCCGCGTGGATGTGTCGACGGTTGTTGTGAAACGTCTGTCCGACAGTAAGGAAATCACGTTGCGGATTAACGAGCGCGGAAAACAAACGGATGTTGAAGCGGTCATCGTACTGCCTCAGGACAACGCCGAATTTACGGCGTTGGAGAAGGGCACGTTTAAGGTGCGCGATGAAACATTCCGTGTGATTTCCGTTGACACTGCGAAAACGTCGGTTGTGATCGAGAACGAATCAAGCGGGCAACAAAAAGCTGTTCCCAAGCTTGATTAGTTATGTGATTCAAGGTATATTGGTTACTCTTTTTTACTGCTCATAGGGTTAAAAGCTGCCACACAAATGAGGAGTCCCTCCAGATGACGCACAGTTCAAGGTGGTTGTTGGTGTTGAGTGTTTCGGTTGTTGCGTGCGGTGCGATGACCTGTCTGTATGCGCAAGATGACCTCGAAGCACTGTTGAAGGATTTGGGTGGCCAGCAGAAGAAGCCGGCGGCTACCGCCCCCGCCGCCGAGAAACCGGCTGAAGCCAAGCCCGCGCCGGCCGCGGCGAAGCCTGCCGAGGCCGCTCCCGCACCGGCCGCCGAGAAGAAGCCCGCCGAAGTCGCCGCTCCCGCACCGGCCCCGGCCCCCGCCGCCGAGAAACCGGCCGAGGCCAAACCCGCAGCGGCCGAAGCCAAGCCCGTCGAGGCCGCTCCCGCGCCGGCCGCCGAGAAGAAGCCCGCCGAAGTCGCCGCTCCCGCACCGGCCCCCGCCGCCGAGAAACCGGCCGAGGCCAAACCCGCAGCGGCCGAAGCCAAGCCCGTCGAGGCCGCTCCCGCACCGGCCGCCGAGAAGAAGGCGGCCGCTGCGCCTGCCGCCGCGGACGAGAATTCGAGCATCGTCTCCGAACTGATGACGCTCGAGACGATCCGCCGCAAGTCGTTGGACGATCACGGCTACGCGTCCCTTGAGACGGCGCGCAAGGCGATGCACGACGGCGACTATGTGCTGGCGCGCGACCAGTACAAGCAGGCGCTCGAATTTATTGGAAACCGTCCGGGCACGATCGCGGCGCGCGAAGAGGCCAAAGTCGGCATCGGCGAGGCGTTCTACCGCGAAGCCAAACTGGCCATGAAGAAAGGCAACAACGAGAACGCGACGGCGCTCGCGGTCCAGGCCAAGGAGTACGGGCATCCCCAAGCCGAGCGCCTGATCGAGACCCTGAAGCGTGAGCCGCCCAAGGCCGCCGCCGACACCACGACCATCACCCACCGCCTCAACGACGAGGACTACAAGACGCAGCGCGACGAGATCCGCAGCCGTCTGCGCCGCTCGCGCCAGTATTTCACCACCGCCGAATATGACAAGGCTCTGGAAGAGTGCGAGCTGGTTCTGCGCGATTACCCCCACAACACGGAAGCGATGGAGTTGCGCGACCGGATCGCCGACCGCCTGCATAAGGTCGCGGACGTCGAGTTCGAGGCGACCCGCAGCCTGATGATCCGCGACGTGCGCAAAACGTGGACCCCCGAGCGCTATGCGATCGAGAGCTCGCAGCTGCCGAAGGGCAAGGGCGAAGTGACGTCCAAGACAAGCACGGTGGGCATCACCGACACGAAGACCGCCGAACAGATCATCCATCAGAAACTGGTGGACATCGTGATCCCCGAGGTGACCTTCCGCCCGCCCGCGACGATCATCGATGCGGTCGATTTCTTCAAGCAGGCCAGCCGCGATTACGACAAGCCGGAGATCCCTGTCGAACAGCGCGGCGTGAACCTCGTTTTGAAGCTCGCCACGACCCAGACGGCCGCCCCGGCCGGCGCTGAAGCCGCTGCGGCCGCCCCGGCCGATCCCTTTGCCGCGACGGCGGCCGCGGCCGCTCCCGGCGGCGTGCCTCAGATCTCGGCGCTGAGCGCCCGCTTCATCAACCTCTACGACGCGCTGAAGCTGGTCTGCGACGTGACCGGCATGAAGTTCCGCATCCGCGGAAACATCGTGATGATCGTCCCGGCAAACGAGCCGGACGCCGAACTCATGACCCGTTCGTACAACGTGCTGTCGTCGCTGACCGAACGCAAGAACGCCGCTCAGAGCGAGATGGGCCAGGCCGGCGGCGGCGCGCAGGGCGGCGGCGAGAGCACTTTCATGAAGACCTCGGACATGGGCCAGAAGGAGGACTGGAAGATCTTCTTCCAGCAGATGGGCGTGACTTGGCCGGAAGGCTCGTCGATCTCCTACATGGCCACGATCGGCAAGCTGCGCGTCACCAACACGGCTGAGCAGCTCGCCATCTTCGAGCAGGTCTTGGAGGACTTGAACGTCACGCCGCGCCTGATCGAGATCGAGGCCCGTTTCGTGGAGGTGTCGCAGAACGACCTCAATTCGCTGGGCTTCGAGTGGTTGCTCAACAGCGATTACAGCTTCGGCGTGGGCGGCTTCGTGGACAAGGCGCTGGGCCTGCAGGAGCACAGCAACAAAACGACGCCTCTGCTTGATGCTGCCGGACAGCCCGTTCTCGATTCGGCGGGTAACCCCATCATGGGCTACCAGCCTTACCAAACGTCGGGACAGGTGGGTGTGAAAGAGACGATATGGGCAGATCCAGGGCATACGGTGGCTACCGGTTATGTGTTGAACAATGGACAGTATGTGACCCAACTTCCTGTCGCTGGTCAAATGGGTGTGGTGAATTCCGCCAATAACAACGTCGGCGTCAACGCTATCGACGGTAGCACCTACAGCACGGGGCAGCGCTATCTGAGCACCAAGGGCAACGCGATCTCCGGTGCAGAGAAGAGCACCAACGACCAGTTCATGAAAGTCAACGCGTTCTTGGGCAACGCGGACCT
>Ga0116170_10005381_pt1 | contig 11482 bp, 10 predicted proteins | sample AD_JPNHW1_MetaG_FD_89797 | JGI IMG/M metagenome (GOLD analysis project Ga0116170, IMG submission 89797) | Active sludge microbial communities of municipal wastewater-treating anaerobic digesters from Japan - AD_JPNHW1_MetaG | ecosystem: Engineered > Bioreactor > Anaerobic > Digestate | place... | reverse complement strand
GAGCTCCAGGCGCGACAGCTCTTTCGAGATGCTCTCCACCGCATCGCTGACCTCGCGGGGCGAAGCCTCCGCGAAAAGTTTGAGCGTCTCGGACTGGCCACCGTCCGCATCGGCGACGCTCTTGAGGCAGGCGCGGATCTCCTCGACCGTCAGCGCATGATCGGCGCCGAACAGCAACGCCCCGACGACCTGCTGCAGACTTGCGGCCATGGGCAATTTGACATCCTCAGGACTCGACATGTTCGCCTCCTCCGATCACGGGCGGCTGCGCCGGCTTCCCGGAAAGGTCCTCGAACGGCAGAACCAGGATCTCATGGAACAGCGCGTTCTGATGAACCGAGATCTGCCGCAGGCGCAACAGCTCCAGCAACGCCAAAAAGGTAACGATCACCTCGCCCCGCTGCGACTCGGGGTTGAACAGCTTGGAGAACTCAACCCGGCCTCCCGCCTTGATCATCGCGTTGATCGACTCCATCTTGTCCGGCACCGTCCACCGCATCGGCTCCAAATGGCCCAGCGGCTCCATCGGCGCCCGCGACAAGACTTCCTGAAAAGCGGTCAGCAGATCGAACAGCCCGATGTCGCCCAAGGCCTGCCCCGCGTCTTCCGGCTCCTTCTCGAAAACGGGCGCCTCGCCGCCGTACGCGAACGTCTCGCTCTGCAGCGTCTCGAGTTCCAGCAGCTTTCCCGCGGCGTCCTTGAACTTCTTGTACTCGATGAGCTGCCGCACCAGATCCAGCCGCGGATCGATCCACTCCTCGTCGGACTCGTCCGCCGCCGAACGCGACTCCACCGGCAGCAGCATCCGGCTCTTGATCATCATCAGCGTGGAGGCCATCACCAGGAATTCGCCGGCGATGTTCAGGTCCAGCATGCGCATCACATCGAGATACGCCATGTACTGCCCGGTGATCTTCTCGATCGGGATATCGTAAATGTCGACCTCTTCGCGCCGGATCAAATACAACAGCAGATCAAGGGGTCCCTCAAAGACCTCCAGGTCCACCTTGTAATCGTCTGCCAGCAGCGCTTCGATCGACATATTTATCCCTCAGCCGGACGGCTCGCGCCTTGTCCTTACGCGAGCCCGACCGCCTTGCGCGCCTTGTCCAGCGTCTTGGCCGCCTCGGCCCGAGCCCGCTCCGCGCCCCTGCGGAGCACCTCTTCCACGAAATCGGGGTTGGCCTGAAGCTCGGCGCGCTTAGCGCAAAACGGCGCGAAGGTCTCCTCAAAAATGGCGAACAGGGCCTTCTTGGCATGGCCGTACCCGTAGTTCCCTCCGCGGTAGTTCGCCTCCATCGCCGCCCGCTGCTCCGCATTCGCGAACAACTTGTAGAGCGCAAAAACGTTGCAGGCCGCGGGATCCTTCGGCTCCTCAAGTCCCTTGCTGTCGGTCACGATCTTCATGATGCGGGCCTTGGCCTCTTTCATGTCGCCGAACAGCTCGACCGTGTTGCCGTAGCTCTTGGACATCTTCTGCCCGTCCAAGCCCGGCACGACCGCCACCTCCTCGGGAATGAAGGGCTCGGGGACCGTGAACACCTCGCCGAACTCGTTGTTGAACTTGATCGCCATATCGCGCGTGACCTCCACGTGCTGCTTCTGGTCGCGTCCCACCGGCACCAGATTGGACTGGTAAAGCAGGATGTCCGACGCCATCAGCACCGGGTAGGCGAACAGCCCGTGCGAGGGCGCGATGCCTTTGGCGATTTTGTCCTTGTACGAGTGGCAGCGCTCCAACAGCCCCATGGGCGTCACGATCGACAGCAGCCACGCCAGCTCGTGCACCTCCGGCACATCGCTCTGGCGGAAGAAGACCGTTTTCGCCGGATCCAAACCGCAGGCGAGAAAGTCCAGCGCCACGTCCCACGTGTCCTGCTTCAGCCGGACGGGGTCGTGGACCGTCGTCAGCGCGTGGTAGTTCGCGATGAAGAGATACGCCTCGCCCTTCTCCTGAAGACGCAGCGCGGGCCGCATCATGCCGAAATAGTTGCCCAAATGCAGTTTGCCTGAGGGCTGTACGCCCGATAGAATTCTCATGTTGCTCGATCTCGTTTTAAGGTTCAAAAAAGAAAATTCAGTATACCTTCCTGAGACGGGTTACACAAGCCTCGACCCGCGCAAAACGGGAGCGCGGCATGTTCGGGCCACTTCCCGCACCCGACGACTTCTTCGCCATCCGGATTTCGGCAAAAACGTCCGTTTTCTTTCGTCAAACATTCCGACCTTTCGACAACAGGCCGCATCAGCCGTATTTACTTGACCCTAACCAACGTATAAATCATACTGAGGCGTCTAACAAAGAAATAAGAGGAGAACCGTGATGAAAATCAAGGCAAAGAATGTCGCGGAGACTGCGGCGACGGCCAAGCCCGAAGCCAAAGCGAAAACCGCCGTGAAGAAGGCCGCCCCCAAAGGCCAGCGCATCACCTTCAGCGTTCGCGCCGAAGCCGGCAGCAAAGTCTTCCTTGCCGGCTGCTTCAACAACTGGGACCCGACCGCCAAAGAAATGATCGACAAAAAGGGCGATGGCGTCTTCACGGCAACCGTGACGCTCGCGCCCGGCACCTACCAGTACAAGTTCGTGATCGACGGCACGTGGTGTGCGGACCCCGAGTGCGCCGACTGGGTTCAGAACGACCACGGCACCCTCAACAGCGTCAAGCACGTCGGTTGAGTTTGACGTGGTTCAGCCGCCGGCCCCTTGAGGAGAGAGACACGCCATGCCATCGGTACGACCGCGATTGGCGCTGACCTTGGGCGACTGCGCCGGCATCGGCCCAGAGTTGGTTTTGCGCGCACTGGCGGAACCCCGCATCGCAGAAACCTGCCAATTGCTGGTCTATGGCAACCTCTCCCTGCTCCGGCGGGTCTCGGCAGCGGCCGGCATTCCGTTGCCCATCTCCCTTGCCGTGACGCCGCACGGCGGGATGTCCCAGGGATGCCCGACGGGCGAGGGGCACGTCCTTTTCGATCTGCCCTTCGCGGAGGCGGGAACGCTGGTGCCGGGGCGTGTCCAGGCGTCTTGCGGCGCACGCGCCTATGGCTGGATCTGCGAGGCCGTGAACGACATTAAGCGGGGTGTGGCCGACGCGCTCGTCACCGCCCCCATCAACAAAGAGGCGTTGCATCTGGCCGGGGTCAATTTTCCCGGCCACACCGAAATCCTGGCCGATCTGACCCAAACGCCCCATCCCTGCATGGCGTTCCATTCGAAGGGGCTCTTTGTCAGTCTGGCGACGATCCACGAGGCGCTCGCCGATGTTCCCCGCCTGCTTTCCGTCCCTTCGCTGATGCGTACCATTCGGCTCACCCATGCCGCTTGCCGGGGGTTCGGCAGGCCCGTTCCGCGCATCGGGGTGCTGGCCCTGAACCCTCACGCGGGCGAGAACGGGCTCTTCGGCCGCGAAGAACAAACGGTGATTCTGCCGGCCATCCGGAACGCGAAAGCCGAAGGCATCGACGCCGCCGGCCCTCTCGTTCCCGACACGGCCTTCACGTGGCTGTTTGCCGGCGCGTCAGCGCCCTTCGACGCCTACGTGGCGATGTACCACGACCAAGGGCTGATCCCGTTCAAAATGGTCGCCTTCGAGACGGGCGTTAACGTCACGCTGGGCCTCCCCATCATCCGCACCTCGCCGGACCACGGCACGGCTTTTGATCTCGCTTGGCAAGGCAAGGCCTCGGTATCCAGCCTTTTAAGCGCCATCACGCTTGCAGCCGGCATGGTCAAGAACAGGCCCTCCGCCGGCCAATAGACAACGACCCCGCGCCTGGGTTTCCGCCGCGTCGAGCGCTGCCCTGTCCCGTTTCCCCGCGGGCCTCCCCTACACAGATGCGGAAACGAGGCGCGTCGCCAGCTGAGCGGCCGAAGCCGCGTCGGGCGAGTAACCGTCGGCCTTGATCTCGTCGCAGAAGGACTGCGTCACCGGCGCGCCGCCGATGATCACCTTGGCGGTGAGCCCCGCGGCCCGGACCGCTTCGACGACCCCGCGCATGTTCACCATCGTCGTGGTAAGAAGCGCCGAGACGCCGATGATCTGAGCCCGATGTTCTCGCGCCAGTTGCACAAACGTCTCGGGAGCCACGCCGATGCCGGCGTCCACGACCTTGAACCCCGCACCCTCCAGCATCATGCCGACCAGATTCTTGCCGATGTCGTGCAGATCGCCCTTGATCGTCCCGATCACGGCCGTCGCGAACGGCTTCACCCCTGCCGCGACCAACTGCGGCTTGAGCACATCCGTTCCCTGCTTCATGGCCCGTGCCGCCAGCAGCACTTGAGGCACGAAGATCTCATTCTTCTTGAATTTCTCGCCAATGATCCCCATTCCGCGGCACAACGCCTCATCCAGAATCACGGGCGCCGCGACACCTTCCTGCAACGCCTGTTTCACAAGGCTCACGACCTCGGGGGCTCGACCTTTGATCAGGGCTTCTCGAATCTGCTCAATGTTCATCTTTTTGTCCCGTACCTCATTGCTCAAACTGTTACCGCTTCAACCGCATCCAAGAGGCCAGCTTGACGTTGCGGGCCTCGGCCGACTGGGCCTCCTCAGGGGTCGAGGGCTTCGCCGAATTCTCAAGCATCTCGATCCGCTTCAGCAGGGCCTGCTGATTCGCGATGAACTGTTCACGCTCGGCGTCGCGGTTCTTGCGTTCATCCGAAAGTTCGCGTTCGCGCCGGCGGATCAACTCTTCCAGCTCCTGAACGCGCTGCCCCTTCTTCTCCCCTTCGGCCACCTGATTCAGCAGCCGCGAGCTTTCCGACTCCAACACCCGCACCTTCTCCTGGAATTCGCGGTCCTTCGTCTCCGAGAGCCGCACCTCGCGCTGATAGGTCACGCGCAAATTCTCCAGCTCCGCACGCATTCTCGCCAGCTGCGGATCCGAGGGCTGTTCCCGCACCGCACGGCGCGTCATCTCGACCGGGCTTCGGCCCATGTGCAGGAGCAGCGTTTGCCGCCGTTCCTGCAGTGCCTGCTGCCGCTGCGAGCTCCACTCCTTCAGCTGCTCGACATGTGTCCGCTCCAGTTCCATGGTCTTGGCGAGCTCGTCGACCTCCGTCTTCACCAGCTCGTAAACGGCGTCCTGATCAGCGAGAAAACGAGCCGTCTCGTCCGGCGACTGCGCGCAAGACTTCTCCAGCACGGCAATCTTTTCCTGGTAGGAGTTGTCGCGCGCATTGGCGTCGCTCAGCAGCTCTGCGAACGCCGCCTCGCCGGCGCGCACCTTCTCCTCGGCCTCGCGGACGGCCGACTCGGCCTGGTCGATCCGCTGTTCGCACGCTTTGGCGCGGGCGCGCTCGGCCTCCAGCTCCGCGCCGCGTGCGTTCAGCGCCTCGGCGGTCTCCACGACCTTCATTTCCTGAACGCGCAGCTCCTTCTCGAGCTCCGCCATGCGTTTCTTCAGCGCGCCGAGCTTTTCCTCCCAAGCGGCCTGTTGGGCCTGGCCGGCGGCTTGCGCCTCCGTAAGGGCCTTTTCCGACGCCGCCAGCTTCGAGCGGAGCCCATCGAGCTCACGCCTCAAGGCAGCCTCGCGTTCGGCGGCCTCGCGCCGCGCCCCTTCCGCCGCCACCTGCCGCGCAGCTTCCGCATTCCGTTCCGCCACCTCCTTCTCTATCAGGTCAGGGCGGACCGCAGACGTCCCTTCCGACAACAACAGACGGCTATGGGCATCCTCCAGTTGCTGCTCCAGTTTTTTCGTCTGCTGCTTCAGCTGTTCCACTTTGCGTTCATACGCACGCGCGTCTTTCTCCGCATTCCTCAGGACGTTGTCACGCTGGGCCTCGGCTTCCTTTACGAGAGCCGACAAGACATCCCGCTCGTGCTGCACCGTTTCACGCGCCTCCGCGTCCGCCAGCTTGGACAACCGCTCCCGCTGGTCGCTCACCATCGTCTCCAATTCGCGGACTCGCAGGCGCAGCACCTCTTCCGGCATGGGCTCACGCAGCTTTTTCTCCCGCTTTGCATCCGGCTCGTCGCCGGCCTCCGTCTCCACCTCCTCGGCCGAAACCAGTTGCGCCCCCGCCGACACCTTACCGCTCTTGATCAACGCTTCCGCAGCCAGCCGGTTCAACGGCCCGCGCAACTCCCCCTCGCCGTCGTCCACGAACCAGCGCATGTCGAGAAGATCCAGCGAAACCGCCTGCACCCACTTCTTTCTGTCGGAGGACACTTCGTGTCCCGGAAGAATGCGTCCCTGTTCGGCCCAGACGATCAAGCCCTGCGTAGAAACCGGACCGAAGATGGTTTCGCCGTTGATTCGCAAGAACCACTGGCGAGTGTCCTCTCTGTCGTTTTGCATGTCAGCCATAGATTTCTCGTGACCGTTTGGAGGTTTCGTTGAACACGGCTACCTTTTCTTGGCAAAGAACGCGGGGCCGTGCGCGCCCAGGCGCTCCAGTTCACGCCTCGCCTGCTGTTCCAAATCTGCCAGCGAGATTCCGGTCCGCGCTCTCGCTGACGTATTCATGGGCGGCGGCTTGGCCTCGGATGACGGCTCTTCCGGCGGCAGCACCTCAGCATCGAGAGTCGCGTGCTGCCGCCTCGGCCGAACCTTCGGACAAGGCACCTTGTCGAGCGGCTCAGTCTCCAGAACCTCCACCGTCGCCGTCGCCGGGGGAGTTTCCGCACCAGCGGCTTTCTGACGCAAGGCGGCGCGCAAACGATCCGCTTCCCGACGAGACTCGGTCAGCTCTTTGCTCAGGGTCGCCAGGTGAAGCTGATCCCCGTCGAGGCCGTGCTTGGCCGAATCCAATGCGTCCGTCAAAGCGGCGACCTGGGACTGGGCCTGCTGCAAGATCCGATGCTGTTCCGCGAAATCCGCCCTCGCGGACGACACCTCGTCACGCAAAGTGCTCACCTGCCGCGCCAGTTCATCCCGCTGCCGCGCCATCGCACGACCGGCTTCAGCCACGGCTTCCTCGAGTTGCGCGACGCGTTGCGCCCGCGAAGCCGTCTCCGCCTGCGCGCGCGCAACCTCGGACAGCAAGGTCTGGCGCTCGAACTCCAGCGCCCGTCTCTCCGCGCCCCACGCGGCGGCCTGAGCCTGATGCGCGGCATGCAGACTGTCCAACTGACGCGCCGTCTCCGCCTGTTCCGCTTCAGCCTCGCTGCGCCGCCGGTCCAATTCGTCGCCTCGCGCCTGTTCACGGCGCAGCGCATCGTGCGCCTGCTCGAGTTGCGTCTCGCTCTGCTGCCGCAAGGCGCACAGTTTCTCCTCGCTCGCCGCCGCGCGCTGCTCCGCCTCCCGAGCCTGCTCGGCAACCGCCTCGCCTTGTCGCCGCAAGACGCACAGCTCGGTATCGTGAGCCGCCGCACGCTGCTCGGCTTCCCTCACCCGCTCTTCCAGACGGGCCATCGAACGCCGCGCCTGTTCCGCCTGCGAAGCCTGTTCCAGCCGCAAAAGATTCAGCTCTTTTTCGCTTGCCGCCGCCCTTTGTTCCGCGAGTCGGACTTGTCCCTCAAGCCCCGTGGCGGAGCGCCGCGCCTGCTCGTCTTCCAGCAACCGGGCGTGCTCGTCCCTCAAGCCTTGCGCTTCAGGCGCTTGCCCCTCGCCCAAGGCACTGCGGCGGAACAGGACGGCCTCCGCGGCGATCGCGCCATCCCTGATCAGTCCCAGCATCGCTTCCCGATGGATCGGGCCATAGAAATTGCCCGGCATGACCTCCGCGACGCAGTCCATCTCCAAGCCGGACAGCGAGGCCGCAAGTCGCCACTCGGCCCCGTCATCGGAGACCTCATTCGTGGGGCCGATCCGGCCATCGCACGCCCACGACTTGAGCGTCGCGAAATCAACAGGCCCGAAGCGTCCGCCCTGCTCGTTCCGGACGCACCAGACCTTCGATTTTTCGCTATCGTCGCGCTTCCTCGTTGGCGTATCCACTATTTCACCTGCTGGGATGAATCAATCACAATTCTTTAATCTTAGTAAAAACAAGGGGGAGGCTCAATGTCAGAATGGCTTTTCCCGATGCGCCGCTTTACTTCCGCCCCCCCTCCAGCCTACAATGAGCCCATGTTGACCCCCGACTTCCATGCCCATTTCATGCGCCTCGCCTTGCGCGAGGCCGAAAAAGCCGCTCAAGCCGAAGAAGTCCCCGCAGGCTGCGTCATCATCAAGAAACCGCAGTCCCCTGACCAGCCTCTCGCGGCGGTCAAGGTGATTGCCCGCGCCCACAACCAGACGGAAATGCTGAAGGACGCCACCGCCCACGCCGAGATGATCGCCCTGACCCAAGCCTCGGCCGCCACCGGCGACTGGCGCCTGACGGACACTATCCTGTATGTCACCAAGGAGCCCTGCCCGATGTGCGCCGGCGCCATCGTGCTCGCGCGCGTGCCACTCGTGGTCTGGGGGATATCCGATCCGAAACGCGGCGGACACTCGGTTTTTTCCATCCTCAATCACCCGGGCCTCAACCACCGGCCCGAAGTCCTTGCAGGGGTGCTGGAAGCGGAGTGCCGCACGCTTTTGCAGGGCTTCTTCCGCGAGCGCCGGAATGACGCCGCCGCCACGTCGGACTAGTACGCCCCGCCCACCCAGTCCGAGAGGTCTGCCCGGATGACGTCGAGTTGCGTCTCGAGCTCTCCCAGTTCCTTCGCCCAAAACGCGTGCGTTCCCCAGTCGGGATGGTTCTGGCGAAACGACACGTCGCGAGCTTGCCGTGCGCACCACGCCAGATAGTAGGTCATGCGCATCGCCCGCAGCGGTTCGACGAGCCGCAGGGAACGGCGGTCGAACGCGCGGAAGGTCTCATAGCCGTCGATCAGCTGATCCAGTTCCACCTGCGATTCGGCAGGCCGTCCCGGCAGCAGCATCCACAGATCCTGCACGGGGGCGCCGTTCATCATATCGTCGAAATCGATCAGGAAAACGCCCGTATCAGGCCGTTCCAAGACGTTCGTGTGCTGGCAGTCGCCATGTAGCCGGATGGTCTCCACGCCCTCGAAAAGGGGCACGACCGCGTCCAGCAAGGCGCACCCGAACGCCTCCATCCTCGCCTTTTCACGCTCATCGAGAAACCCGTTGTCGAGCAGATAGTCGAGGTCCGCCGTCGTCGTGCGCAAAGGATGCAGCGTCAGGCGCGCCGGCGCGGCCACCCGCTCGCCGACGCGGTGTATCCGCCCGAGCAAGGCGCCCAGACGGCCCCACAGCGCATCCCCGGGATCAGCCGGCTCAATCGGCCTGCCGCCGCGCCGCGGGAAGAGCGCGAACGCGATTCCCGCGACGTCACCCAGCGTGCCGCCGTCCGCAAACGGCAGAGGCGCGATGACGGGGATCTCGTCGTCCGCGCACGCCCGCACGAAGGCATGCTCATCCAGAATGGCTTCGCGCCGCCACCGGCCCGGCCGGTAGAATTTGGCGACAATCGCCTCGCCCGAATCAAGCTCGACCATGTAGACGCGGTTGATGTAGCTCGGCAAGGGACGGATGACGCCGGTGCAGCGCTGGCGCGCGGCACATTCGACCGCATCCAGCACCTTCTCCGGCGTCAGCGACGAGAAATCCGCTTTCATTTGAGAGGGAGTATACCAAACATCCACGCCCCTCACCATCCGCAACGAAGCCGAGCTCGCCCCGCCTGACGTTTCACGCGCGGCCGCTCCGAAGCCGATCGTGCCCCCGTCTCCGACCTATTCGTTCGCGTCTTTCCGCAGCTCCACCTGCGCGCGCTCGGCCAGCATCATCGGGCTGTCCCACACCGGCAGTTGCGTGAAAGCGGTGTTCCCGTCCACGCTCTTCCACGACGACGGCGCAAGCCCGAACACCTTGCCCGTGATCATCTCGACAAAAACCGGGTCTTTGAACATCACGCCCTTGATCGTCAGATCGACCTTGTCCCACGCCAGTTCGTCGCTCGGCACCTTGTCGCCGTACCAGACCAGCGCGACGGACGTCCCCGCCTTCTCGAATCCAGCGACCGTGATCTTCCGAGGCGACGCCGTCTCGCAGGCCAGCACCCCCACCGGTTTAACCGCGCTGTCGAAGAAGCTCATCATGTGCTGCACGCCGTGGAAAGACGGCCGCTTGTAGATGAACTGGAGCAGAAGGTTCGAGCGGATCAAGCCGAAGGACTGCTGCATGTTCGTGTATTTCAGATCGATCATCGTGAAGACGTTGGAGGGGATGCCGCGCACGCGGTCACCCGCCATGCGGCGCAAGTCCCACTTCGCCTGGCTGTACTCCGTCCACGGATAGAAGGCCAGCGCATGCGTCCACTCCAAGATCGAGGGGCAACCGACTTCGCCCTGGTACAGTTTGTATTTGGGGCTGTAGGCCGCGAGCTCTTTCTGCGAGGCCTCGACCCATTTGTACGACGTGTCGGGATTCGTCACATACGGGTGATAGGCCCAATAATCGACCAGGTCCAGCGCGTTCGCGGCCTTCAGCGCCTCAAGCACATCCTTCCTGTCGACATCCGTGATCGCCGTGACGAGAATGACGGCGTCTGGCTGGATCTTCTTGATGAGGCCTGCGGTCTTGAGCACGAGAACGGAGTAATCCTTGCCTTGGCCAAACGGCTCGTTCCAGATTTCCCATTCATTCACCGACGCCTTGTAACGGGTGACGACGGTCGCGACATATTTCAGCCAGGCGGCCATGGCCTCCTCCGAATGGACAAGCGGCGCCAGCCCCGACCCCAGATTGATCGTCGAGCCGTAAATCGGATTGCCATAGCACAGACAAACCCAAGGCTTGACGCTCTGGCGGGTCAGTCCATTGACATGGTAATCCAGCCAAGCGAAATCGTATTTGCCCTTTTCCTTTTCCGTTTTCGCCCAGCCGCTCTGGAGCCGCGCGTGCTTGGCGCCCAACTCCCCCACGTAGTCCTTGTACACGCTGAACTTGGCGTAATCGCGATCGAGCGTCTCGCACCCGATCGACCAGTCCGAAGACGCGATGTCTTTCGCAGGCCGCGTCGCCAGCCAGCCGATCTGGTTCAGCGCCGGCCCGGACGCCTTGAACGTCTCCCACGTGACGGAACGGTGTCCCTTAGCCACGGGCTCACCCATGGCTATGAAACACGCCGACAACCCGGCCACCACAGCGGTCATAATCTTTTTCATGTTTTCCCCTTTTTGCCGACATCTGCCCCGATCAGGGCTACCGTTCAGCGGTTTCCACCCCTTGTCCCTTCGACCCGACGCACAAACGCCATCCGAGCCCATACCACGGCTTCTGAGATGTCAACCCCGTTTGTCCGTTTCATTTGGCGACAGCATTTGCCCTTCATGCGACATTGCTCGCTCGGCGTCCTTTAAATGTAAATTCCCTCACAGAATCCCACAATCTTCATTATGCGAACTCGGCACTCTTTTTTGCGAACTGAACGGAACAAGTCCGTTCGGATGAGGCCAAACGGACCTCCACCGAGGTCAAGCGCCCCTCTCATGATCCAGAAGACGCGGCACGGAGCGCCCCGTGCTGGAGCGATCAAGGCATCAATTCCGCCTTCTCCAAGAGCGCCGGCTCGGCG
>Ga0116170_10005379_pt1 | contig 11485 bp, 10 predicted proteins | sample AD_JPNHW1_MetaG_FD_89797 | JGI IMG/M metagenome (GOLD analysis project Ga0116170, IMG submission 89797) | Active sludge microbial communities of municipal wastewater-treating anaerobic digesters from Japan - AD_JPNHW1_MetaG | ecosystem: Engineered > Bioreactor > Anaerobic > Digestate | place... | reverse complement strand
TCCGGGTGTGAGGGTGACATACCAACGCTCTGGTCAATGATAATTGCAAGGGCTCTTTTAAACAAAACATCATTTATGGCGAATCCTTCTTCGATAGACAGAAGTGACAATACAGTAGATTTCTCTCATTGTACTGCTCCTCTTTCTATGTCAGATAGCTTTGCCCTTCCTTCTCATTATGAATCGCAATCAGGCATAGGAATCTCTGCAAAACTTGCTCTTGGGAAATACACAATTTTTAAATGTGGAGGGCCAAATCTGGATAGGTTTATTGCAATTAATGGTGAAATAATCCAAAACACAGATGTTGTTGAACGATGCAGGACTCAAATAAAATTCAGGTTTAAATCAAGCGACGATATGGATGATTTCCTTAACTCGCATCTTGGAAACCATGTAATTATCATTCAGGGGAAACACAAAAAAGAGATTAGCCGATTTTTTGAACTGTATTAAATAATGAAGACACTAGTAATATTTGCTATTTCAATAGTAATGCTCTCCGGGCAAGCGATTGCTCAGCAAATTACTGTAAGAGATTCTGTAATTGAGAAAGCAGTTTTGCAAATTTCGGCTTCTAATATAAAAACTACGGTAAATGAGCTTGTTGCGCTTCATACCAGACATAATTTAAGCACAAAAAATGATCCGGCAAGAGGAATCGGGGCTGCAGCACAGTATCTTTCAAATAAACTTAATGGTTATATAAAAAACTCCGCCGGCAGGGCAATTGTTGAAAAAGTTGAATACAGGGCCGGAGGAAAAGATACACGGCTGGGCAGGGAGATAACTCTGACAAATGTTGTTGCAACGTTTAAAGGCAGCAATAAGGACGATAACCGGATAATTGTCTTACTCGCCCACTACGACAGCCGGGCAGACAATAACAGCGATTCTACGGCATTTGCTCCCGGAGCAAATGATAATGGCAGCGGAGTTGCTGCATTGCTGGAAATTGCAAGAATCCTTTCCGGAATGGATATACCGGTTACAATTAAGCTGATGTTTCTCAGCGGTGAGGAACACGGGCTTCTTGGGGCTGCTTATATGGCATCTGTTGCAAAAAAAGAGAACTGGAATATTATTGGCGTTTTAAACAATGACATGATAGGAAATTCCCGTTCAAGCTCAACGGATGTTTCAAATAATACTAAAGTCCGGGTCTTTTCTGAAAACATTCCATATGTCGAGAGTGATGAAATGAAAAAGTCCCGGGTATTCAACTCGTCAGAAAATGACAGTAAATCACGCCAACTTGCCAGATATATAAAAGAAACCGGCGAGAGATACATTGATAATATGGAAGTTAAGCTGGTTTACCGGAATGATAGGTTTGGCAGAGGAGGAGATCACACTCCTTTCTGCAAAGAGGGATTTACAGCCGTCAGAATATGTGAATATCATGAAAATTATGACAGAACTCATCAGCCGGTGACAGTTAAAAACGGAATCGAACTTGGAGATATGCCAAATGGTGTAGATTTTGAATATGTAAGAAAAAATTGCGGAGTAAACCTATCGTCTTTACTAAATCTCTCATTTGCACCGTCTTTACCTCAAAATGTAAAAATTGACATATCAGATCTTTCCAATAACACCAAGATAAGCTGGGAGAGTCCCAAAGAGGGCAAAAAACCTTCGGCATACTATATTTTAATACGTGAGACCGATAAATCCAATTGGGAAAGGAAAGTTAGAATAAACGGTAACAATATAGAACTCCATCTGAGTAAAGACAATTATCTCTTTGCGGTCCAGTCTGTTGATAACGAAGGGCACGAAAGTCTTGCTGTTTTTGCAACAGGCGGCAGCAGTAAATAAGCTTATATGTTGAATATATCATTTGCAGGGGCCGGGAATGCAGCATACAGGCTTTCAATGTCTTTAAAGGCTGCGGGATGCAATGTGTCATATATCTGGAACAGAAGTTTTCATGCATCGCAAACTCTGGCGAAAATATTAAACAAGCAGGAAAACAATTTGCATAACCTTAAAAACACAGAGGCAATTGAAGATATTAACCTTCTTTCGCAATCTGATATTATTCTTCTCACTCTTTCCGATGATTCCATTCAAAAGGTATTTGAGACTATTTCTTCGCTTGAATCTGTTAAGGCCGGGAAAACCATCGTTTGCCATACAAGTGGTGCCACTCCATTATCCGTATTAAGTAAAATTCCTCATTTTGGTGTCTTTTACCCTTTAATGACCCTTAGCAAGACGAAACCTGTTGACATGAAGCTAGTTCCGTTTCTTCTTGAATCTTCCGACAAAACAACTCATGATGTTTTAGTGAAACTATGTGATTACCTTGGGTCCGAATACAAGGAATGTGATTCCCAAGAGAGGTTGAGGATGCACCTTGCTGCTGTTTTTGTAAGCAATTTTGTCAACTACATTCTTGGACTTGCATATGACATCTCTGCACCCAACCACATATTCCTGATGCCACTTGCAACCGAAACGGTCAGAAAAGCCTTTTTATATGGTCACCCGGCTCACGTTCAGACAGGTCCTGCAATAAGGGAAGACATCTCTACAATTAACAAACATCTTGAAATTCTTAAAGAAATGGAAGAGCACAAAGAGGTATACAAGTTAATGACAAAATATATAGGTGAGTCTTCCAAAAAAACAAAAAAATAATGTCAAACTTTAAAGTTAACCTGCATAAAATAAAAGCATTCGCATTTGATGTTGACGGAGTATTTACAGATGGTCTTGTCATTGCGACCGAAACCGGAGATTTGCTGAGATCACACAATGCGAAAGATGGTTATGCAGTGAGAGTTGCCATAACGCAAAAATATCCTGTAGCAATAATTACAGGTGGGTCTTCCGAAAGCATTGTTAAACGTTTTGTTCAAATCGGAGTAAGTACAAGCGATATATACCTTCGCTCCCACTATAAGATGCCTGATTTTACTGATTTTTGCACACGGCACAATCTGCAACCGGATGAAGTTCTCTTTATGGGTGATGACATCCCGGATATAGGAATTCTTAAGGCATGCGGAATAGCTACTTGCCCGGCTGATGCAGTAACTGAAGTAAAAGAGATATGTGACTATATATCAATTTATCCCGGAGGAAGGGGGTGTGCAAGAGACGTCATTGAACAAACCCTTAAAATACAGGGAAACTGGGCCGATAGTCCTGAAGCTTATTCCGGCTAAATTTATGAAATGAAAAATCTTCTTATAAAACTAAGAGGGAGAGCGCTTATTCTTGCATCGGCGTCTCCACGGCGCAAACAATTGCTCGAGGGTCTTGATCTTCCCTTTTCGATTGAATATAACGACAATATATCGGAGGACTACCATCCCGAAACTGACCCGTATCTGGTTCCATTACATCTGTCTGAACTAAAATCAGCCGGGTTCTTAAGGAAACTGGATGATTCAGAAATACTGATAACTGCAGATACCCTTGTTTTCTGTAACGGAGAAATTCTGGGTAAACCGTCCGGAAGAGATAATGCCATTGAAATTCTTAAGAAGTTGTCCGGAAATATGCACGAAGTAATAACAGGGGTAACATTAAGAAGCAACAAATTGACAAGATCTTTCACGAGTATCACAAAAGTCTATTTTCGCAATTTATCTGTAGAAGAGATCACATACTATATCGACGAATATGCTCCTTACGACAAAGCCGGGTCATATGGTGCCCAGGAATGGATAGGTTATGTGGCAATAGAAAAAATTGAAGGCTCCTTTTTCAACGTAATGGGTTTGCCTGTGCAAAAGCTATATCAGGAACTTAATGAATTTATCGCTGACAAAGGCTGATTTATCTCGTAACAATATGATACAGCTCGCCTTTCTGCTCCACTCCTCCCCTGTCTATCATCTCTCTCAGCAGTTCGATATACGACCTGGTTTCGTCCTCAATGTCAAGAGATATTTCTGAAAGCGATTTAGGCCCGTCAAGCAGAATTTCAATGAGCCTTTTTTCAATGCTGTTGTCATATACTGCCCGCGCATTTTCGCGCTTCTTTTCAATGCAAACATCGCATAATCCGCATTCTTCCGAATCTTTTTCCCCGAAATAACTTAGGAGGAATTGGGAACGGCAAATTAAATTTTCGCTGAAATAACCGATTATTGATTCAATTTTATCTTCGAAACTGCCTCTGTGCATTTGATACCTAACTGGCGAAATATAAAGATTTTTATCGTCCAGCCTTTCTGTTTTGAGAATCAGTAAAGGAGAACGGACAGAAGGCATATAAGTTGCAATCCCCATGCCCGAGAGCCGGATTAAACTTGAAGTTATAGCTGCCTTGCTGTTTCGTGTAAGCCTTGCTATATATTCCTCGTCAATTGGAACCAGATTTGAGAACATTCCGGTATACAGCCTTAGAAGAGTCTTTATAAAGGCATCCATTGATGTATTTTTGAGCTGAATATGATACAATTCATCCCTGTTGACAATAAACTTAACTTTGGACGGATTGTCTATTTCGTCTGTAATCTCAAAATAGCCCTCCTTCTCAATATATTTGAGTGCGTAATATGCAGATAATGCATGCAGTTTGCTTTTCATGGCAAAATCGGTAAGATTAAATTTCATAACCTGACCTTTTCCTGCGCCATATGCAATACCGTAATAAATGAATAGTTTCTGGTAGACATCTCTTATGTAATCGGGTGAAGGAAAAGTTGTTGCCAGTATTTTCCTGAGCCTTCCTATATCGGATCTGTTCCAAAGCAGTACTGCGAAAGATTTGTTTCCGTCCCTGCCTGCCCTGCCTGCTTCCTGAAAGTAGGCTTCTACAGACTCAGGAGGGTCAAAATGACATACAAACCTGACATCGGATTTATCGATACCCATACCAAAAGCATTTGTAGCAACAATTATCCTGCAATTGCCGTTTTTCCAGTCATCTTGCTTGGCCGAACGAACAGATGAAGACATGCCCGCATGATATGCCTGGGCATTCAGCCCCTGAGCTTCCAGAAACAGAGCCAGTTCCTCTGCTTTTTTTCTCTCGCGTACGTAAACAATGCCAGATCCGTTGACTCCTCTTGCTATCTTAATTAGCTGACCATTTTTGTCTTCACTCTCCCTTACTATATATGAAAGATTATCTCTTTTAAAACTGGATTTGATAATATTGGGATTGTCAAGTTCAAGTTCCTTTACAATCTCCGATACCACCTTGTCTGTTGCAGTAGCAGTTAAAGCAACAGTTGTCTTAATGCCTGCAAGACTTCTGATTTCCTTTATCTTAAGATAGTCAGGGCGAAAGTCATGTCCCCACTGGGAAATACAATGAGCTTCATCAACTACCAGAAAATTTATATTCATTCTGCCCACCCTGCTTCGGAATATTTCGCTTTGAAGTCTTTCGGGGGATAGATAAAGAAACTTATAATCACCATTAATGGCGTTTTCAATAGTAATATCAATTTCGTCGCTGCTCATTCCCGAATATACGGCCAGAGCCTGTATGCCTCTCGATTTTAGATTTTCTACCTGATCTTTCATCAAAGCAATGAGAGGTGTAACAACTAATGTAATGCCATCAGTCATCAACGAAGGAATCTGAAATGTGAGGGATTTCCCTCCGCCTGTAGGCAAGAGTGCCAGAGTATCTTTTCCCTCAAGTATGGAAATGATAATTTCCTCCTGCATCGGCCGGAAAGAATCATATCCCCAGTATTTGTTTAATACTTCGTGAGGTTTTCCCATTTTTTGCTTATTTTTACGGCAAGGTTTTTGTGCAAATTTATAGATTCTTTTAACTTGAATAAATATACAAAATAAAGATTAATATAACAATATAAAGTATGGCAAAATTAGATCTTTCGAAGTATGGCATTAAGAATGTCAAAACAATTATCCAAAACCCTTCATATGAAGTAATGTTTCAGGCTGAAGTATCGGAAAAAAATGAGGGATTTGAGAAAGGAACATTAACTGATACAGGTGCTATTGCTGTTAAAACAGGGATATTCACTGGCAGGTCTCCAAAAGACAAATACATTGTTAAAGACTCTATTACAGAAAATACGATATGGTGGGATGGCACTATCAATAAACCTATTGGCCAGGAAGTATGGACTGATTGTAAGTCACTTGTCCAGAAACAACTTTCAGATAAAGATGTCATATATGTAGTAGACACCTATTGCGGCACGAATGAAGATACGAGAATGAAAGTTCGTTTTATTGTTGAAGTTGCCTGGCAGGCACATTTTGTTACAAATATGTTCATAAGGCCATCTAAATATGAATTAGACAATTATGGCGAACCGGATTTTGTTTTCTTAAATGGGTCAAAAACCACTAATCCTAAGTGGAAAGAACAAAATTTGCATTCAGATGTTTTTGTGCTTTTCAACCTTACAGAAAAGATGTCTGTTTGTGGGGGTACCTGGTATGGAGGAGAGATGAAGAAAGGTATTTTTTCAATGATGAACTACTATCTTCCTCTTAAAGGAATTGCGGCAATGCATTGTTCTGCGAATGTGGGCAAGGATGGAGACGTTGCTGTGTTTTTCGGACTTTCAGGAACAGGTAAGACTACACTTTCTGCGGACCCGAAACGTTACCTGATTGGCGATGATGAACATGGTTGGGACAATCATGGAGTATTCAATTTTGAAGGTGGCTGCTATGCGAAAACCATCAATCTCAGCGAAGAAAATGAACCGGATATATGGAGAGCAATTAAAAGGGATGCACTGTTGGAAAATGTTACTGTCAACAGCGATGGTTCAGTAGATTATTCCGATGGCTCTATCACTGAAAATACTCGCGTATCTTACCCAATCTATCATATAAATAAAATTGTGCTTCCTTCAAAAGCCGGTCATGCCAAGAAAATTATTTATCTTTCTGCTGATGCTTTTGGAGTGTTGCCTCCAGTTTCAATTTTAGATAAGAATCAGGCACAATACCACTTCCTTTGCGGATATACTTCAAAACTTGCCGGAACAGAAAGAGGCATAACAGAACCGCTTCCATCATTCTCTCCTGCATTTGGCGAAGCTTTTCTGACCCTCCACCCTACTGTATATGCTCAGACTTTGGCCAAAAAAATGGAAGAGCACGGAGCTAAGGCATATCTTGTTAATACCGGCTGGAACGGTTCTGGCAAAAGAATTTCAATTAAAGATACCCGTGCAATTATTGATGCAATAATAGATGGTTCGATTGAGAAGGCTCCTACTGTTAAAATTCCTGTTCTCAATCTTACTGCACCTGCTAAACTGAATAATGTATCCGAAGGAATTCTTGACCCCCGTGATACTTATGCAAATAAAGAGGTTTGGATGGAAAAGGCAAAAACACTTGCTGCTAAGTATATAAAGAATTTTGAGCAATATTGTGATAATGATGCTGCAAAAGCTCTTATTGCTTCTGGTCCTCAGATTTAGTTGCAATATTTTATAAATAAGGCTGTCGCATAAATTGTGGCAGCCTTTTTTTATCTTTATAGAATTATTGCATATTTTTGTTTAAACCTGTTTAACTATGAAACGCTTCTATAAAATCTTTTTGATCTCTTTGTCAATTCTGCTTTCTGTGAATCTTTTCGGCGGCAATGCCAGACGCAGCTATTTTGTTGTCATTAAAACAACAATGGGAGATATTACAGTGAAACTAAGCAACGAAACGCCAATACACAGGGATAATTTTGTGAAGCTGGTCAAACAGAGATATTTTGATGGAATTTTGTTTCACAGGGTTATTGACAACTTTATGATTCAGTCCGGCGATCCGGACAGTAAACAGAGAGTACCTGAAAAACTTTACGGAGATGGAGGCCCCGGTTACGATTTGCCAGCCGAAATAGTACCAGGGATTTTTCATAAAAAAGGTGTTCTTGCAGCAGCCAGAGAGGGTGACGATGTAAATCCCTTAAGAAAGTCATCGGCCTCGCAATTTTATATAGTTAAAGGAAAAGTTTTTGACGATGAAGGTCTCAATACACAGGAAGAGAGAGTAAATAAAAGAAATAAAGCATTGGGTATTGAAACAGAGTATAAAATTTCTAAAGAGAGAAGAGATGTATACAAAACAATCGGAGGCACGCCTCATCTTGATACTCAATATACAATTTTTGGCGAGGTTGTGAAAGGAATTGAAATTGTAGATAAAATTGCATCAGTCAAAACAGACAAAAATGACAGACCTGTACAAGATGTTTGGATTATCGCTACAAAACTCTATAAAAGAAGGAAGTAAACTAACTTAAATATTTATGAAAAAAATTGTATTAATTGCAGCTTCACTATTTATGATTGTCGGCTGCGGCAAAAAAGACGAAATGAAACTACAGGAAATTATCACTCAAACCGAAAATGCTGTTAAACCTCTCAATAAAGAGGCTGCCCTGGCATATTGGAATGGAACTATTACAGGTGATCCGGCTGAATTTCAAAAATATTCAGATGCAAACATCAAAATCACCAAGATATATTCAAATGCCGAGACATTTGCCAAACTTAAAGAGATTAAAGAAAACGGTTCTGTAAAAGATCCGGTTTTAAAAAGAGAGCTTACAGTATTATATAATTCTTTCCTTGCAAATCAGGTTGATACTGCTTTGTTGAATGACATTATAATGAGATCGTCGGCACTGGAACAAAAATATGCCGAATACAGAGCAAAATTCCGCGGGAAGGAAATTTCCGACAATGATGTTGAAAAGATTCTTCAAACATCTACCGACAATAAGGAGCTGGAAGAGGTATGGGTCGCTCATAAAGAGATTGGGCCGTTTGTAGCAAACGATGTTATAGAACTGATTAAACAACGCAATAAAGTGGCTTCTTCGCTGGGATATGATAACTATCATACCATGTCACTTGAACTTTCAGGACAAAATCCCGAAGAAATTTCAGCTTTATTTGATGAATTGGACTCTCTTACAAAAGGTGAGTTCGCAAGACTTAAAAATCAGATGGACTCTGCTTTTTCTGTTCGCTACAAGATTTCTAAGGAAAAATTGATGCCATGGCATTTTCAGGGGCGTTATTTCCAGGAGTCACCACAGCTATATCCTGTTGATCTTGACAAGTATTACACCGGGAAAAATCTGGAGCAGCTAACTACCGATTTTTATAAAGGTATTGGCCTTGATGTAAGCAAAATGATGGCAAACAGTGACCTTTATGAAAAACCAAAGAAAAATCAGCATGCATACTGCACCGATATAGACAGTGAGGGTGACGTAAGAGTTCTATGTAACATAAAAGACAATGAACAGTGGATGGGTACAATGCTTCACGAATTCGGTCATGCAGTATATTCACAGGGTCACGATATACCAGAAAACCCTTATTTCCTGAGAAATGCTGCACACACTTTTACAACTGAAGCTGTAGCAATGATGTTTGGCCGTTTGTCAAGAAATCCCGAATGGATGATGAAAAACCTGGGAATTACAGAAGAAGAAAAGAATCTGATTTCCGACGACTGCTTTAAATCGCAAAAACTTCAACAGCTTGTTTTCAGTCGTTGGGTACAGGTAGTTTATCGCTTTGAAAAATCAATGTATGCAAATCCGGATCAGGATCTTAATAAACTATGGTGGGATCTTGCAGAACAGTATCAGATGCTTAAAAGACCAGAAGGAAGAAATTCACCGGACTGGGCAACCAAGATTCACATTGCTCTATATCCTTGCTATTATCACAACTACCAGCTTGGAGAACTTCTTGCATCCCAGATGCATTATTATATCGTAGATAAAATAACTAAATCGGGCGATTATAAAAATGAATCATATGCAGGCAATAAGGAAGTTGGAACATGGATGAGCAAAAACGTATTTAACGTAGGTATGAAATATGAGTGGAACGAGATGATAGAAAAGGCAACCGGTGAAAAACTGACTGCAAAGTATTTCGCAAAACAGTTTGTTGACTAAACAAATTTATTTATAAAAAAGGCTCACAGTTTGTGGGCCTTTTTTTATAGAATATATAACGGAGATGAAGACCCTCTTGGCAGACAAACAAGATTTATCGCTTCTCCGGGCTTTACACCGAGTGATATAAGAGCATTTGCTGCAGAATTAAATGCCAGTTCAGGAGTATTATTATTTGCACTTAGATGGCAAAGAAAAAGTGATTTCATGTATGGATGGTATATTCTTTTTATTGCCTCCGAACTCTCATGATTACTCAGGTGACCCTTCCCGTTTGAAATTCTTTCAATAAGCATTTTTGGATAGAAACCGTTATTTAACATTGTTGAATCGTAGTTTGACTCAAAAATCAGGTGTTCTGCCATTTTTGCATATTTCTCAACAGTTTCGGTTACTCTTCCGACATCGGTAATCAAAGTTATCTTCTTGCCGGAAATTTCAATATGGTATCCAAAATTTTCGGTACCATCGTGAGGGACCGGAAATGCTGTGATTTTCACACCGGCATACTCAGACACCTTTTCGGCTTCAATTACTCTTTTAAATGAGCCAATCCGTCCTCTTGTAGTAAAGTTGTTAGACAGAGCATTGTGAAGCTCTGCAGTAGCATATACGGGCTTGTAGTACCTTTCTGCGAATGCGCCTAAATGCTTGATGTGATCTATATGATCGTGAGTAACAAGTACCAGATCAATCGTCTCGATTGAAATTGAATGTTCTGCAAGCCTTTTTTTGAGAGTCCTTACTCCTATTCCCATGTCAATCAAGAGAGACACACTGCCATTACTTATGTAATAACAATTACCGCTGCTTCCGCTTGCAAGTGAGATAAATTTTACCTGATTTTCTTCTTTGAATATCAGCATAAGCTTGGTCTCAAATCTTCGGTCAAATTGTGCTGTTGAGTAATTAACACTGTTTTAATTCCGAGTTTTTCTGCAGTATCAAGATTTGCCTTAGAATCATCAACAAAAAGTGTTTCATCAGGAGAAATGCCTGTATCCAGCAGAACCTTTCGGAATATTTCCACATCAGGTTTTGCCAGTTTCATTTCGTATGAGAGGAACATTTTTTCAAAATAGTCCTCCATTTTTCTTCCTGAAATTTCAAACATCGGTCTTACGATATTGATAGCAATAGGATTTGTATTACTCAATAGAAAAACCCTATAGTTTTTTCTATATGAATATATAGCATCCAGTCTTTCTTTAGGAATGCCAGGCAGAAATGCGGCCATGGCTGAGTCTATCTGTTCGTCTGAAACAATACCGTGGATATCTTTCCTTATATTTTCCCGAAATTCTTCTGAATCAATCTTCCCTTTTTCAAAGTCAAGAAAGAATCCATCCTGTACATATTCATTTATAATTCTCCCGAAATCATCAAAGCCTATAGCACTGAAGGAATTAATGCAATTCTGCTTGTCCAGCCCCACAATCACGCCTCCCAGGTCAAAAATTATATTTTTAATCATAAACAAAATTTCTGCAAATATCGCTCAATTATATGAGAATTGAAACACTAATTCTTCAGAGAGAAAAATCAAACGGGTACCTGTAGATACCCTTATCGGTAATTATTGCGGTAATAAGTGATGCC
>Ga0116170_10005375_pt1 | contig 11493 bp, 9 predicted proteins | sample AD_JPNHW1_MetaG_FD_89797 | JGI IMG/M metagenome (GOLD analysis project Ga0116170, IMG submission 89797) | Active sludge microbial communities of municipal wastewater-treating anaerobic digesters from Japan - AD_JPNHW1_MetaG | ecosystem: Engineered > Bioreactor > Anaerobic > Digestate | place... | reverse complement strand
ATGGCCACCATGGACATCATCAAGCTTTCCGGGGGAGATCCCGCGAACTTCCTCGATGTGGGTGGTTCAGCCAATGCCAAACGGGTCGAAGAGGGCTTCCGCATCATTCTCAAGGATCCGGCCGTCAAAGCGATCCTGGTCAACATTTTCGGGGGCATCGTCCGCTGCGACCGTGTAGCCCAGGGGGTGGTCGATGCCTACCGGAACATCGGCGAAATTTCCGTTCCCATTATCGTCAGGTTGCAGGGTACCAATGCAGAAGAAGGGAAAAGACTGATCGACGAGTCAGGGCTGAAGGTCCACTCGGCCATCACCCTGGAAGAGGCTGCCCACCTGGTGACGAAAGTGCTGCAGTAAGCCTGAACTCCTGCTCCTTATCGAACAGGAACATCCTGATTCGGTCCAGGGCGTCAATCCCGGCCTCCCGGAAACGGAAGGCACCCGGTTCCTTTCCCATCAGTCCGGTTAACGATCCCGGATAGAAGATAGCCAGGTATTCGGCAAGATTCTCCTCATCGGTTGAACCCCATGTTTCGTTGCAGGTCTTCAGATATTGAAGGATCCTCAAACCATCGAATTTTTCATGAAATGCCCGGGTAAAACGTGCAACGGTCTTGTGGTTGATCCGCAAAGGTTCAAATGGGTCCTCCTCGCTGAACACCTTCGACAGGAAGCGTACCACCTGCGTGTCCGGGGTTTTCAGAAAAAATTCCGGAAGCCGCCGGTAGGTCTCTTCCACCTGCGAAAACAAAGCGACCTGGTACACAGGGTAGCTCGACCAGTCACCGGCGGCCCCGCGGATCATAGCCGGGCCCGTCCCGAAAAATACCCGGTCGGAAAACCTGGCCTCCGGGTACACCATCACCTCATTGTACAGCAAAATCCGGCCGTATTTCCTCAGCTTCTGAAGAAAATAGAAGTCCTCGCCACTGAGCTTCGGGGTGATCCCGCCGAGCGCACGGTACGCCCTGACGGATACCGCCATGGCCGACCCCAGTGCGGTAAACGTGTATGGCGAACCGATCCGGGCCAGACTGAGAAAGTAATGCCGCATGTAGATCTCGTAGCGGAGGATGGCCCGGGCGGCCGCCTCATCGGCCGGAACCCGGTGGAAATAGGGCACCGACATCGCCACCGCATCCGGAGCGTCCGCAAACGCAGTGGCCACCGACTCCAGGTACCGCTCACCAAACACAGTATCGGCATCAAGGCTTACGATGATCTCATCTCCGGTCGCTTCGGCGCTGATGCGGTCCATCACCGCCTTCCGGGCATAGCCGACCCCGAGTTTCTTCCCCTTCCATCCCTTCCCACGGGTAGTGTGATCGATCACCGTCACCGGAAAATCACGGAAATTCCGAAGTAAGGAGAGACTCCCTGCATTCCGGTGGCACACCCCCGAACGGGCGGGATCATCGTGCCACGAATCGGGCTGATTCACGCACACATAGAGCCTGAAATCGCGACAGGTCTGAGCGGACAAACACGCCAGGAGTCGTTCGAGCGTCCCCGGCTCATCCATCACCGGAAGGGCCAGGCAAAGAAAGGGAAGAGACCGGCCGGAGCCCGGATCAGAAGTCGATGCCAAGTTTCCGGAAAAGCGCGTCATCTTCGGCCACCTCGATCGCTTTCAGCACCTCCTCGTCATTCTGGTTGACGATGGTATAAAGCTCGGTCATATCCCACAGCTTCTGGGCGATCAGTCCCTTGAGTTGTGATTTGATCAGCTTCTCCGAAAGCGCATATTGCTTTTCATCCAGCTTCACCCCCTGTTTGTCGGCATAATCGAAAAAACCCTTCATGAAGGGCTCGTCGAGCACAAACCCACGATCGTAGAGGTTGAACTCGGGGTAAGATGCCTTCAGTGTTTTACGCTCCCGGTCAACAAAATCTCCCACGAATGTGTTGATTACGTTCTTTCGCCTGAGTTCCAGGTAGTAATCGGTCACCGGTGTGGAATCCCAGGGAATGAAAACATCGGGCATAATGCCGCCACCGCCGTATACCACCCGCTTTTTGGAGGTGTAATACTTCAGTGAATCGGGGAATTTAATACTGTCGGGATGGATCAGTTCTCCGTGCTTGACGCGGTTGCTGAAATCCTCGTAATATTTGTCGTTCCCTTCGTCGTAAGGCTTCTGGATGCATTTTCCCGATGGATTGTAATAGCGGGCGGTGGTCAGGCGGATCTGGGAACTGTCGGGCAGGTTGTAAGGCCGCTGAACCAGTCCTTTGCCGAACGACCGGCGTCCGACGATGATACCGCGGTCCCAGTCCTGGATGGCTCCTGACACGATCTCGCTGGCAGAGGCGGAGTTCTCGTTGATCATGACGACCAGTTTCCCGTGTTCAAAAAGTCCTTTGGGTGTTGAGTAGAAATCCTCGCGCGGGGCATTGCGGCCTTTGGTGTAAACGATCAGCTTCCCGGCATCCAGAAACTCATCGGAAAGTTCGATCGCCGTACCCATGTAGCCCCCGGAATTGTTCCGAAGGTCGAGGATCAGGTTCTTCATCCCCTGCGAAGCCAGTTTCATCATGGCCTCGGTGAATTCCTGCATCGAGCTCTGCGCAAACTTGTTAAGATTTATATAGCCGAGGCCGGGTTTGATCATGTAAGCGGCATCGATGCTGTTGATGGGAATTTTATCGCGGGTGATGGTAAAATCGATCAGGTCTTTCTTCCCTTTTCTGTATATGGAAACATTGACGCGGGTCCCCCGTTTGCCGCGAAGGTGGTCCAGCACGAACTGCGTGGTGATCTTCTTCCCGGTCACCTGCTCACCTTCGATCTTTACGATCTTATCTCCCGACATGATCCCCAGCTTTTCCGAAGGACCGCCCGGGACGGCATGGACGACCGAAATGGTGTCGCGAAGAATTTCGAACTGGACCCCGATACCGTCAAAATTGCCTTCGAGGGGTTCGTTGGCTTTCTGGACATCCTTTTTGGAAATATAAACGGAATGAGGATCCAGCTCTTTCAGGGTCTCCACGATAGCTTTCTCAACAAGTTTGGCCTCATTCACGGTATCGACATAGGCAAAATTGATCAGTTGCATGGCGGCCTGGTACTTCCGGATACCGGCATTGGGATCCTGGCGCGGAGTCTGTGCGGCCGTCCGTGACCATGACAAAATGGCTGCACCGAACACGATGGCAAGGATCATGATGCGAAAATTCCTGTGCTTCATTGTATGGGGTTTGTTGATCAAATTTTTGGGAGGACAAAGGTACTTTTATTTTGGATGGCCTTCTCCACCTGCTTATTAATTAACTACTTTTAAACGGTTTTCGTATGGAAGGAACGCTTGATCAGGAACGACGGAGAATTTTCCGCAGTGTGACCTACCCGGTCATCCTGGTGCTCATCCTATGGGTGATCCATGGTGCGGATCTTGTATTCGACCTCAACCTGAATGAATATGGGCTTTATCCGCTTGAAGTCAAAGGGTTACCCGGAATCCTCACATCCCCGTTCCTGCATGCCGACCTGGCCCATCTGTCCGCCAATTCCATCCCACTCCTGGTGCTGGGTTCGTTTTTATTTTATTTCTACCGGGAGATTGCATGGCGGACCCTTTTCCTGCTTTACCTCATCACCGGCGCCTGGGTATGGGTGTTCGCCCGCGGAGGTACGGCTCACATCGGCGCCAGCGGGGTGATCTACGGTATGGCTTCCTTCCTCTTTTTCAGCGGGATGATCCGCCGGGAAACCGGGCTGCTGGTGATCACGATGCTCGTGGCTTTTCTTTACGGGGGATTGATCTGGGGACTTTTCCCGCAGCTTTTTCCCAACCAGCCCATCTCATGGGAATCGCATCTCATGGGCTTGCTGGCCGGAGTCGTCCTCGCAGTGTACTATCGGAAAGACGGCCCCCAGCGAAAGAAGTACGAATGGGAGGACGAAGAGGACGACAACGACGGAGGGGAACCGGGAAATACCCCCGGCCCCTGGTCAGAACCGGATGTAACCTACCATCCGCCGGAACAGTGAATCGGTCACACCCGGGATTCCTTTCAGCTCCTCAGCCGAACGGATCGTCTTGTTTTTCTGGCGGTACAGCATGATGTTCTTGGTGGCCGGAAAAGGAAAGTAGGGATGCCGGATAAGTTCCTTGAAGGTTACCGTATTCAGGTCCAACGGGTGGACCGAATCGGCATTTACCCACACATGATCGGCGATCAGGTTGTACCGCGACGTATCCATGCCCGGTATTTCCAGCAGCTGTTTTTTATCCCTGTACCCGTGCAGCCGTGAACGGTACTGTACGATCCTCCGGGCGAACCCGGGACCAATCCCCCGGAGTTGCTGCAGATCGAGGGTGTCGGAGGAATTGAGTTCCAGCAGGAGAGCCGGGGGTGACGGTATCCGGCCCGGCAGAGCACCACCCGAGTAGGCCGGCTTTCCCTGCCACCCCTCCCTTGCATACCGGTGAATCCGGGCCAGGCTGTCCGAATCGGCAGCATGCTTCCAGGCGGCTTCGAAAGCTGCCACCTCGCGCAGGAATGAGGGATTGCCGGTGGCCGGCACCGTAGTTCCGGCGGGAAGCAGGACATTGGCGAGGATCACCCCGCAAAGAATGGTCCCCAGCACCAGGATCCCGCGGCGTTCGGTGCGGTTGTAGGTCAGAAGGTCGCCCGCCAGGCGGGTGAGGTTCCGGAATGGTTTACGGTTATTCATTGGGTTCGAATCTATGGTCTGAGCCTGCGTGTCTCCACAATCATTTTTCAGTTGACTATTTATCAGCCTGTTACAGCTTCATTATCCATTAATGATCCTCTTCCCGATGCGGCATTCCAGGCAGCGTTTCCGGGCGCAGTAATCCTGTTCCAGGTGAAGCAGGGCCTGCGTCTGCAGCGCATTGGCAACGGGAAAGCCCGCTGTCCGCCATCGTTCCGTGCAGGCATTCGCCTCCCCGGGCACCTTTTCCAGCCTCGCCAGCGCTTCGGCTCCCCCATCCAGGTTGCCCTTCTCCCGGCCGAACAGGAACAGGAATGGCACCAGCCCGTTGATCGCCAGTAAGTCGGCCGAGGCTCTCCCCATCCGTTTGGACCGGCCGGCCGACAGCCGGTCGAAAAGATAATGGGTATCCCAGTAAGCACAGGCTTCGGGGACTAAGTCATCCGGCAAAGCCCCCTTCCCCGGCAGATCCGGGATCCTTCCGCCGGTATGGCAAAGGAAGGAGGCAAACTGGCTGATCCGGATTCCCGGGAAATTCGACGGGCGGAGGCGCAGGTACTTCCACAGACTGCAGTCAATCGCATGGAGACCGTACTTCCGGCGAAGAAAACGGTATTCGGAAAGCAGGGAGCGGGGATATTCGTCATGCAGTTCCGTTCCAAGCAATCCCGACTGCCCGAAAAGCAAAGCCTCCATCCGGAACCGGTCATCCGACAATTGTTGCACGATCCTGACGGGGATCGATTTTGCCAGCATCTCGAAGGGCAGGCTGTTGATCCGGAACCCGAAACCCATGGCCATGTAGCGGAAGAATGCCTGGTCCCAGTCGCGTCCGGCTTGCGTCAGTAAGGTCATGAGTCCCTTGATCCGTTTTTCCAGCCGTTCCACGGCCAGTGCCGGCGCCCACAGACCGAACCCGTAATCGATGCCGGGTTCCAGCTGGCTGCTGCAGGGGATCCAGTGACGGGCCGTCATCATCGACTGATACCGTTCCCAGGTCGGTCCGGCCTCCGATTCCCGGATCTCCAGTGTGGGCACCGGCTCTCCGCTTAGGCGAAAAACAGGCCGGTCGGCCACATGTACCACATGAAGAATCACCCGGTCGTACACCGGGTCCTCGTGGTGTCCGTGCCGGTACCAGTCGGAGGCCAGCACATGGATCTCCACGTTGCCTGCCCAGGTCGTTTCGCCCAGCCGGATCCGGGCGTTGAAAAAGTCGGGGCCGCTGTCGGAATTCTGCTCGCCCGGGTGGAGGATCACCAGCTCTTCATGAGCAGTCGTCATCATTCTTTGCCCCTGGAAACGGCCACGCCAGAGATAGGAAAGAAAGGATTCGTTCATGATTTAACAGTTGAAATGCGCTTTAACACTGCTTAATCGGAGTACATGGTAAAAGGTGATACGGGTGTTGAAAAAAAGTTAAAAAGAATTATCTTTGCATGGTACCTCAAGCAACCGATCAATGACCGAAGTGGCTCACCTGGTAAGCGGGATTGAATTCAAGTTGGGGAAACTGATCGGCCGGCACCTTCAATTGCGCAAGGAAAACGAAGAATTGACCAGGGAGATCAGCGGATTGAAAGAGATGATCGAGGGACATGAAAAAACGATCAGGGAACTGGAAGACAAATTAAAAGCACTTAGGATCGCTAAAACCATAGAAAAAAAAGAAGGAACCGTTGAAGCAAAGTTGAAGATCAACGAACTCGTGCGGGAAATCGATAGATGTATCGGGCTTCTGAATGCCTGAGTTGGATTCATCGTCAGACCAATGAATGAGCTATCCATATCGCTGTCTTTAGCCGACCGGTCCTACCGGCTGGTGATCGACAAAGAACATGAGGAACTATTCCGCAAAGCTGCCAAACTGATTGACAAGCGGATGAAGGATTATTCGGGCAGTTACGCATACAAGGATAAACAGGACCTCCTGGCCATGGTTGCACTGGAATATGCCACGGCATTTCTCCAGCATGACCGGGCCCTTTCGGATAGTGGAAACCAGTGGGAAGCACGCCTGCAGGCCATTGACCGGGCGCTGGATGAACAGCTCAAGACAGAAGCAATGAACGTTCTTTGAAAATACACTGAAAATATACCCGCATTATTTCAGACAGTTTGTAATCCTAACATTACAATCATTAGGGCGTAAGCTCAGAGCCTTCTAGAACAGGCCTCATCCTGGCTTCGGTCAGGGAACGGGGTACGCCCCGACAGTGGACGTTCGAAAAGGTTGGCAGCCCTAACCATGTCAATCGAGGATTATCATTACCTCGCTGGATAGTGCGGGTTTTTTCTTTTCTCGCGGGTTCCTTCACATTATAAACCAGGCCGGATTCAATCCGGCCGAAAAACCATATACTCATGGAAGGAATTCTGATTTATATCATCATCGGGGTGACGGGGATCATCCTGGGCGGCGTGGTGACAGGCACCATCCTCAACAGGGCATTGGAGCGCAAGCGCGATGCCTTGCTGAAGGACGCCATGGAAAAGGCAGAGGTGGTCAAGAAGGAGAAAATCCTTCAGGCCAAGGAGAAGTTCATGCAACTCAAGGGGGAGCATGAAAAGTATTTCCACGAGAAGAACGAAGAACTGGCGAAAAACGAAAACCGCTTCAAGCAGAAAGAGAGTACGCTGAACCAGAAGATCGAGGAACTCTCGAAGAAGCAAAAGGAAATCGTCACCATCAAGCAGAACCTGACCCAGCAGATCGAGATCATCAACAAGCGGCAGACCGACCTCGACAAATCGATGAAACAGCAGGTGGAGAAGCTGGAAGCCATTTCCGGGCTTTCCGCCGTTGAAGCCAAAACCCAGCTGATCGAAACCCTTAAGGAGGAAGCCAAGAACGAGGCCATCGTGTACATGAAAGACATCATCGACGAGGCCAAGATCACCGCCAACACCGAAGCCAAGAAGATCATCATCGAGACCATCCAGCGTACCGCCTCCGAACATGCCATCGAGAACACGGTATCGGTGTTCAACATCGAGAACGAAGAAGTGAAAGGCCGCATCATCGGCCGCGAAGGAAGGAATATCCGTACACTCGAATCGCTCACCGGCGTGGAGATCATCATCGACGACTCGCCCGACGCCATCATTCTTTCCGGTTTCGACCCGGTGCGCCGCGAAATCGCCCGCCTGTCGCTGCACAAGCTGGTAACTGACGGCCGCATCCACCCCGCCCGCATCGAGGAAGTGGTGGCCAAAACGCGTAAGCAGATTGAGCAGGAGATCATCGAGACCGGTAAACGGGTCAGCATCGACCTGGGCATCCACAACATGCACCACGAGCTGGTTCGCATGATCGGCAAAATGAAATACCGTTCCAGTTACGGCCAAAACCTGCTCCAGCATTCCATCGAAGTCTCCAAGTTATGCGCCACCATGGCGGCCGAGCTGGGGCTCAATCCCAAGATCGCCAAACGGGCCGGGCTGCTGCACGACATCGGGAAGGTGCCCGACACCGAACCCGAGCTGCCCCATGCCATCCTTGGGATGAAAACGGCTGAGAAGTTCAAGGAAAAGCCTGAGATCATCAACGCCATCGGGGCTCACCACGACGAAATGGAGATGAACAACCTCATCTCTCCCATCGTGCAGGTGTGCGACGCCATCTCCGGCGCCCGTCCCGGCGCCCGCCGCGAAGTGGTCGAGGCGTATATCGAGCGCCTGAAGCATCTCGAAGAACTCGCCCTGAGCTATCCCGGCGTGGTGAAGACCTACGCCATCCAGGCGGGACGCGAACTGCGCGTGATCGTGGGAGCCGACAAGGTGAGCGACAACGAAGCCAACCAGATCTCGTTCGACCTCTCGAAGCGCATCCAGAGCGAAATGACCTACCCCGGCCAGATCAAGATCACCGTGATCCGCGAAACCCGGGCGGTGGCGTATGCGAAGTAACGGCTGATACGAAAACAATCCCTCTTAAGCGGTAACCCTTCGGCTATGAGTATCGTGCCTCCTGAGTAAGGTGGCTGCGAATTTACGTTCACCCTTCGTTGGTTGTCCGTTCACCCTTCGTTCAACTATGGAGAGTGTTCGTTCAACTATGGAGGTTGTTCGTTGCTTATTCCTTCACCCATGGAGAATGAACGAAGCCACATGGAGAATGAACGAAGGAGCAACGAAGCCCCATGGAGAATGAACGATGCCGCCGGGAAAATTTTAAGAAAAATTGCGTTGGGGTTGCCTGCCAGGGGAAGGGAGAGGTCGGAGAACCGGAAACAATCCTGGCGACATCCGGAAAATCCAGGCAAATTAAGGCAAATTAAGGCAAATCGCGGCAATTTACGACACGACGTATCACCTTTGGGCCCTGAACCCGATTATTCAGAATCTTAACGGGTTTGAAAAGCAAAGCTGTTTTAGATTCTGTGATGCTGAGCGATCAGGTTGGCAAATCCTTGCAAACCTGATCAGCCGAAGTATAAGCTATAAAAAAAGAAGATGGGAACGAAGCGCGGCAAAAACAACAACACCTGGGAAATCATGCGCAAAGTGGACGAAATCCAAATATACCTGCGGAAGTATGTCACAGACGTCTTATTTTTCGATATATGTATGTGTTTTTTAACAACATACAAATTTATCCGCTTGATTCTGAGGGGAAATAAAAAAGCCCCTTGTGGGGGCTTTGCGGACCGGACGGGACTCGAACCCGCGACCTCCGCCGTGACAGGGCGGCATTCTAACCAGCTGAACTACCGATCCTCGATTAGTGGGGGCAAAAGTAACCCATTTTTCTCAATCCGCCAACATCTTTTTAAAATTCTTTTACAAAGGCGCCCATCGTGGCGACGCTGTGAAATTTCACCCCCAACCGGGCCGCCTCCCCCTCCCACCGCCTCTCCCGCCATCGGCTGTTGGTGGCATCGCTTACGATCAGCCCGGGCCGGAACACCCGCACGGCCGCCTCCAGCCCAGTATGCGGATCGCCGCTCAGGATGAGGATGTCAACACTGAACTGCCCCCTGAAGCCCTTCGGTACCGGACCCGACAGCATGGCCACCCGAAGCCCGTTCGCCAACAGGAACCTCCCCCGGACTGCCAGTGGAAACTGCCTTCCATCCCTCCATTCACCCGACCCCTTCTCCACTCGACCACTTGACCACTTGACCACATGCCCACTCTCCCCCGTGTCCACCGCACCTCCCGGCCACCCGGCAACCCCCCATTTTCTGATCCCCCAGCCGTCAAAGGCATTCATCAACACTCCCCGCCTCTCCTCCTCTCCTGCTTCGGAACCCATATCCCTCGCCAGGACCAGAGCCCGGTCCTGGTGGGTGAACGCACAGAGGGCCTGCTTCCGCACTTGAAAAACGACAAACCTGGAGGTGTGCAGACGCCCTGCACGGGTGGCCAGGAACGACAGATTCACGACAATCAGGCATGCGATGAACAGGTAAAGCCAGGCGGCCCTCCGTAGAGTAAAGAACAGGATGACCGCCACCAGCGCTGCATACAGCAACAACATCTCCGGAAAGGAGAGAAATATACCCCGGGTGACCGAGCCGGGCCATCCACCGATAAGGCCGATGAGGGTGTTCAGCAGCCGGACCAGCACCACCAGCACCTTCGCCAGTACGATCCCTGCCACCGGCACTCCCCCCGCCAGCAGGGCCAGGATGCCTGCATAGATCACCACGCTGGACAGGGGCACGACGACTAAGTTCGTGATGAGGAAGTAGTTGGGAAACTGGTGAAAGACATACAACGTTAACGGAAGGGTCGATACCTGCGCGGCCAGCGAAACGGCCACCAGCGACCACGCTTTGTCGGGCAGCCACGACGAGGTGATGTAAAGATCGTACACTGGGCGATAGATCACGACAATGCCCGTCACGGCCAGGTAGGAAAGCAGAAACCCGACATCATACACCAGGGCCGGATCCAGGACCAGGATAAGAAACAGCGACGCAGCCATCACATTGTACATGTCGGTGACCCGGCCGGCCGCTTTCCCGATCACGGGCAGGCTGAGCATCGCCGCCGCCCGTAGCACACAAGGTGAGAGTCCCGTCACCAGGGCATAAAACCAGATAAAAAAGAGCATCAGCAGGGTGTGCAGGGCCCTTCCCCAACGCGAACGGCCCAGGAATCCCAGTACAAACCCGAGAAAGAGATAAATGATCCCGACATGCATTCCCGATACGGAAAGAATGTGCATGGCGCCTGTGGCAGCATAATCGCTCCTCAGGCTGTTATCAATCTCCCCCACATACCCGAGCAACAAGGCGGCTGCCACGGCAAATTCCCGCCCCTGCATGCCATTCTTACGCAGTATATTCAGCAACCGGTCGCGAACCGCAAAGGCTACCCGGAACACATACCCCGACGGCGGAAGTGAAGCAGGCCGCCAGTCATAAGGCCCGGCATACACCCGGTGATATATCCCTTTCCTGGCGAGGTATTTCATGTAATTGAAGGAAAAAGGATTGGAATTATCCGTGACCCGTTGGAATCCGGCATGGAGCAGGATCCGGTCGCCATACTGCAGGGATGACTCCCCTCCCCGGGTGCGAAGGTACCCCACCGCCTGTCCCGTCGCGGGAATCCAGGCATGCCCCTCCTTCCGGCTCCGGATGGTCAACAAACATTTGCACATGTCAGCCCGAACGGATGGCGGCTCGGCAATCTCGGCCAGGAACAGCCCGTCGGGATGGTTCCCCAGCCAGGTTGGTTTCCGCTCGGGCTTATGGAGTCCGGTAATGCCGACCCCCGCTGTGAACAGGACAATATTCACGCAAATACCGGTGATCCAGCGATATCGGTAATCGGTAAGGACTGCATCCGCGACCCCCGAT
>Ga0116170_10005373_pt1 | contig 11495 bp, 7 predicted proteins | sample AD_JPNHW1_MetaG_FD_89797 | JGI IMG/M metagenome (GOLD analysis project Ga0116170, IMG submission 89797) | Active sludge microbial communities of municipal wastewater-treating anaerobic digesters from Japan - AD_JPNHW1_MetaG | ecosystem: Engineered > Bioreactor > Anaerobic > Digestate | place... | reverse complement strand
ATTCCCGAAGATAAATATGGTTATGTGTGTCAACCAAATGCATGGGACAAATGTAATATTTTATAGCAGAAAAGAGAGAGGACAATTATCAGGTTGCTATAAAATAGGAAGCGTCAACTCCTGAGGCCATTAATTCAGGAGCTGACGCTCATCTCTATTGTTGTTTTCTCTTAGTGCTTGATAAGCTTCTTGACTTTAACATTTTCTCCCAGTTTGACTTTAATAAAATAGAGCCCGTCTGAGAGGTTATCAACATTAATGAAGACTTCCGTGTCATCACATACCCGTTTGCTTACTATTTTGCCTGTTATGTCTATGATCTGCACCGAGGTAATAGTAACTCCGGCACGGATTGTCACCCTGTCAGTAGCAGGATTTGGACTGATAGTGAATGAATCGGCAGTGGTCTCATCAACTGCACTGGCAGGAGTTACGGTAATAGTGAATTTCTGAGTGTCAGAAAGGTTTCCGTCGCTCACTGTAAGAGTTATTTCTCCTGAAGTGATAATACCTGAGCCTGGGGTCCAGCTAATTACATTGTCAGCAATTGTCATCCCTGTTGGCTGACCGCTAAGTGAATACGTAAGTGTGCTATTATCAACATCGGATGCAATAACAGTATAAGTATATAACTGGCTCTGGGTAGCTGTAACAGACGGTGTGGAGGTAATTACCGGGGCGTCATTTACCGGAGTAACATTTACCGTGAGATTGACTGAAACCGAATAAGCTGTTCCGTCAGATACTTTTACCGGTACCTGTAACATGCCATTGAAATTGGCTGACGGTGTTATTGTGTTATTTGAAACAGTATAGTTAGTGCCGCTTTCAGCAATGAGCGTAAATGATAAATCGCCATCGGCATCAGTAACAGTGACATCTGAAAGGGTAAGTGTTACAGGAGTATCTTCCGGTGTTGTGACAGTGCCTGTTGAAGTGATTACAGGTGCATCGTTAACCGCAGTAACGTTTACCGTTACGTTTGCACCGGAGGAGGTTGCCATACCGTCAGATACCTTTATCACAACGGTAAGGGTTCCATTGAAATCAGCTGCAGGAGTGACTGTGGCTCCGCTGAAAGTATAATTGGTGCCACTCTGAACCTGAATTGTAAGAGCATCTCCGTCAACATCTGAGGCTGTAATGTCTGACAGGGTCAGTGTTACAGGGGTGTCTTCAGCAGTGGTCACTGTTGATGTGGCTGAGATTACCGGAGCATCGTTAACCGGATTGACTTTTACAGTAATTGTGGCAGAAGCATAAGCACCCGAAGGATCTGATATCTTCACCGGCACATAGAGATTTCCGTTGTAATTAAGAACCGGAGTTATAGTATTACCGCTGAATGTATAATTCGACCCGCTTTCAACAACAAGCGTCAGCAAATCCCCGTCTACATCTGTCGCAGTGAGGTCTGCCAGTGTAATTGTCACCGGAGTGTCCTCATCCGTTGTCACAATACTGGTTGCAGAAATAACCGGCGCATCATTGACGGCAGTGACGTTGACCGGTACATAGGCAACAGCTGATGTTGCATAACCGTCTGAAACTGTAATGGCTACCTGAAGTGTTCCGTTAAAATCAAGAACAGGGGTGATTGTATTACCGCTGAAGGTGTAATTTGTCCCTGCAGCCACTGCCAGAGAGAACGATGTGTCTCCGTCAACGTCAGATACAGTAACATCTGAAAGATTTATTGTTAACGGAGTTTCTTCGGCAGTGGTAAGAGCATTTGTGGCAGTAATAACCGGAGCATCATTAACCGGTGTAACAGTAACAGTAACGTAAGCAACACCTGATGTTGCTGTTCCGTCTGATACCTTAACCGCAACATTGATTTCACCGTTATAATTTAAAGCCGGGGTAACAGTGTTACCTGTGAAAGTATAGTTTGTGCCATTTTGTACTACCAGTGAAAGAACATCACCGTCAATATCAGAAGCAATAACATTGGACATGGTTAGTGTAAGAGGAGTATCTTCAGGAGTAGTTGCTGGTACTGTTCCTGTTAAAACAGGTGCATCATTCACAGGTGTTACTGTAACTTTTACATAGGCTGTTACTGAGGTGGCCCCCGAAGCATCTGACGCTGTAACCCCAACCTGCAGCGTCCCGTTAAAGTCAGTTACAGGTGTTATAGTGGTACCGCTCACAGTATAGTTAGTGCCACTTAATACATTATAAGTAAATACATTATCTCCATCAACGTCGGTTATGGTAAGATCTGAAAGGTTTATTGTCAAGGATGTCTCTTCCGGAGTGGTAAGCTCCTTTGAAGAGGCAATTACCGGAGCATCATTTACCGGAGTTACATTAACCGTAATGTATGCAATATCCGATAGCGCAGTTCCATCTGAAATCTTTACGCCTACCTGCAACGTGCCGTTGAAATTTGCTGCAGGAGTGACTGTGGTACCGTCAAAAGTATAATTATCACCGGCCTGAATAGCCAATGACATCGGATCATCCAAATCAACATCCTTGTATGTAAAGGATGACAGGTTTAGAGAAACAGGAGTATCCTCTGCAGTTGTTAATGGGCCTGGCACGGTTTTGATCACAGGAGCATAGTTTCTGTTGTCACCTACATAAAGATGGTCAACAACGGGCCATGCATACCCATCAGGATTGCCTACTATCCCAAAATTCGGGATAGAATCCGGAAATACAAACCCGATAAAACTGAGGCTGTCGGTGCAGTTGAAATTATAAGTATAGTCTCCAACTACTACACTCATTGGGCCCGGCACGAAAAAGAATGGTAAATCCATAGTATAGATACGGGCTCCAAAGTAATTAATGTGCCTGTTGTTGTTTGTGAAAACAAGTGTGTCAGTGTCTAAATTGGTACCTATGGCTCCCTCCACCGAGTAGATGTATTTATCAACCGGCGCCCAGATGGTGTACCCAAATTGACCGGAATTCAGTGTGACAGTGGGTTGGTCTATAGATCCTCTGGTATAGCTGTTGAAATCTTCAAGATAGTTTTTACTTCCAACAGCTGCAAGGAAGTCGGTCTCGTTGGTATAGATAACCGGGGCAGAGACAGAGTAGTTGTTAAACTTTTTTGTGGTATTAACCGGCATAGCCTTTGAAGTCGTTACATTTGACTTTAAGGCCTTTGATCTTGTATGGCCCTGTCCGGATAACGTTATTCCACAAAAAATCGCAAACACCAGGAGTAGAAGTTTTTTCATATCTTTTTGATTTCAGTTTTTGCTTTCAGACAATAATAAGGCAAAGTAAATCACAATATAAACTTAGGTAATTGTTTTTTATTGACAAAAGAAAATAAAGCTTTTTCCATTCACCAGAAGATGTCATTTACCGGATTTTGTAAAGCTTTGACGAAAGGAGGTTTTCTGAGGATTTGACTTTTTGGTTATTCAATCCGTTCTATTCTTACATTTTGACTAAATTTGATCTGTCTCGCAAAAATCTCTGTCATGGATGAGCCGTCTCTTGTTCATAAGATTGCTCTTGGTATGATACCGGGCGTTGGTGATATCACCGCCCGGAAGCTTGTGTCATATGCCGGGAGCGTTGAAGCCCTCTTCAGTGAATCGCTCAGGACCCTGAAAAAAATTCCCGGGATAGGGGAGAATATTGCAGGAAGCATTGTGCGCAAGCAATATCTTTCTCTGGCCGAAAAGGAAGCCGAATATGTGAGCAGACACAATATCAGGGTTTTCTTTTATATGGATGAGGATTTTCCGTTCCGCCTCCGGCAATGCGATGATGCTCCTGTCACCTTTTATTTTATGGGGGAGGCTGATCTGAATGCTTCTCATATTATCAGCGTTGTGGGAACCAGAAGTGCCACCCAGAGAGGTAAAGATATGTGTCAGAAGATAATTGCCGGTCTGGCCAATCATTTCCCTTCGCTTATTATTGTAAGTGGTTTGGCTTATGGAATAGATATAGCTGCTCACAAGGCGGCGATTGCAAATGATCTTTGCACAATAGGAGTTCTCGGTCATGGTCTGAAAACAATCTATCCATCGGCTCATGCTGGTGTTGCAAGGATAATGCAAAAGAGAGGAGGTCTTTTGACAGACTTTACATCTGATGAACCGCCGGACAGGACCAATTTCATAAAAAGGAACAGGATTATTGCCGGTCTGTCAGATGCCACACTGATTGTGGAATCAGGAATAAAAGGTGGAGCTTTGATTACTGCTGATATAGCTTCATCCTATAACCGTGATATTATGGCTATTCCGGGGAGGAGCGATGATGAATGGTCTTCAGGATGCAATGCATTGATAAAATACAATAAAGCAGCACTTGTTGAGTGTGCCGAAGATATTGAGTTTATTCTTGGCTGGAAATATGTGGGTACTCCGGAACCGGTACAGAAGGTCCTTTTTAATGATATGACAGAGAATGAGAAAAAAATCTTCGAGGCACTCAAGATTAATGGTGATCTCACTGCTGATCAGATTGCGATAATATTAGCATTGCCGGTGTATAAACTGTCATCGATACTGCTTCAGATGGAATTATCTGGTTTGATTGTGCCATGCCCGGGGAATATTTACAGGATAAGGGGATAAAAAAACCGCCCTGCATTTGTTGCAGGACGGTTTTTGTATTGAAATATTTTTTTTAGAATATTCCCTGTTCAACCATTGCATTGGCAACCTTAAGGAAACCTGCAATGTTTGCACCTTTAACATAATCAACATACCCGTCTTTGGTTGTGCCGTGGTCAACACAAGCCTTGTGTATATTAACCATGATAGTATGAAGTTTCTCGTCAACTTCAGCAGCGCTCCAGTTGAACTTCATTGAGTTCTGAGACATCTCAAGACCTGAGGTTGCAACACCACCTGCGTTCACAGCCTTGCCAGGAGCGAAGAGGATTTTGTGTTTATGGAAAGTTTCAACAGCTTCCGGAGTACATCCCATGTTTGAAATCTCAGCTACGAGCATAACACCATTCTTGATAAGGAGTTTTGCATCGTCGCCATTGAGCTCGTTCTGTGTGGCGCAAGGAAGAGCGATGTCAACCTTAACTTCCCATGGCTTTTTACCTTTAACAAATTCAGAACCCTTGAACTTTTTAGCATAAGGCTCAACAACATCCTGATTTGAAGCACGCAGTTCAAGCATGTAATCAATTTTTTCTCCGCTGATTCCTTTAGGATCATATATATAACCGTCAGGGCCAGAGATGGTAACTACTGTGGCACCAAGTTCGCTTGCTTTGAGAGCAGCACCCCATGCAACATTACCGAAGCCTGAAATGGCAACTTTTTTACCTTTAAGAGATTCCTTCTTTGCAGCAAGCATTTCCTTTGCAAAGTAAATGCCGCCAAAACCTGTTGCTTCAGGACGGATGAGTGAACCACCCCAGTTAAGGCCTTTACCTGTAAGAACTCCGTTGTACTGGTTTGCAAGGACTTTGTAAACACCAAAGAGGTAACCAATCTCACGGCCACCAACACCTATGTCGCCTGCTGGAACATCGGTCTCAGGACCAATATGTCTCCAGAGTTCAAGCATAAATGCCTGGCAGAAATGCATAATTTCATTATCTGACTTACCTTTTGGATCAAAGTCAGATCCACCTTTTGCACCACCCAATGGAAGTGTTGTAAGTGAGTTCTTGAAAATCTGTTCGAAGCCAAGGAACTTGAGGATCGAGAGATTTACAGTAGGATGGAAACGAAGACCACCTTTGTATGGTCCAATGGCATTGTTAAACTGAACACGGTAACCAATATTTACGTTAACTTTGCCTTTGTCGTCAACCCAAGGTACCTTGAATGTAATAATGCGGTCAGGTTCAACCAGCCTTTCAATAATTCCCAGTTCTTCAAATTTAGGATTCTCGTTGTAGACCTCCTCGATTGATTCGAGAACTTCTCTGACTGCCTGAAGATACTCGACTTCTCCCGGATGTTTCTTCTCGAGATTAGCCAGAATCGTGTTTACTTTCATCTCTGTTTATGTTTGAGTTTAAGAATCAAAGTGAATTAAAAGATAGGTCAAAGGTGAAATTACCTAACTGAATGAAAAATGATTTTGCTCATGATTTTAATACCAAAGAAATAAACAACTCATTTGTAGCTCTCCAGAGCTTCAGAAATTTTTTTTATTTCTTTTTTGCCTAATGCACTTATCGATACGGGAGGATAGGACCCCTTTCGGTTTTGAAATATCTGGTACAATGTGATATAGCAATATAATCCCTTAAGTTTCCGGGTTATCTTATAACCTGCAAAATATTCTTTGGGAATTTCTATACTCTTACTCTCTCCGGAGATTAAACCAATGGTATACCATCGTAAAACAACCGAGCGGCCATCGTCAGTGAAATATATGTATTTGTATTGCCTGATCGCTGGCCAGAAAATAATAAGTATATAGGTGATGGTAATGATTATAGTTATGATTGTAAGTTGTGTCGATGTCAGATATTTGCCAAGAACGGCTGCAAAATAGGCAAGCAGCATATAGATCACAAATATTACCGTTGAAATAAGTGAGAGCAGCCGGAATACAACAATTCTTTTACCGTTATTGAATGTCATGACCGTTTATTTTATTGCAAAGTAAACATTTTCGATTAAGAAACGCGACTGCAACTACTGACGTTTCTTTTTGAAAAACTTTTTCATCATCATTGCACATTCTTCTTCCATTACACCTTTTCTGACAGTTGTCTTTGGATGCAGTATGGACGAATTCAATGTTGTGAACCCTTTTTTTGGATCCCCTGCTCCGTATACCAGAGTTGATATCTGACTCCAGGCCAGAGCTCCTGCACACATCACACACGGTTCAACGGTAACATATATTGTACATTCGTTGAGGTATTTTCCTCCAAGATATGAAGCAGCTGCAGTAATAGCTTGCATCTCGGCATGGGCTGTGGGATCGCCTAATGTTTCCGTAAGATTATGTGCTCTTGCTATTATTACTCCGGATGATACAACTATTGCACCAACAGGCACCTCATCTCTTTCAGCTGCCTTGACAGCCTCGGCAAGAGCCAGCTTCATATAGTAATCATCCTCTCTGGATTCCATTTTCCTGATGGTTATCTGGTTCAGGGTGGATAACTACACTTACATCCTGAAACTCAGCCGATAACTTTTCTTCAATGGCATCACATTGCTTGTGAACATTCTCTATTGTTTCCTCAGGCGGAGCGTCAAGATGGAATTCAATGAACCTCTGTTGCCCTGCAGCTCTTGTTCGGAGATCATGATACCTTACATTCATCGATTCAAGTATGGATTCTACCTTTTTAATATCATCATCTGAGAGTGCAGTGTCAAGAAGAGGATTGAATGCCTTGCGTAACAAATTAAATGATTCAAATAGTATGAAACATGCTACAAGTATGGCAATTATGGGGTCAAGAATATGTATCCCGGTGAAAGTGATGAGCAGGAGCCCTAAAGCAACACCAAGAGATGTGAATACATCTGTCTTTAGATGAAGTGCATCAGCTTCAAGAGCCACAGAATTTGTCTTTTTGGCAACCTTGTATAACCTGCGTGATACAAATGTGTTCACCACAGCTGATATCAGCATTACCACTGAACCAAGTCCAAGGGAAGAGGCTTCCTCGGGATGAAGGATCTTTTTTACCGCTTCAAAAATAATCCACATGGAGGCAATGAAAATAAGGAGTGCCTCAATGACTCCCGATACATTTTCTGCCTTGCCATGGCCGAAAGGATGCTCCTTGTCGGCAGGTGTACCTGAAATCCTTACAGAAAAATAGGCAATGATAGCTGCAACAAGGTCAAGCGAGGAGTGGATCGCTTCCGAAAGTATACTTACAGAGTTTGTAATTAATCCAACAATGAGTTTGAGAATTATTAAGAGGGTGTTTGATACTACTGACAACCGGGCAGTGTTCTTTTTAAGATCGGCGTGCATGAATGTTGTTGTAAATTTCTCTGCAAGTTTATAGGTTTAGTTGCATATTTCAAACATAAGTTATTACCGGGTTATTACCGGTAGAAGTGAATAAGTTAAAAGTTAAAAGTCGAAAGTCTAAAGTTGAAGGTTGAAAGGCAAAAGTCAAAAGGGGTAATCAGTAAAATTCCTTTGGACTTTAGCCTTTAGCCTTTAGCCTTTCGACTTTTAACTTTTACTTTTCCACTATTGCCTTACATTTTATATTTTTGTTCCCTTAAACAAACGATTATGTACAGGACAAATACATGCGGAGAGCTTACAATAGCAGATAAAGGCAAGGAAGTTACTTTATGCGGATGGGTTCAGCGTTCACGTGATCTTGGAGGCATGACCTTTATCGATCTTCGCGACAGATATGGCATTACCCAGCTGGTCTTCAATATGGAAGATAACAGCGGGCTTTGTGAAAAAGCACGCAAACTGGGTCGTGAATATGTTATTCAGGTTACAGGTATTGTGGCAGAACGGAGTAACAAGAATAAAAAACTTGCAACCGGGGAGATAGAGATAATAACAGGTACATTAAATGTGCTTAATACTTCAGAAGTTCCTCCTTTTACTATCGAAGAAAATACCGATGGTGGCGATGAATTGAGAATGAAGTACCGCTATCTTGATCTGAGAAGGGCAAATGTGAGATCAAACATTGTTCTAAGGCATCATATGGCTCAGGCAACAAGAAGCTACCTTGATGGCCAGGGATTTATTGAAGTTGAAACGCCTGTTCTTATCAAGTCTACACCTGAAGGAGCACGTGACTTTGTTGTTCCCTCCAGGCTACAAAACGGAACTTTTTATGCACTGCCACAAAGCCCTCAGACCTTTAAACAGCTTCTTATGGTTGCCGGTTTTGACAAATATTTCCAGATAGTCAAGTGCTTCCGTGATGAAGACCTCAGGGCCGACAGACAGCCGGAATTTACACAGATAGACTGTGAGATGTCGTTTGTTGAACAGGAAGATATTCTAAGGGTATTTGAAGGAATGATAAAACATCTCTTTCGCGAAGTAAAGGGTATTGATTTTAAGGAGTCATTCCCAAGGATGACGTGGGACGAGGCAATGACATATTACGGAAGCGACAAACCCGATATACGCTTCGGAATGAGATTCACAGACCTTACTGCCAGAATGAAGGGTAAGGACTTTTCTGTCTTTGACACAGCTGAATATATAGGTGCAATATGTGCAGAGGGTTGTGCTACATACACGCGTAAACAGCTCGATGAACTTACTGAATTTGTCAAGCGCCCACAGATAGGAGCAAAGGGATTGGTGTATGCAAGGGTTGAAGCTGATGGAAACGTAAAGTCCAGCGTTGATAAGTTTTACTCACCTGAGGAACTGAAGAACATGGCCCTTGAAGTTAAAGCTGTCCCGGGAGATCTAATACTTATTCTTGCCGGTGACAGAAAACGAACTCTTACAGCTCTTGGCGAGCTGCGTCTGGAGATGGGCAAGAGAATGGGATACAGAACCCATGGCACTTATGCTCCTCTCTGGGTAGTTGACTTCCCTCTGCTTGAATGGGACGACGAGACAAAACGTTATTATGCGATGCACCACCCGTTTACATCACCAAAGCCGGAAGACATCAAGTATATGGAAAGCGATCCGGGCAGAGTGCACGCCAATGCGTATGACCTCGTAATAAACGGAACTGAGATGGGAGGAGGGTCAATAAGAATACATGACGCTGCAGTACAGAGCCTGATGTTTAAAACCCTCGGTTTTACTGAAGAAGAAGCAAAGTATCAGTTTGGCTTCCTGCTGAATGCATTTAAATATGGGGCTCCTCCTCATAGAGGTATTGCATTCGGCTTTGACAGACTTGCAGCGGTCTTCGGAGGCTCTGATTCGATACGGGACTTTATAGCATTCCCTAAAAATAATCAGGCTAAGGATACAATGATAGAGACGCCGTCTCATATAAAACAGGAACAGCTTGATGAGCTGGGTATAGAAATAAAAAAAGTGCAGTAAATGCACTTTTTTTTTATCTTTTCTCAGAGGTGGATTTACCTAAAGGTATTGCTGAAGCATGGAGTAAAGCAGGGCACGGTCAACCGGTTTTGAGATGTGCCCGACACAACCCTCAGCCAATGCTTTCTCTTTATCGGAAGCCTGCGCATAGGCAGTAAGAGCTATGACAGGAAGTGCCGGCCTGAAGCCTCTTATTATTTTTGTTGCTTCATACCCATCCATTAATGGCATTTTAATATCCATCAATACAAGATCAATTTTATCATTAGTCTTACATACATCCACGGCTTCCTCGCCATTGGCAGCCCAGATAATGTTTACTCCTGTCTTGGTCAGTATTTCCCTGATAAGCAGAAAATTTATCCTGTCGTCTTCAGCAACCAATATTGTTTTACCAACTATTTTTGTCATTTCTTTATTATGGTTAGTTTTAGGTACAGCACTCCTTTTGCCGCCCGGATTGTTGTCGTAAGGTAGTGTGAAGAAGAAAGAGGACCCTTCTCCAATTTCTGATTTAAGCCAGATATTTCCCCCCAGTAGCTCAACGTAAGCTTTTGAAATGGCCAGACCCAATCCTGTTCCAGAAAACTGCTTGGTATATACATTTTCAACCTGGAAGAAGCGTTCAAAGATCCTGCTGTGTTTTTCCTTTTCAATACCTATCCCTGTGTCTTTTACATAAAATTCAAGGTTATTCTCTTTACAGGTATACCCAAATTCAATTGATCCTTTCGGAGTAGATTTCAATGCGTTACTGATAAGATTTGTAAGGATCTGTATAAGTTTTGTACTGTCGGTAACTATAAGTGAGGCATCATCTGGCAAGTCAGCAACGTATTCAAAATGTAATCCCTGCTGCCTGGCCTTTAAGTCAAACTGTTCATGGAGAGTTTTCAGCAACGCATTGACGTTAACAACGCCTGAAGAAACTTTAACCTGCCCAACTTCAATGTTTGAGATATCTACAATGTCGGTTATTATTGACAACAACTGGTTGCTGCTCTGGTAAATGATGTCCATGTATTGTAACCTCAGTTCTTCTTTGAGATCAGGTGTGTCGAGCAGTGTTGTGAAGCCGACAATGGCATTCATTGGTGTGCGTATCTCGTGAGATATATTATGCAGAAAGGCCGTTTTTAGTCTGTCGCTTTCTTCAGCTTTCTCTTTGGCTTTAATAAGTTCCCCTTCAACGAATTTTCTGTCAGTGATATCAGTAATAAATCCTTCGATGGTCTTAATCTCACGTCCTTCGTAATATCCGCGACCTCTTTCCCAAACCCATTTGATAGCACCTGTTGAGGTATTGATCCTGTATTCTATTGTGTAGGTTGAGTCTTTTTTAAGAGCGTCCTCAATATCATCCCAGACCCTCTGCTGATCTGATGGGAATATCACTGATCTAAAAGCACGTTTTTTGTTTTCAATTAACTCATCAGGTTCGAATCCTGTAAGCTCAAAGATACCGTCACTGATGTACCTCACTGTACGGTCCTTGTCATTGGCGCAACTGAAGATAACCCCATTAAGGTTATTGATGATGGTATTTATCCTGTTATTACTCTTGCGCAACT
>Ga0116170_10005372_pt1 | contig 11496 bp, 12 predicted proteins | sample AD_JPNHW1_MetaG_FD_89797 | JGI IMG/M metagenome (GOLD analysis project Ga0116170, IMG submission 89797) | Active sludge microbial communities of municipal wastewater-treating anaerobic digesters from Japan - AD_JPNHW1_MetaG | ecosystem: Engineered > Bioreactor > Anaerobic > Digestate | place... | reverse complement strand
GGTCTGGTACAGCAGGATATCCGCGGCCATCAGCACCGGGTAGGTGAGCAGGCCCGCGTTGATGTTATCGGCGTGCTTGGCGCATTTGTCCTTGTACTGGGTCATGCGCTGCAACTCACCAACGTATGTGAAGTTGCTCAAAATCCACGACAATTCCGCGTGGGCGCTGACGTGGCTCTGGCAGAAGATCAGGCTTTTATCCGGATCAAGCCCGACGGCCATGTAGATGGCTGCGATTTCCAGGCAGCGTTTGCGAAGCTGGGCCGGGTCCTGCCGCACGGTCAGGGTGTGCAGGTCGACCACGCAGTAAATACAGTCGTAATCCTCCTCCAGCAATTTAAAATTCCGCAGGGCGCCGATATAGTTGCCGAGCGTGAGCAGACCGGAAGGCTGAATACCGGAGAAGATGATCGGTTTGTGTTCGGGTACGGGTTGGGCTTGCATGACGGGTTCCTCCTTTAATATACCGGGGAGCGGCCCCGGAAAGCCCCGCGCGGAGGCGGGACGGATGATGCGATTGAAACCGTATTACCGCTCGGCCTTTGCCGCAAAATAATCTTCCGCCAGAATGCCGTACAGGACATAGTCGCAAATCCCCTGATTGTTGAGGTCGCCCTGGCGCACGGTACCTTCACGGCGCATGCCGCAGTGGACCATGACCCTGCCGGAGTTGGGATTGCGCGGATCGTGCCGGGAATCAATGCGGTTCACCCCGACGTCTTCAAAAAAGAACCGTAGCATTTCCTGCATCGCTTCGCTGGTATAACCCTGCCGCCACCATCGCCTGCCGATGCAGTAACCGATGTGTACGCTTTGCACGTTGTTATCCACGCGTACCGCCGCGATGCTGCCGATAGGCTCGCCGTAGTCTTTCGGTACGATGGCCCACTGATAAAAATCCGGCTCGCGGTACAGCGCTACCCATTCTTTCAGCACTTTTTCGGAAGTTTCCACGTTGGGGTGCGCAGGCCAGGTGAGGTATTTGGTAACTTCCGGGTCGCTGGCCCAGTTGCGGAACATCGCGGGCGCGTCCGCAAGCGTGAAGGGGCGCAGGGTGAGGCGCTCCGTGGATAGAACCTGTGTGCCGATATGATGCATAGAACGTCTCCTTTACTTCACAAACAGTGTAATCGCGATCCCGGCAACGATCAGCGCGTTGCCGATCAGCTTTTTCGCGGTGATCTTTTCCTTGAGAAAAAGCGCGCCCAGTACCATCACGTACAGAAAGCCGCTGGCTTCCAGCACGCTCGCCACCGACAGGTCCAGCGTTTGCAGCGCGACAATGTTGAGCGCCATGCAGCCGAAGAACAGCACGTAGGCGAAGATGACCAGGGGATTAAAATAGAAGCGCACGCCCGTGTACTTCGGGTTATCGGCTGCTTTTTTAAGCATCAGCTGCGAAATGGCCGAAACCAGCGGCGTGATCAGGTAGATGATTGCGCCGCTATTCATGCTCGCTCACCACCAGCCATACGCCCGCCAGCACCACCACGATGCCGAGCGCCTTTCCCAATGTAAGGCTTTCGCCGAAAAAAATCAACCCAAAAAGACACGACCAAAGCGTGCAGACGGCCTTGTTGCTGTAAGCAAAACTTAACGGCATCCGTTTGAGCGTCTGCTGCCAGAGCACCGCGTAAACGCCCAGCGTAAGGGTTTCCAGCACCAGAAAAATAATGGTGGGGGAATAATCCCGAGCGGCGAGGTTGCCGCCCGCGGCTTTGGCGAACACACTGGCTACGGCGTATAAAAGCAGGGTAAGGTGCAAAAGCAGAAAATCTTTCGGGGGAACGCGCGCGGGCTGTTCGTCGCCGCGCAGGGGACTGGCGTTCTGGGACATCGGGCAGCTCCTTTATCAATCAAGGTGCTTAACGTAGGTGTATTCGGTATCGGCGATCGTCGCGCCGGCGTTTACGTAAACGCGAAGCACCTTGGCGTTGTTGCTGACGATAGTGGAGGTGAGGCGGTCGCACGGCCAGGTGAAACAGGTATCCAGCGTTTTCTTGTGCAGAAGCGCCCCCATGCCCCGGTCACGGGCCTCGTCGTACAGGCCCATCAGCACCGGGTCCACGGTGCGTTTGTCCACGCGGGTAATCACAAAAAAACCAATGGGACGATCTTTTTGCAGCACTTCGTACAGCTTGCCGCCTTTTGCCAGCATCTGCGCCAGCCAGTTGGCGTACCGTGCGCCGGATTGTGCCAGCGTGAACGCCGGATCGACGGAGACCCGGTCGCTTTTAAACACGCCGGAGCGGATCAGCGCGTACACACGCTCCCGGTCGGGCGCTTCCGTGCGTTCTGCCACGGTCAGGCCGCGGTCGAAGCGGGCGATCTCCTCGGGCATATGGTATTCTTTCGCCTTGATGGCGACATGAAATACCGTTTCCACAAAGGTATAACCCAGTTTGGGGAGGCTGAACAGCCATTCGGGGGAATCCACCGGCGTTTTCATTACCAGATACTGCGCGCCCGCCGCTGCCAGCCGCTTTTCCTCAGCGGCCAGGGTTTCCGGCGTATCGCCGGGTTCCGGGCGCAGTTCGTAGGTATCCACACCGAGGTTGCGTTTTTCATAGGCCGCGTGGAAGGTTTTCATTGCGCGTCGTCCTTCCCCCCGGTGGGTTCGCGGCGGTCAATCACGTTGCGTACCACATACTGCGGGCAGCGGTTGATGCTGAGATAGATGCGGCCGATGTACTCGCCCACGATGCCGATCAGGGCGATCAGCACCCCGCCCAGCACCAGCATGACCGCGATGGTGGAGGACCAGCCCGCTTCAATGGCCGGGTTCATGATTTTACGAACCACGGTGACGATGGCGAAGATGAAGCCTGCCACGGCGGTGATCCAGCCCAGATAGTTGGCGAAGCGCAGGGGCTTGATGGAAAAGGCCGTCACCCCGTTGGTCCACAGCGAGATCAGCTTTTTAAGCGTATATCCGCTGTGGCCGCGCAGACGCGGGCGATGCTTGACGGGCACGTTGCAGTAGGTGCTCACGCTTTGAAACAGCAGCCCTGTGATAAAAGGGAAGGGGTTGGGGTACTGCAGGGCGGATTCCACCACGAAACGCTGGCAGGCAAAATAACTGTTGGCCTTCAAATCGCTCGGCTGGCTAAAAAAGAAGTGGTTGCATGCGGCGTTAAAACGGCTTCCAAGGTTGCGGAAGGCGTTCTGCTTGCGCTGCGGATACTCCGCGTACACAATGTCGTAGCCTTCGGCCACCTTGTCGATCAGTTTGAAGCATTCGTTCGCCGGGGTCTGGCCGTCGTCGTCCAGGCTGATGATGATGTCCCCGCGTGCACGGGCAAACCCGGCCATCAGCGCGCTGTGTTGCCCAAAGTTGCGGCTGAGATTGACAAACACAATCTGCGGGTATTGCTCACACAACCCGCCAATCACGCGTGCGACGTTGTCGGGGCTGCCGTCGTTGACGAGGATGATTTCGTGGTCATAATCCGATGCGCGCGTCGCGACCGTTTCTTCGATCTCCGCGACGACGGAGCCGATGGTTTCGGCGCTGCGGTAGCAGGGCACCACGAAGGAAAGTAAGGCTTTAGCCATATCACACCTCTTTGAAAAATCGGATGGATCATTACGCCGCGATCCGGCGGGAAAGCGTATAAATCAGGTCGTACCCGTCCCACACCAGAGCAAAATCCAGCGTGCGGCCGATGGGGGTGACGCGGTCCGCGCCACGCACGCCGCCACGCAGGGCAAAATCCCGCAGGGCGGAGGGCGATATCCCCAATACGGAAATGGTTTGCGCCTTTTGGGTAAGCAGGGGGGTCAGCGCGTCCAGCGTGGGGGAGGCAAACTCCAGAAAACAGCCGCCTCCGCAGCGAAAGTCCGCCGTTTCCGGGGGCAGCGCGTCCAGACGGATGCGGGTCACCACGTTGTCCGGCATGGGTGAGCGCCGCGCGCCCGGCAGGGTGAGCGCCGCGCGATACAGAGCCGTACGCTTGTCCACCGCCACCACGGGATCGATGGGGTAGCGCGGCTGCGCGTACTCCCATACCGCGCGCCAGAAACGCTCCTGCGCAGTCTCGAGGGAGACACCTTCGCCCAGCCAGTACACCAGCCGCGGGGCGGTGCAGGCGTTCTGGTCAAACAGGTAGGTGTCGTTATAAAAACCCTGCGCCGCGGTCCGGAGCGTCTGGCTGTCCATCTCAGCCACTGCCTGTGCGTCCGCGACCAGCGCGGACCAGCGGTCGGCGAAGGTGATGTCGAACGCGCGGGGCGGAAGCGCCGCCTGCCGCACGCGGCGGATGGTTTCGTCGCCGCCCCAGATCACGCGTACGTCGCACAGGGCGCTGAACGCTTCGGTAACATCCTGCCGTTCCCGTGGATAGGAAACCACGTTCACATACGGGCGCAGGGAAGCGTGCGCGCCCGCGAGCAGGCTTTCGATCGGGGCGCAGACAAGGCCGGTCTGCTCAAATTCCCGGCTGCTGGCCTTCACGATGCTTGCGTTGCCCGCAAGCAGTGCCGCGGTGAGCGAATAGGCGAAATTCATGGGCACGTTGCCCGGCGCGATGTGGAAAACCAGCCCGCGACCCAACCGATCCGGGAGCGTTCCGTAGGGCTTGCGCAGGTTTTCCAGACTGGCGCGGCGGCAGAAGAACGCGAACGTGGTGACGTCCGGGAAGGCTTTTACCCGGCGGTCGGCCAGCAGCGCGGCGGACAGGTCGCTTAAAAACGCGAGCACGCGGGAATCAAACGGCGGCAACGCCGGGGCGGAAGCCGCTTCGCGGGGGTCCGCAAGGCCGCAGAGCACGGTTACGGGGAGCGGCTCACTTCTGTTCATACGTATCGCTGCACCCCCTTGTTTCGGCGCGTTTCACGCGGCCCAGCACCTCGAAATACCTGCCTTTACGGCCGCAGGGGCAGGTATCCTCGCCCAGCAGACGACCCTCGTCCTCGGTCAGCAGCACATGGCCGGGATAACTGCGGGGCAGAACGCTGACTACCTCGATCAGGCCCTTTTCGCCCACGGCCGCCTCCGAAAAATCCTCCGGGCGGCGGATCGCCACATCCGCCCATACGGGCGCGTGCAGATGGCCGTGCTCGCATTCCATAAAAATGGAACCCGTCTGCTCGGCCATGCCGTAGTAATCCAGCACCCGATTCAACCCGCTTACCTCGCATAATGCCTCACGGAAGCGCGCGGGGCTGACCGCCCGGTCGGCCAGCTTTTTCCAGCCGCCGCCGTGCACCAGCACGCCGTTTTGCAGTGGCAGCGTTTCACCCAGGCGTTTTAATTCCTCGTAAAAATACTGCCACACGATGAATGTGAACCCGAAAAGAAAGATCGGCTTGCCCTGATGCCTGTCCAGAAACGCCCGCAGGCCCGGCAAATCCAGCTTCATCTCCGCATCCAGCGCATATACGGTATCCCGCCCGAAAAGGCTGAAACCGAGGATGCCCGCGCCGCGCGCGGAAAACATAGCGCGATCTTTGACCACGGCGGGAGAATCCACCACGATCATCGGCAGGCGAGCGCCGCCCAGCGTGCTTTCCATAATTTTCGCCAGCACCTTGCTTTGCAGCGCTGCTGTTTCCCGGTCCAGATAGATACGGCTCACCTGCTGGCCCGTGGTGCCGGAGCTGGTAACGGTGCGGTACAGCGCCTCGTCCGGCACGCTTTTTAAGGAAAACTCTTTAAAAAGCCGAACCGGCAGCGGGGGAATCTGTTCCCAGCCCGTAACCGTGGAAAGGTCCGTGCCCGTCGCCGCCAGCATCTTTGCGTATTCCGGACAGCCTTCGGCGTGGCGGCGGGAAAGCGACGTCAGTTCCTCCGTGAGGAAGCGGCGTTTTTCTTCCCGCGCCAGTCCGTAAGGCGGCAGGGCAAGCAGAGTCGCCGGGTCAAGCATCGTATTTTTCCAGCTCCTTGTACAGGGTTTTTCCTGCTTCGTTCTTGGGAATTTCGGGAACCGTCACGGGGAAGAAGCCCGCAACGTTAAGCCCTGTCTTCTCAGCAAGCCATGCGCGCATCTGCGGCAGCATCGCCGGATCGGTACAATACACGGTCAGACGGTCGTCCTGCCCGGCGCAGGCGCATTCGGCGGCGGGGAAGGCGGTTTTCAGCATCCGCTCCAGCTCATCCAGATTTACACGGTTGCCATACATTTTTAAAAAACGCTTCTTGCGGCCCGCGATGGTGTAAAAACCGTCCGCGTCCCGGGTGGCCATGTCGCCGGTATCCAGCACGCCGCAGCGCTCGTCGCCTTTTGCCAGGTCGGCGGCGGCTTCGGCGTAGCCAAGCGTTACGTTGTCGCCGTGGTAACGCAGTTCGCCGACGGTGTCCGGTTCGGTGATGATGCTACCGTCCGCGTCGATCAGCTCAAACGAGCCGCCGGGAATGGCCACGCCCATCGCGCCGATCTTTTCCAGACTGTGGTTCCACGGCAGATAGGCCATCCGCGCCGTGGCCTCGCACTGGCCGTACATCACGATCAGCTCCCGCCCGGTATCCCGGCACCACTCAGCGTATTTCTGGTGCAGCTCAGGGGACAGCTTTCCACCCGCCTGCGTCATCACACGCAGGGAGGGGAGGTTCATCCTCGTAAAACGCATCCGGTCGAGCATCTCATAGGTGTAGGGTACCCCGCCGAAGCTGGTGGCCTGCTGTTGGCGGAAGAAATTCCAAAACTCCTTCTGCGCCACGCCCTTGTCGGTCAGCAGGATGGTCGCGCCCACATCCAGATGCGAGTTGATAATGCTGAGGCCGTAGGTGTACTGCATGGGCAGCGTCGTAATGGGACGCTCGTCGGGCAGCAGATGCAGATATTCCACGATGGAATCGGTGTTGGCGCGGATGTTGCGGTAGCTTTGCCGCACCAGCTTTGGGCTGCCGGTGGAGCCGCTGGTGGTAAGTAAAAGCGCCAATTCCGGCGAAAGGCGGGTCGCGTCGCCAAACGGGGTTTGCAGCAGGCAGTACCCAAACCGCTCATAGCGGCAGCAACTGTCCTCCAGTTCAAAATCGACAGGCGCCCAGATGTATTTGGGCCGATAGGTCTGGTACAGGGTATTGAAAAGCTCCCTGTCCAGATCCGCCGGGAACATCGCGGGCACCACGCCGCCGTTTAAGAAAGACACATATCCCACAAAACTGCCCATCACGTTGCGGCAAAGGCAAAACACCAGACAGCGGCCGTCCGCGTGCTGGCAGAGCATCCGCCCTTCGTCGCGCAGCTGCGCATAGGTCAGGCTGGCGCCGTTTTCATCCACCACGGCTGTGTTTTTCAGGTTGCGGTCAAATCTCCACAGCATATTTCCGAAGTATCTCCTTCCCCTTTTCAAACGAGCTCATGTCAATAATGTCGTCCATCTCCATCATGATGTCAAACGCGTCTTCCAACGCCGCTACCAGCGACATATGGCCTACGCTGTCCCATGCCTTGCTTTCCCCGTAAACAAGGGAGGGCGCTTCCGAAGGGGACACCTCCAGCGCCGTCACAAAGGCGTTCAGGTACTTTTCCTGGTTGCTCATGATTGATCGCTCCTATTCGTCTGAAAATGGAGAACCGGGGGTTACAGGATGCCGCCGTCCACGCGCCAGACCTGCGCGGTTACGTAGCTTGCGCTGTCGCTGGCGAGGAATGCGGCCACGGAGGCGATTTCCTCCGGCCTGCCTTTGCGGCCCATCAGGTTGTGGGCCAGCGCGGCCTGCGCGATGGGTTCCCCCAGCGCGCGGGTCATATCGGTGTCGGTATAGCCGGGGGCGACCGCGTTCACGCGGATGCCCACATTGGCCAGTTCGCGCGCCAGCTTTTTAGTGGCGGCGATCAGGGCGGCTTTGCTGGCAGAGTAATCCAGGCGGCTGTCTCCGTCCAGCCCGGCGACGGAGGCGATATTCACCACCGCGCCCTGCCGCTTGCGCGCCATCCAGCGCGTGGCTAACTGGGTGAGGTACAGTGTACCGAACAGGTTGGTTTCAAACAGCGCGCGCATCTCGGAAACCGGAGTGAGCTGGAACATCTTGTCCGGCCCCATCACACCCGCGTCGTTCACCAGGATGTCCAGTGGCAGCTTGTCCGCCATGGCGGTTTTAATAGCGGCGGATACCGCGGCTTCGTCGGTCAGGTCGGCGTACAGCGGCCTGACCCACACGCCGTATTGCGTGGAAAGGGCCTGGCAGCGAGCCTCAAACGCTTCGTTTGGGGTGCGGGCAAACGCCCACACGTTCGCGCCTTCTGCGGCGAAGGTTTCCACGATGGCCGCGCCGATGCCGCGAGCCGCGCCGGTCACCAATGCGTTCTTTCCCGATAACAGCATACTATTCCTCCCCGCCCGCGAGGGTAACGGACGATTTGTGGTAGTATTCGGCGTACAGGTTCAACATATACTCCACGTTGTTGCCCAGCAGCGCGTCGCCCATCAGGCAGGCAGGCGTATCGGCAACCGGTACGAGCGGCACCTCCAATTGCGCGGGGTCGTTAAGCAGCGCGTCCCGCGCGTCCATGGCGCGGTCGTAGGCGGCGGCTTCTCCGGTTGCTATTGCGCGCAGGGCGCTGCCGCCCGCCATGTTCTGCGGCCCGTAGCTTTGCGCGCCGTCCGGGCGGTAGCCGGCGCAGCCCACAGCCAGCAGCACGGCGGCGACCAGCACAGGCGCGAGCCGCACCCTGCGGTTGTCGCTCGCGGATTCGGCGACGTTTCCGAAGCGTTTGATCAGGAAACCGGCCCAGTACACCGCAAGCAGACAGACGGCCAGCACGAAAACAAACCAGTAGGTGTTTACCGTTCGGCCGTCGCCCAGATAATTACCTGTGTACAGGGTGGGGGCCAGTTGCGCGCAGAACAGGGCCGCGGCAATAAGCGTAACCCACACGGGGTGGGCGAAGCGGAAGTCACTTTTACGCAGCGCGGGCAGGGCCAGCGCCGTGATTACGAGTATCGCCGCCAGAAACGGCAGGGAGAAGAAGTTGCCCATCAGCGCCAGGCCGAAATACACGGCTTCCAGCACTGCTTTGGGGGCGCTCATGCCGCCGGAGAGGGTTTGGGCGCGCACGGCGTTGCCGGGTGCGCGGACGCTGAACGCGAAACAGGCCATCAGCAGCAGCGTAAGCGCCAGAAAGGCCCAGCGTTTCGGGCGTTTCGCCACAAACGCCCAGCCGGTAAAGCCGACAGCCAGCAGCAATGCGAAAAGTACGGTGGAATACTTGGCCCCGCCCATGGCGACCGTGAGGAGCAACAGCAGCGTAAACAGCCATCCGGCGCGCGCGCCGCCCGCACGCTCAAAACAGAGCCATACGCCCGCCCAGCAGAGCATCAGCGAGGCCATCAGCGTGTAGGCGACTCCGCCGTTGAACCAGAAAAACCCTTCCGCGACGCTGGGGGCGAACTGTACCGCCACAAACCCCAGCAAACCGACCGCCGCCGTGATCACGGGGCCGTCCGCTTTGAGAACGCCGCCCAGCGCCTGCCGCAGAAAAAACCACAGCGACAGCAGGAACGCTGTCAGCAGCAGAAACGTGGTGATCCAGTACAGGGATTCGCCGAAAATCGCGGGCTGGAGCGCGCTGATAAGAGAGCTGGTATAGGTGCCTTCCCATGTCTGGCGGATGCCTGCGGTGTTGCGCCACGCAGCCTGTAAAACACCTGCCAGACCCTCGCCATTCTGCCACGCGGCGTGAGTGAGCAGCGAAAACCCGAAATCGTCATAGCACGCGTGGTTGTAAAAACTCAGCGCGTACAGGGGCAGCACGCTTGCCAGCAACAGCAGGATGCTCAGCCAGGCGACGACGCGGCGCGAGATCGTTTTGGTCATGGTTGCGCGCCCCCTTCCACCAGCACCGCGGTCTTATGGTAGTAGGCGCACAGGGTGGGCCGAACGTCGTATGTCGAACCGGGAGCGAGCAAATCCTCCATCAGCACGGCGGGCGTTGCCGTAAGAGGCGCAAGGGTTACGACGGACTGATCCGCGTCGTTCAGCAGTGTTTCCCGCGCGGTCATTTCCCGATCGTAACGGGCCGCTTCCCCGGTCACGATGCTTAAGGCCGCGCTGCCGCCCGCCATGTTCATGGGGCCGTACAGCGTGGCGTCGGCGGGTTTCATCCCCAGACAACCCAGCAGGAACAGGCAGGCGGAGGCGGCCAGCAGACCGCGTTTCAGTGCCGGAACCGGGGCGAAATCCGGTTTGTTCAACCGTTCGCGGCGGCGGGCCAGAAAGCCCAGCAGATAGGTTTCGTACAGAAAGAACAGCGTGACGAAGCTGAAATAGTAGGTGTCTGTGATACGGCCGCCGCCCAGAAACACGCCCCCGTACAGCGGTGGTGTCAGCTGTGCGCAGAACAGGCAACCTCCCGCAAGCAGCACCCAAACCGGGTGACGGAAACGGAAACGGCTGTTTTTCGCCAGCCGCCACAGCAGCGGCGCGAGCGCCAACCCCACAGCCAGCACGGGCAGCGTGCAGTAATTCCCCAACAGCGCCACCCCATAATACAGGGATTTCGCGATCGCCGCCACGGCGGAAGGATGCGCGCCGATCATGGCGGCGCGCACGGCGTTGCCGGGGGCGCTTATGCTGTACAGGAAGCATGCGGCGAACCACACCGTAAGCGCAACGTAAACGAAACGAAATTTATGCTTTTTCGACATCGCGTACACGCTTGTCGCGCCGAAAAGCAAAAGGCCGAACAGCCCGCCGCCATAACTGCCCCCGCCCAGCAGCGTGACCAGAATCAGCAACGCCGCCGCCAGCCACGGCGCGCCGCGCCGGGCGGTCGCCAGCCGTGCGCACAGCGCGAGGCTCAACGCCAGCAGCGAGTAGATGAACGTATTGCCGATGCCGCCGTTGAACCAGAAAAACGCCTCGTTTGCGGCGGGTAGAAACTGCGTCATTAAAAACAGGGCAAGGCAGGCGACACATAGGGATTCGGCCCGCGTCGCGCCGAGCAACCCGTGAAATACGGTATGGAAAAAGAAGCCGAAACACAGCAGGAAAACCGTAAGCAGCAGGAATGTGGTAAGCCAGTAATAATTCTCGCCAAACACGCCGGGCTGAAGGTTGCTTAAAAGCGTGCCCGTATAAGTGCCCTGCCAGTCGGCACGCACGGCCCTCGCGCCCGCCAGCGCGGCCTGTACGGTTTGCGTCAGGCTGCGGGTGGCAAGCCACGTATCATGCGTGGTGCCGGAAAATGTAAAATCATCATAGTAGGGGTGATTGTAAAACGAGATGGCGTACAGGGGCAGAACTCCGGCCAGCAGCATCAGCGCGCATAAAGCCGCCAGCAGGCGCATACCACGGCGCGGGATGCCGGGTCCGGCGTTTGTGTTTCGCAGCGACATCCGGCAAACCCCCTTCACGATATACTCCCAAAATAAAATTATAGCATAGAAGACAAAGTTTTGTCACTATTGGGAGGCGGATGGGAACGGCTGTGTGAATTGCAAGTTGAATTGCCGCCCCCCCTGCCGCGTCAGGCAACCTTAAGGGTGCTCATCTGAGAAGATGATTTATAGCCGAACTGTTTGCGGGGGTAATGGTTCATCCAGTACTCAATC
>Ga0116170_10005368_pt1 | contig 11501 bp, 8 predicted proteins | sample AD_JPNHW1_MetaG_FD_89797 | JGI IMG/M metagenome (GOLD analysis project Ga0116170, IMG submission 89797) | Active sludge microbial communities of municipal wastewater-treating anaerobic digesters from Japan - AD_JPNHW1_MetaG | ecosystem: Engineered > Bioreactor > Anaerobic > Digestate | place... | reverse complement strand
GTCACTTATTTATTTCTTTTTGTCCTGTTATTGCGTCTCCATGTATTGTCATTCTGGCCTTTTGACAAGGTTTTAATACTAATTTGCATTTCATGGTTAAGGTTCATATTTTTACAATCATTTCACGAATCAACATTATTAACCCAATTTAATCCTCCTGTTATGACTGATCCGAAAATCTTTGTAGCAAGTGACGAAGCCAAAGCCAAAGCCGGCCAGTTTCGTCTTTTTGCCATGCTGGCATGGCTTATAGCCATTGCCGGAGAAATCTTTGCCATTCTCAAGCTTATACACAACGAAACCCTTGTATGGCTTGTAGTTGCTATTGTTGTGATACTGATACTGGCGATTGTAGGAAACATGCTGTGGAAAAAAGCCAACCGGTTAGACCCGCCATCAGAAGCCAACAAAATTTCGTTTTTCCTGAAAAGTCAGTTGGGCGCTATCATGTCCGTTCTGGCCTTTTTGCCATTGGTCATTCTTATCTTTACCAATAAAGACATCAATGGCAAAACAAAGGGTATAGCCGGGGCTGTTGCAGTAGTAGCTTTGCTTGCTGCCGGCATTACAGGCATTGATTTTAATCCTCCTTCGATTGAGAAGTACACCGATGAGATCAACGCTCAGACGGATTCACTGAAACAGCTTACCGATGGAGTTGACCAGGTTTTCTGGACAAAAGAGGGCAATAAGTACCATATTTACAAGGATTGTTACCACATAAAAAACCGCGAGATCTTTGACGGAACCGTAAAACAAGCCTGGGAAAGCCGCCATATTGATAACGGTGAACTCTGCCTAACCTGCAAAGCCAGGGCTGAAAAGGAAAAAGCCGCTTCGTCCGGCAACCTGATCGACCAGGTTAAAGATGTCATCAAGGGAGATTCTGCTAAATAAACCGGCAGTAGTTTGTCTGATCAAAAAGAGACTGTCTGCAACCGAAAGGCAGTCTCTTTTTACAATGTTTTTTGTTTTCTCCCGGTAGCCCATGATCATCGCAGTGATATAACTCATTATTCCCCAATACCAAACGCACCCAAATGAAAACCCGCAAAGAGCTTAAAGAAGAATACCGGCAGAAGAAATTCAGGATGGGTGTATTCAAAATTGTTAATTCCACAAACGGTAAAATATTCCTCGGCAGCAGCACCGATCTTGACACGGCCTGGAATTCGCACCGGTTCCGGCTCAAGGCAGGGTTGCATGAAAACTACGAACTACAGAAGGACTGGATACAGTTTGGTGAGCAAGCGTTCGATTACCTGGTAGTTGAAGAATTAAAAATAAAGGAGGGCGACGATCCCGGCAAAGAATTGAAAGCATTTGAAAAGTTGCTTATAGAAGAATTGCAGCCCTTTGGTGAAAAGGGTTACCATTTTCAGCGCATCAGCCGGTGAAGTGCTGATTTCTTTATTCCTCAAATATAGCTATAAGGAGCAGGTTCTGGCAAGCCATGCCGGATTAACCAGCGTTTGTAACTCAGATCTCTTTTGAAATATTGCCCTGAATTCTATCGGGCGATAAGCATTTGTAGAAAGTGAAAAACTATTACGTATATTTGTGTAACAATTCTTACGTATAAATGGACACAAAACTCACACTCAACGTCGACAAGGACCTTCTGCTGAAAGCCAAGGCGTATGCCAAAGATAAAGGCCGCAGCTTATCCGACCTGGTGGAGAACTATTTCAAAACGCTGGTTAGTAAATCCTATCCCGAACAGCAGGAATTATCACCAAAAGTAAAAGAGATGCTGGGTTCGTATAAACTGCCGGAGGACTTCGATTATAAAAAGGAGTTATCCGATCGGATCAATGAAAAATACCTCTGAGCCGATGGAACATATTTTTATTGATACCGATGTGATAATCGATTTCCTTGCCGGACGACAGCCTTTTGCGGTAGATGCAACTTTGCTTTTTTCACTGATCGAACGTAAAAAAGTGAAAGGGTATGTTTCTTCCCTGTGCTTCAGTAATTTGTATTATGTTTTGAGCAAAGCCGGCTCCCACGAAAAGGTGATCAGCAGCCTGAGAGATCTTGCTGCCATGGTAGAAATTGTGAATATTGACGAAACTGTTATAAAATCAGCGCTTGCTTCCCCGTTAAAGGATTTTGAAGATGCCATTCAATACCACGCGTGTCTGGCAACAGGAAAAATCGGTTACCTGATCACTCGGAATATTAAAGATTACAAGGGAGCATCACTGCCGGTTATGACTCCTGAATTATTTCTGAAAGCGAGTCAATAATAATTGACATCCAGGAATTTACATAAGTCGTTCACCTTTCCCGACAACCAACTTACCTAATATCGAACATCGGTTAACCCCGCCTGCTATGCAAGAACCAGCGGAGGCGCACAGGTATTGAGGAATGAAGAATCAGAACCCTGAAGAGAATCCGGCCCTCACTTCTTCCCTTCTCTTCTCTCGGCCCAGAGCTGGGCGAAGCTTTTTTCGGCAATCACAGGCAGGTCACGCCTCGGGCCCCATACATCAGCCACAAAACGCTTCATCATCTTGTTCTTGGTTTTCCCGCTGAAAGAATCAAGCATATTGCGGTGCAGCATGGCCATCTTCCAGCCTTTCATCACCATGGCTTCTTTGCGTTTGGCAGTGCCTGCCTGCACCGAATCGTTCCGGTTGTAAAGCAATTGCTCGTGCAGGTTGATCTTCACCGGGCACACTTCGGTGCAGGCGCCGCACAATGACGATGCATAACTGAGGTGTTTGTATTCCTTCAGGTTGTTGAGCCATGGCGTTATCACCGCTCCGATGGGGCCGCTGTAAGTCACTCCGTATGAATGTCCGCCTATGTTTTTGTAAACGGGACAAGCATTGAGGCAGGCTCCGCAACGGATGCAGGTGAGCGCACGGCGCTGGTTTTTCTTTCCGAGCAGTTCGGTGCGGTTATTGTCGAGCAGTATCACGTACATTTCATCGGGGCCGTCGGTTTCACCTTCCTGCCGCGGCCCGGTGATGATCGAATTGTAAACTGTAACATTCTGCCCCGTGCCATGGCTGGCAAGCAGTGGCCAGAAAAGGTCGAGGTCGGTGAGGCGGGGAATAATTTTTTCGATGCCCACAATGGCTATATGAACCTTCGGGAACGAAACACTGAGCAACGCATTGCCTTCGTTTTCGGTAAGGCATACAGCGCCTATATCGGCAATGAGGAAATTGCCCCCGGTTATGCCGACATCGGCATTCAGGAACTTTTCGCGCAGCAGCTGCCTCACGTAAGCGGTGATTTCTTCGGGTGTGCTGTCGGCCGGCAGGTTAAATTTCTTGTTGAAAAGCGCTGCAACATCCTCTTTCGACATGTGCATGGCCGGGGTGACGATGTGATACGGTTTTTCGCCGGCAACCTGTACAATAAACTCCCCGAGGTCGGTTTCGAGCGATTCAATTCCCGCTTTTTCAAGCTGGCTGTTCAGTTCAATCTCCTCGGTCACCATGCTTTTTGATTTCACCACATGCTTTGCCTGGTGCTTTTTCAGGATTTTGAGGATTTCGCGCACAGCATCTGCAGCATCCACTGCCCATATTACCTTGCCACCCCGCGACTGGAAATTGGCTTCAAAATCGACCAGGAATTTTGGCAGATCGATGATCACCTTGTTTTTGATATGCGCGGCACGCTGTTTGGCATATTCAAGGTCGGCAAACTGCTGCTTCCCTTTGACTACGGCAGCGTCGTAGCGCGATATATTGTAACGAATAGTATTCCGGTGAACTTTATCGAAGGCTTTTGTCCCCGAATCTTCTAGAAATTTGTGATAAGCATCGGTCATGATACTTCTGAATTTGGTGGTTAAACCAGGGGAATTTTCCTGATGCGTTTTTCGTGGCGGCCGCCTTCAAATTTCACGGTCAGGAAAGAAAGTGCGCACTTAACGGCTTCTTCCCTGTCGATATAGCGGCCCGGGAGGCACATGATGTTGGCGTCGTTGTGCTTCCTGATGAGTTCGGCAATTTCGTTGCTCCAGCAAAGCCCGGCCCTGAGGTTACGGTATTTGTTTGCCGTCATGCACATGCCGTTGCCTGTGCCGCAGATAAGAATGGCGCAGGGGTATTGCCCTTTGTCAACAAGCGAGCAGACAGAATGGGCGATGTCGGGATAATCAACACTTTCAGAAGAATAGGCTCCGAAATCACGGATTGAATAGCCGGCTTCAGCAAGTTTAATTTTCAGGTATTCCTTCAGTTCAAATCCCGCGTGATCGCTGGCAATGGGTAAAGTCGTCAATTTGTCGAACATGGCTTTTGTAACTTATTCTGTTTCCGGCATCAGGCCTGACTTCCGGGCTTTCAACCCCGTTTCGCAAATGTAACCATTGAACAGGAGTGTTTCATTTTCAACCCTGTAAAGTTTTTAAATGACATCTGTTCATAAGTTGACTAATTTTGTGAAATTCACACTGGCATGTATATTGATGAAACAATCCGGCAACCCGACGGTTTGAAGTGTGATGACAATTAACTCATAGTATCCCGATGACAACCCGAAAAATACAATTCACGGACGAAGAGCTCATCCAAAAAATTAACGTACTCCGCAAACAGAAGAACGCGGTGATACTGGCACACTATTACCAGACGCCTGACATACAGGATATTGCAGATTTTGTTGGTGACAGTCTGCAGCTTTCGCAACAGGCTGCTGCCACTGATGCTGATATCATCGTTTTTGCAGGAGTGCATTTTATGGCTGAAACGGCCAAAATTCTCAGCCCGTCTAAAAAGGTGGTACTTCCCGATCTTAAAGCCGGATGCTCGCTGGCCGACTCGGCCCCTGCCGATAAGTTCGAAGCTTTCGTAAAAGTTCACCCCGGCCACAAGGTGATTTCGTACATCAACTGCACAGCCGCGGTAAAAACATTGTCGGATGTCATCGTGACTTCGAGCAATGCCATGAAGATTGTGGAATCATTTCCGCAAGACCAGCCACTGATATTTGCCCCCGATAAAAACCTGGGTGCTTACATCAACGGTAAAACCGGACGTAACATGGTGCTGTGGGACGGCGCCTGCGAGGTACACGAAACCATCACCACCGAACGCATTATCCGGTTGAAAATAGAGAATCCCGATGCCCAACTGATTGCTCACCCCGAATGCAAAGCGCCGGTGCTGGTGCTGGCCGATTTTATAGGATCCACCTCGGCATTGCTAGACTATACGAAGAAAAGCGACAGGAAGAAATTTATCGTAGCCACCGAGACCGGCATTATCTACCAGATGCAGAAAGCATCACCCGGCAAAGAATTCATCGTGGTGCCATCCGACGAAACATGCTCCTGCAACGACTGCCCTTATATGAAGCTCAATACACTCGAAAAGCTATATTTGTGCCTGAAAAACGAGAAACCGGAGATTACCCTTCCGGATGATGTGATTGAAAAAGCCCGCCGGCCTATCGTGCGGATGCTCGAACTCTCTAAGTAAACATCTATGCAACCCTTTTACCGCTTCCTGATTTTTACATCCTTTATTGCCCTGCTGTCAATCCCCCCGGATCTGATGGCCCAGGAAGTTCAGAATACCGTGAACCCTGACGGATACAATGTCTTTTATTATCCCAACGGTGTCAAATCAAGCGAGGGCAACTTCCGCAACGGCAAACCCGACGGTTACTGGAAAACCTATTTTGAAAACGGCGTGCTTAAATCAGAAGGCAACCGCAAAAACTTTGAACTCGATAGCCTTTGGAAGTTTTATAACGATTCGTCGGCGCTCATCCTCACGATCAACTACGCCAACGGGAAAAAGAACGGGTTAAAAACCACTTACAGGCCCGGCGAAACCATGACGGAAATTTACGCCGGTGACGTGAAACAGGGCAACACAACCTACTATTACCCTGACGGAAAGGTCAAACTTACAATACCTTTTATAGACGGGCTTGAGCAGGGCATCGCCAAGGAATACGCCCCCGATGGTACGGTAATCACTTACATGGAATACAAAAAGGGGTTCATGGTAAGCCGCGAGCGCATCAACCGAAAGGACAGGAACGGCATGAGGCAGGGCCGATGGAAAATATTCTTCCCTTCAGGTACCGTGCAGCTTGACGGCGTTTACCGCGACGATGAAAAGAACGGCTATTTCAAGGAATACGACGAAAACGGGCAGTTGCTCAGCGTGAAAAAATATGTGAACGATGTAGAGGAAAAAGAAGCTCCCGAACTGGCCAGCCTGAGCATCAAAACCGACTATTACCCGAGCGGCAAGGTGAAAACGGTGGCAAGCTACAACGGGGATGTACCTCAGGGCGTTCGCCGTGAATTCGACGAAAGTGGCAAGATCACTGCAGGTTACATTTTCCATAAGGGTAATATTGTAGGTGAGGGAATCATTGACGAAGAGGGCATAAAGGATGGTCCGTGGAAAGAATATTACGATGACGGAACTTTGCGCTCAGTGGGCACATATGACAAAGGCAACCGCACCGGCGAATGGAAATTCTACTTTGAAAACGGAAAAATTGAATCGCAGGGCAAGTACAGCAAAAAAGGCAATCCTGACGGCACCTGGCGCTGGTATTACGATGACGGCACACTGCGGCGCGAGGAATCATACATTGCCGGGCTTGAAGACGGCGAATACACTGAGTTTGATGAAAAAGGCAAACTGATCGTGAAAGGCAATTATGTTGAAGGCCTCGAAGAAGGTGAATGGATATACGACTTCGGCGATTATAAAGAACAGGGAGCATATAAAAGCGGCGCCCGCAATGGCAAATGGAAATCGTGGTACCCTGATGGAACACTGCGCTTCGAAGGGCAATATCTCGATGATAATTACAATGGCAGGCAGACCTGGTACTGGCCCAACGGCAAACGCAAGGATGAAGGCAACTACCTGAACGGCAGCCGCGAAGGCGATTGGACCACTTACAGCGAAGATGGAACGCCCTTCATCATCATTACCTATAAAAACGATGTCGAAAAGAAATACGACGGCGTGGTGATCAAGCCGCCGTTTGAGGAATGATAGAACCAAAAATAAATTGTTTCAATGAAAATCATCTTATTGGCAAGTATTGCAATCCTTTCGTTTTTCTCCATCAAAGCCCAGGAACTCCAGCCGATTAAACTCCTGCCTCCGCAAACCGATAAAGGCAAGTCGCTGATGCAATCTTTGCAGGACAGGCATTCTACCCGCGAATTTGCCGATAAGGAACTCTCGCTTCAGGAACTTTCTAACCTGCTGTGGGCTGCGGATGGGGTGAACCGCCCCGGTTTGAAAAAACGTACCGCTCCCAGCGCCATGAATTTGCAGGATGCAGATGTTTACGTTTTCCTGAAAGAAGGCGTTTACCTTTACAACGCTTTCGAAATGAAACTCATCCCGGTTGTGAGCGGTGACAAGCGTTCGCTGGCCGGAACGCAGCCATTTGTTCCAACTGCTCCGGTCAACCTTGTGATAATTTCTGATTACTCAAAAATGGGAAGGACGAAGGACGAAGACAAAGCAGCATTTGCCAACGGAAACGCTGCATTCATCGGAGAAAATGTTTACCTTTTTTGCGCAGCTTTCGACCTGAACTGTGTCCTGCGCGCGTCAATCGATAAAGATGCCATCTCAAAAGGGCTAAACCTTCGTCCCGATCAACATGCTGTTTACGGGATAACAATCGGTTACCCGAAATAATAATAATTCTGAATTTCGATTTTTTTTAACAGGCCGGGACAAAATATTATCCCGGCCTTTTCATATGTTATATTTCTTATTAACTTTTCAGCGATAAATGATAAAAGCCATTTATCCGGTTCTTCCAATACAGCCTGATCTGAAACTCAATCATCTCGTTTTATGGAACAATCTTCTCCCGCTAATTCCACCGGCCAAAATCCGCCTCCCAAAAAGAAAAAGAAACGCGGCTGCTGTTTCGGCTGCTCGGTAATCCTTATCATTCTTCTGATTGCAATACTGGGCGCTGCCGGGTATTTCATCTATAATGGCATTCCGAAAAAGTCTGCCGTGGAAAAAGAATATAACTCCATTCCTGATTATTTCGAAAACCATTGATCATGAAACGGCTGCTATACTTACTTTTTTTCGGGCTGATGACCCTTGTATCAATGGCGCAGACACCGCCCGTGCGATTGCATGTTCAGGCTTCAAAAGCCGAACTTACCGGCGATGGCGATGATTACACAACCATTGTGGTGACAGCACGCGACCCCGAGGGGGAAATCATCACCACCATGAACGGAAAAGTAGCCTTGCGTTGCAGCTCCGGACTGCTCGATGAGTCGGAACTGCAGATGAACAACGGTATTGCATTCACAAAATATACTGCACCCATTTTCGGGCAACCGATAAAAGCCGCCCAACGAATGGTTTACTTTACCGTAAAGTTTATCAGGTCATTTCTTTCAAGGTTTGGCGGTTCAACCGATGAAGCAGCCAATACAAAGCTGGCGCAAAAAATTGCGCTTGAAACCTTTAAGGAAATTAATCCGCTTACGCTGATGCCTCAAAAGAACGGTGACAACAATGTGTATTTTGTTGCCGAGATGAATGGCCTCAAGGGGAAAACTAAAGTCCTGATTCAAAAAGCTACCGAAGGAGGAAACAGTGCATTGATGCCCGGCTATTATTCAGGCTACGACGTTACCGGGCAGGCTCATTTTGAGCTTATGCTCGAAAGCGGCGGTAAAGGGCAAATGACACAGGGCGGCACCGAGGCATATTCGGTATTGTTCACAACCGAAAAATCGGCAGAGATAAATTCGGCTATGCAAAAAATGATGGGCGGAGGCGAATGGATGAATGCTTACATGGGTGCTTCGGAACGCGACCAGCAATACATGGAGGGCTACGACGTAAAGAAAAACGGGCTTCCATCAATCTACCTCCCCATGCCCAACAACGGCATATTCCTGTATATTCCTCCCATACTGCTCGAATACCAGGGAAGGCCGAAAGTAACTCCATCGGGCGGCACCGCAGGAACCACTGAAGAGGTTGAGAAAAAGCCCCGAGTGTTTGTTACCATTGAGCAAAATGAACTGATTGGTGATGGGCGCACCCAGACTAAAGCCATTTTTCATTACGAAGACGAAAACAAAGTGCCTGTTGCCGGCAAAAACTTTACCTGGAATATTCCTAAGGAAATAAAGGTCATTTCATCACAAACCGCAACCGATGCGTCAGGAAATGCCATTGCGGTGATCCAGATGCCTCTGCTTAAAGCAAAAGTTCAAACCCGGGGAGATATGACCGGAAGTATTATCGACAATACAAGCCTGTTCAGGATTACTACCAACTTCAGCACTCCCAAAAACCAGAATGAATCGGCATATATCGACATTTCGGTTTATAAAACCATTGAAAAGAATCTGTACATCCTGAAGCCAGGTTTTGAAACCAGCCCCTACAAAGTGATGCTTCCGCAACTCGAGTTTTATAACCTTGAGAGCAGCATTTCAGCTATGATTTCAGAAGGCTTGTTACTTCAAAAGTCCAGAATTCAACTTAACGATGCTGTGGTTTTCCTTGAATCTGACAACTTTGAGAAGGAGTTTTTTAACCGGACTTATGAGTCATTTTATAAAAAAGACCGTAAAACCTTCATGAGCATGCTCGAATGCCCTGAGGGAGGTTTTTGTGCTGTTACTGATGCCGGTGGCAAATTCAAACTGGTAGTTCGTGATTTGGAAGGCAAAAAAAGATTGTATTCGGGTGCTTACGAACGCACTGTTCCAATGGATGCACTTGACGCCAGACTCGCTGACCTTACCGGGCGGCGAACAGGTGCTCTGACAGAGGTACTGGGCCTGGTATCGGGAGGAAAGGACGCCTCAGGAAACAGTGACAATACAGGAACTTTTTCAGGTGAAGAAATTAATGCACTTGATTACAAAACCAAGGTATATCGCCAGATATCCGACATGGAAAAAGTCCTGTGCACAGGCTCATTTGATGAATCGGTTTCGGTTGAAGAGAAGCTCCATATTCTTGGCATGCTCATGACCAATGCTAAAGGCACTGCACGATTTATGGGTGATACCGGCAAAGAACTCATCGGCCACGGGTGGGAGCTGCTGGGAATGGCCTGGGAACTTGCCAATGAACATTTTAAGATAACCGAAAGCCTCGGAAAGAAAATCGGCCTTGACAAAGTAAGCGATTCGCTGGTTAAAATCGGGATTAAGCTTGATGTAGGCTTCTGGAGCAAAGCCACCGGCACTGATCGAAAGACCGGCACCAAGCGCTTTATAATGGAACAGATAAAGACCTACGTGCTGCATCCTGATGTAACTGATAAAATTAAAGCCTCCGGCGCCTGGTACAGGGCGATGGGCCAGGCAGGTGAAGCAATTTCGGGGTTTGTGTTCGAATCGCTCACTGAAGGCATTTCTGATGCTATTTCTGATGCCAATCCTGTACCTGACATGGTAGTGGAAGCACTGCGCCGGAAGTATTATGCAGGCTTGCGTGGTGAAATTGACCGTTTCCTGGCTCAACCTCCCGCCAGTGTTCATGCTGTTTATCCGCAGCTTCAGCCCGCTCTGCATGACCGCTCCACCGAGATAAGAACATATTACCAGTCAATTGCCGGTTCCCGGTTTAACTGGGAGATGTATAAAGCTGACTGGGACTATTTCAGGGATGTGGTGGTAAAAGGCGGAATTATCGTTACAGATCTTTACACCATGAACTGGGCCGGGCTGAAGAAACACCTCGAAGCATTGGACAAATTCAACAAGGTGTGCGATGCAGCATACACCGGAACCCTGTTTGCACAGGAGATTTACAGGTATCATTATCTGTGGTGTGAATCAAAAGGGGCCTTTGATATTGCCAATCGCAGTATCAGCCAGGGAGCGCTGGTTACTTCCGAAGCTGCAGACCTGCAAGGATTCAGCATTTTTAGCCGGGCCTATGCCGCCGGTCCACCCAATAATACTGCAATCCCGGGAGTGTCGGGACTTTCAGGATTGGATTTTTCATTGCAAAATGGAACATTCACTGTTAACAGTATAAATAAAGCCATTGAGGCTGCCAACAATTATGAACAATGGCTGCAGTCGAACCAGGAAAAACTCTCCTTGCTGACCGGTTTTAATCCCAATACGGCAGGGGCGTTTTACAAATCAGCAGCAGAATTTGAGAGCAACCTGACCTCACTGATCTTGAATGCACTTACTTATGCAGGGGATAAATCACAAACCAGCCGCCAGGCTTATGAAGCTGCTGCTGTGAGTCTTGAAAAAAGTGCCAAAGAATTTTCTCTTTCAGCCGGAAAGGCTGCTGCTGGAATAAACGACCTACCTAATGAGATCAGGATAACGTTGCCCGAAGCCGAAAATACCTCTGCTCCTGTATGGAAAAATCCTCTTTACCAGAAAATCGGTATTGGAGTTTTGGCTTTTTTCATTGTTTGCATGGTTCTGGTTCTGGTTATCCGGCGGAAAAGGAGTAAATCATCATCAATTAAACAACAGATACAATCACCTGCTGCGCCAAGGACTGAAGTAAAAAAGG
>Ga0116170_10005367_pt1 | contig 11503 bp, 3 predicted proteins | sample AD_JPNHW1_MetaG_FD_89797 | JGI IMG/M metagenome (GOLD analysis project Ga0116170, IMG submission 89797) | Active sludge microbial communities of municipal wastewater-treating anaerobic digesters from Japan - AD_JPNHW1_MetaG | ecosystem: Engineered > Bioreactor > Anaerobic > Digestate | place... | reverse complement strand
TTCCCGTGCCAGATAAGTTAGCATTTGCAGCATTGATACAGGCCCCGATATGCTGATCGGTACCGGCATTGCATGTTGGTATGGGATCAACAGTAATGACCACAGCATCTGTAGCGGTACAGCCATAAGTATCGGTAACAGTCAGGGTATAAGTTGTCGTGGAAGCTGGATCTGCAACGGGATTGGCAATATTGGGATTACTTAGCCCGGCAGTTGGCAGCCACGAATATACAAGCGGCCCGGTGCCGGTTCCCGTACCTGCTAAGTTTGCATTTGCAGCATTGATGCAGGCACCGATATGCTGATCGGTACCGGCATTGGATGTTGGTAAGGGATCAACAGTTATCAAAACTGCATCGGTAACTGTACAGCCATAAGTATCAGAAACGGTAACAGTGTATGTTGTTGTATTTGCAGGATTGGCAACAGGATTTGCAATATTAGGATTGCTTAATCCAGCGGCTGGCAACCAGGAATATGTCAACGGCGTTGTACCAGTTGCAACAGCATTTAAATTTGCGTTAGCAGCATTAGGACAGGCTCCGAGGTTCTGATCATTACCAGCATTGACTGTTGGTAAAGGATCAACAGTTATCAGAACTGCATCGGTAGCAGTACAACCGTATGTATCAGTAACCGTAAGTGTATATGTTGTCGTGGAAGCTGGATCAGCAAGAGGATTTGTAATACCAGGATTGCTTAATCCTGCTATAGGCAGCCATGAATATGTTAAAGGAGCTGTTCCTGTTGCAACAGCATTTAAATTAGCGTTAGCAGCATTAGGACATGATCCTATGTACTGATCTGTCCCGGCATTGACCGCAGGTAAAGGATCAACAGTTACAATAACAACATCCGTTGCAGTGCAACCAAATGTATCTGCAACGGTTACTGTATAAATAGTCGTAGAAAATGGATCGGCTATCGTGTTGGCATCGTTTGGATTACTCAGGCCGGTTGCGGGCAGCCATGAAAAAGTAACAGGTGGGGTTCCTGTAGCGATACATACAAGGTTAGCACTTGCTGCTGTTGGGCAAGCACCGATGTTCTGGTCAATACTTACTACTGCCGTAGGCAATGGATGTACATTGATCATTACATCATCGGAAGCCGAACACCCGTATGTATCCGTAACCGTAAGGGTATAGGTCGTAGTTACCAACGGATCTGCAACAGGATCAGGGATATTTGGATTACTAAGCCCGGTAGTTGCTGTCCATGAGTAAACCAGGGGCGCCGAACCTGTTGCACTGCCATTCAGGGGTGCGTTTGCCGCTGACGGACAGACGCCTATATCCTGATCAATATTGGCATTAACAACAGGAATCGGCCGGACAACGATGACCACAGTATCTCTGGTTGTACAGGTTATCCTGTTTGTAGTAAGTATGTATGTCAGTGTTACCGGCGTTGTTCCGGTGTTGGAACCGGTGAACAGCGGCCGTGATGAATTGGGATTATCTAAGCCGGTGGATGGTTGCCACTGGTAGGTATATCCGTTAGTAGGCGGCATCCCGATATAAGCAGATTGTCCGGCACAAAAAACAGTATCGGGGCCGGCATTTAAAAGCGGCACATTAGCATATATCTGATTGAGGTCACATATACATCCGTTAGCCGTGGTGTCAAGGACAAAAAGAAGTTTACAGGAATTGCCTGCAGGTACATTGATCTGCGATGTAAAAGGATTGACTGAATTAGTGTCAATAAAAACGTTAATAGCATCAGATCCTAAGAAATTATCCGGTGAAGAAAGCATTTGGTTCCCGTCGGCATCATTAAAATAGCTTAGATATACCGTATGGTTGGAAATAATAGATTCTCCGTTATTGGAAATGGTATAACCCGTATAGACAGTTTCCTGATTCGAGCCATTAGGCACTGACCAGGCAGAAGCATCTGATAATGAAAGATAAGATTTATAAATGTAAATCGGTATCTGCGCACTGCCGGTACTGACCAGGATATCACAATTCTGCCCGGTGAGTTGGCATAATAAGTTCCGTGAGCTATAAGTCATGGCATCTATGTAATAAATACCGCATTCAACAACATCCGCAACGCAGTAATAATATATTTCAAAAACAACACTATCTCCTGCTTGGGTATTTTGAGGAAGCCGCCAGGTTACAATTTGCATATTATTGGGCATTTCAGTAACAGGAACAGGGTTTACAGGAGCATTATCCACAGGGACAAAAGAATTGGGAATATAAAAAATCCCTTCAGGAAATGTCAGTGAGATAGAATCTGTTGTTCCGGTAGGTAGTGGGCCGTTATTAACGACTTTTATCTTTAATCTCGTGCTGTTAAAGGCACATGGTGAGACATAAGAAGTATTGACATGGATGTCGGTCAGGTATGGTTCTGTGGCCCCGGTAATCGCAAGCTGGGACGACATTGTTATTTCCTGTCCCGTATAGTTGCCACAATGGCTTTGTCCGTGAAAATTAAACCCGATAACGCTTCCAGAGGTATAATTACAATCGGTCATGACCTTGAATGATATCTTAACGGAATTATGAGCTGTATCAAGTATTCCGGGTAATCCGTCGGTGCCTATCAAAGCATTGATAGCAGAAAGATCCCACTGCCATTGCGTGCCTGCTATCCATGTAGGATCGGGAATGTTAACAAAGGCGCCGGGCGCCGGATAACTCAGTTTACTGGAACCCGGTATTATCGATACTCCTGCCGGCAAAACCACCTTTAGCTTGAGATTATATGCCGTACCCAACTGAACATTGATACCTTCAACAACATACCCTGCTGTGTCGCAAAGATCGACCGTAGAAAACGGACTAGAAACATTGGCAATGAGATTGGGCACCTGTGGTTCAAGAGAAAGCAATATCTGTTCCGCAGTACACGGGTATGATGCAACAGTGGCCGGGTATCCTGCATTGCAGTTCCAGCCTGCATAAACCATCATTGTGCTGGGGAAACACGAAGAGTACGTAGCTATGATCCTGAAATTTCTCGTGACATTGCCCGGCAAAGTACCTATTTGATAAATATTTCCAACGGGAGAAACCAATACATTGTTGTCAAGATCCCACACCTGCAAAATCGTGACGCCCGTCGTTTGGTCGCCCGAAAACCAGGTGTTCATTGCATTGTAATTGGTTGTATTTGACAAAGAAATATCCCAACTGACCTCGTCGTTGTATGCCAGAATGGATGGCAGGGAAGACTGCAGAAAAATGTCAGGCCCCTGATATGTTATATAATCATGGGTAGTAACATAAGATGTATTTGCTGTATATCCCGACAGACTTCCTGAAGGTGCAAAATCCCATAAGTATCCGATACCGGAAGTAACGTTTGAAACAACATTACATGTTGGCGCCAGCGTGACTGACAATGTGCCATAAAATCCATCATCGCTCAAAGGTACGGATCCTCCGAAAGTCTGAAAGAAAGACTCTACCCAAAACACCAGCGTGTCTGAATTTGGATTGACAGGTGACAGGCCTATGTTTCCTGAATTGGATGTCAACGTAGTTCCGGCAGTACGCACCTGATTAAAAACGGCTGAAATGAACTGGTACCCATGTGGCAGGACAACCCTGAACCTGAGCGGATGAGCCCAGTTGCGATACTCGAAAGGAAACAAATTTCCCCCTGCATAGTTTTGGCAACACGGGCCAATACTCAGGTAGTAATTCTGGGATATCGTAAACGTATTGCATGTATTGACACTAAAATTATCAGGGCCCCAGTTGGTATAATAAAATCCAATGATAGAAAAACGGCCTTCAAAAACATTGCAGCCGAATTTATGGGCAAATGACGTTGGGTTGGGAACATCACTGACAAACATTTTGTTTTTGACAAAACAGTCAAGAATAGCCCCTCCCGTGTTACTATTGACCCGGTATCTTACCTTGAAAGCGATAGAATCACCATCATTAAGGGTGAATCCGGCAGGCAAGTAACCCAATGCAGATAAGGTGACAGGGCTCACATCGTATTTGAATTTTCGGGTAGTGCCGACGGTAGTGATGGGTAATACAGGATTTACATTACAGGTGTATACATTACCCGTTGAATGCTGAAAAATTTCAAGATAGCCGTCAATAAATTCAAGCCGGTTTCCGTTCAGAATCGAATCGATCCTGTAAAAATAATTCCAGTTGGGGTGGGCAAGGCTTGTTTTAACGGTACTTTTAGATAAGGTGGTAATGGTGTCGTTGTACATGGCCCTGTCCCTTCTTATTAAACCAAAGTTCAGTGTGGCGGGAAGCGGATCTGCAAGGCCATTATTATCGTTATCGGGCGATCCGTAGCTGCTTCTGTATGTCTCAAATCCCTTATTGTTTAGTCCCTCGCAGGTAACCGGACAGATAACTCCGACAGTAATACTCAGGCATGAAACATTCACCTCACAACCACAACTGCCGTCAGGGATAAAATATGACTTGATCGATAAGGTATTTCCTCCTTCATTACAGCCTGCATTGGCGCAATTTGCCGACAGGTCAAATTTTACAACAGACTGGAATAAGGTAAATGGCGGCCAGTTATTAAATATTGCGGTCAGCGTGTCTCCCGAAACATTCACGGTGGTAGGGTACCAGAATTGAGTCCCGGTATAACTCTGGATCAGAAAATTTCCGGCATAGTTTAAACAACGGGGCAAAAGAACGACAAATTTCCAGTACCTGCCTGTTGTACTCGGATAACTAACACCATAACTGGAAAAGAGAAAACTGAAATTTTTTGTTTCTCCACTGGTAATATTTGAAGGGGACAGGTCGTTGACCAGATCGCCATATATCTCTTTGTATGAATAGCCCCAGGCATTGGGGATCACATAATTATTATCGCATATGCTTTTATATGAACCCTGATAACGCCACCCCGAAATAACTCTGGTGCCGCCACATTGATTCGCGCAGCAATTATAATATACCCACCTGATGATCACGGTGTCGTGGGAATTGATTACAGGGATATTGAGATAAACCCTGCCTTTAGGGTTTGGGCTTAAACAATAAAATGAGGAATTATTAAATGTTTGCGTCGGGGTAATACTGACAGGTGCATTAGAGTTGACCTGCATGGTGAAGCTGCCGGGATCTATGTTAGAAATTAATCCTGAATTATAGTAAATTGTTGATGTTGCATGAAAAATATCCAGAAAAACATCATAGGCATCCCCCATCCCATTGTTAATGATCCTCAGGGCCGGAGTGTTCGCATGACCAAATCCCAAACAGGTATTTACACCGGTAGTAAGTACTACAACATTCAGATTGGGTGTCAAATTCGGGAAAACAACATTTGCTGTTGCAATGGATGTTTGGCAAACCGCACCCTCACATCCCCATTTTACTTCATAATCAGAAAAAACAGACACGCAATTCAATACTTCAATGGTCTCGCATATCGTTATTACTTCAGCGTTTTCAAAAAGGTTATTATGATTGCCAGTCCCGGTAAAATCATTTCCATCGAAATAAACCGTTTCGGTATTGCCCGCTGAATTCCAGATACCGATACTAACATTAGTCACGTTTATACCATTACCGTGCGTGTGAGTAAACGTAAAATTACTTAATTCACCCAGTCCTCCATTTGTAATTGTTATACATCGGGTGAACACATCTCCGATATTTCCGGAATATGTCTGATTTGTGATTGAAATAATAGACAAATTGGGCTGTTTGACATGATATAAATAACTTGTATTAATATCATAAGTGTCTATGTTATTACTTGTAATATAGTCGACTCTGGATACAACAGATACTGTCTGGCCTTGCGCGATAAAGTCCATGACATCACAATTTGCTGAAATGTAAAATGAAATATTTCTTGACCCTTGTGTAGAAATATTTGCCAAAGTAAATTGCGGAGTACTCAAATTGCTTGTATCTAACTCGACAGCGCCAGTAACAGAGCCTGGCACATAATTGATTCCATCAGGCATCGTCAGTTGTAAAACAACATCGTGAAGACCAAAAGGAGACGGGTTTACAATATTTAATGTTACTTTTTGTTCCGGGCCACAGATGGTTATTTCAGTGGGTAACTGCGATGTCATACTAATCATGTTTCCCTGAGCAAAAGATAATGTTGTGCATACAACAAAAGAAACTAATAATAAAAGTTTTTTCATGTATTATATTTCTAACAAGTATTAACCATTAATAATATCGTGTCTATGACCAAGCATTTTCTATTTCAACCAATAAATTTTTTTTATGATCTTTTCAACAGATGATAATAGATAGTACGTTTTTCTTATCTCGAACACCAACAAAGATACAATAATACAGTTAGACATCAAATTATTTAACGAAAAAATCAAGGTATAATCCAGGCCTCTTTTTTGAAATAAATTAATTTTATCGCATGGGTTTTCTTTACCAGGAAGTTTTATTTCATGTTATATCTTTCAGAAAACCGAACAAAAAATCAAGATTTATTTAGTGCCGCGATCCTTTGGAGCAGGGTTGGATGTGAATAAGTAATAAATACAGTAAAAGGATGAGGACGTAAATTGCTAAGACTTAGTACATGCAATTTTTTCAGTCCGCTAATCATCGCATCAGTATTGGATTGGATGGCAGCATAATGGTCGGCGGCATACTCGTGCCTTCGTGAAATATAATTACCGGCAATGCCCAGTATCATGGAAACCGGACTGTACAACATGCCGAAAGCAAGTATGCCCATGTGGAAACTGGCTTCACCGGCGCCCAAAGCACCTGCCACATCAGGGCTTCCGATCACCAATGACATGATATACAGCAGGACTCCGCTACTGATAATAGAAGTTAATAGACCATACAGCACATGTTTTTTCTTGTAATGTCCTGTCTCGTGGGCAAGTATAGAAACGATCTCATCGTTAGTAAAATCGTTCAGCAGGGTATCGTAGAGTACGATCCTTTTTTTCGGCCCGAAACCGGTGAAATAGGCATTTGCTTTTTTCGAACGTTTTGAACCGTTGATCACAAAGATATTTTTCAGCTTAAAACCAGTTTTTATTGCAAAAGCTTCAATAGCATCGCGTAGGTCTCCTGCTTCAAGTGGTTTCTGCTTATTGAAAAGAGGAACTATAATATTCGAGTAGAATAATGTCATAAAAATTGAAAATCCTGTCAATGCCATCCATGCAACGAACCAGAACCATGATCCCGTATTACCGTATACCCAAACAATAAAAGTCAATATCCCACCGCCAAGGACAGCAGCCAGCAGCCACGACTTAAGCTTGTCGAGGATAAATGTTTTTACCGTAGTGGTATTGAACCCGAATTTTTGTTCGATCACAAATGTATGATAAGCGCTGAAGGGGGTTGTGAGCAGGTCGGATGTCAGTCCCAGCACAGCAAAGAAAAGCAAGGCTATGATTATGGGGTCGGAAGCATAAGATCTTACGAAATTGTCGAGCCAGGCAAAACCGCCCAGAACAAGCATCAGGATGAGCAGGATAAAACTGAATGCACCGGTAATCAATGAAAACCGTGTATTTACTTTCTCGTAATCCTGCGATTTACGGTACTTTTCGGCATCGTATATACCGTTAAGCTCCTTCGGCAATACATTGCTCCAGAGGGTACTGTCCAGGTAATCGAGCAATAAACCAAACAGATAGTTAAAAACAACAATGATGAGAATGATGATAAAAAGTGTTTGTGCCATTGCTTATGAATTGATTGACAAAATTAGTTATTAATAATTATCGGATTGTTTGCTCAAATCATCCATGCAACCGGTTTTTCATCCGGGCTAAGGATATGCAGGGCTCTGTGGATCATAAGTACCCCATTATCGCGTAAATAACGTAGCCAAGAACTTCGTGGATGAATTTCTCCCAGCGCGACAGTGCCCCGGTGCTGGGTATCAGGTAATAACCAACATCGGTCCGGCGCAGCCCCACAAATTTATTGGTAGGATATGCGCTTACAGTAATCCCTTGTTTAGAAAAGCATGCCCAGGCGCGCTTCATGTGCAAAGATGATGTAATAAGCAAATAACGTCCATCACTGAAATTATTCTTAATTATTTCCTTGCAATTTACGGCATTCTGGTAGGTATTATCTGACGCGGAATCGACAAGGATGTCCGCCTCAGGGACACCTATTTCGACAAGATAGCGCTTGATGAGTGAAGCTTCCAGAAAATTTTTAAAAACAAGGTTCCCGGCCCCTCCTGATAATATTATCTTTTTTATTTGCCCGTTTTTATACAGATGCAGTCCCTGTAAAAACCTGTCAGTGTTTTCCTGAAAAATAAGTTTGTCATTTATCTGATCGATGGTTACCATGCCTCCGCCCAGAATAATTCCGGCTTCATAGACCGAATTTTTTTCTACTGCTGTATAAGGGATTTCCCAACAGCGCAGCAACTCATCAATAATAACGGGATTTGTAAAAAAAATCGAAAATACGACAGCAGTGATATAAATTCTTTTTTTACGTTTCGCATTCCTGACAAATAATCCAGTAACCAGCAGGATAATAATCCATGTCAGCGGAGCCAGCAAAAAAGCAGTTATTTTCGAAATAATAAAAAACATAAATGCAAAATAAAGAAAATTTCAAATAGGACTATTTATTTAAAGATTTCCATGTTTTAATATACGAAGCTCTGAAATAACTCAGCCATTTATCATTTCCTGCATAACTTACCACTAAAACTGACGGTTGGGAAGAGGCATTCACCGCATGGTCTTTTCGCGCCATCATGGCACCGGACTGTAACTGCATACTTTTCGTCATGAGGGCATCATAGTTCATTTTTTGTAATGTTTTCAGGCATCGCAAGGCATCCTCGGGACGGTTTTGTTGAATCATGAAATCTGTGGCTGCAAAAATTAAGGATGTGTCAGAAGAAACGGCCACTAAATCTGTCAGCTTTTGATGCACTAACCCGTAATTGTTTAACTGAATGTTTATATAAAAATTCTCCGCTTCGGAATAATTGTACAAAAAAGTATTATAGTCATCATGGTTCAAAGCTGTACTTGCCTTCAGGATCATTTTCTGATAATTGCAAGGCAGCAGGTATGTCTTTTTTCCATCAATGGCTGAGTTTGCGTCAATCCGGCAATCAGCAAAGCTGTCACTTACCGTGATCGCTTGTGAGTATAATGAGTCCGATTCCATGAAGTGCTGCCTTGCAACGGCCATATTTGCCTGCTTCATACGATCATCAAAAATATTTTTTGCCTGTCCGCAACGCAGATCATAAATATTTTTTTTCAGCAGCCTGGCTTTGGCCATTAGTCCGGAATCATTGCTTAATCCATGAATAGCCATGCTTTTAGAAATCCTGTCATTCAAAGAAATAGCCGAGTCCGTTTTGGCTGCAGTAATCAGCTTTTCGATAAGTATGATCTGGGTTTCAATCATTGGTTTTGCGCTGGTTTGAATGAGCGAATCGAGCATGGGGTTTTGCTTGAAATGATATTCCTGTTCCAGTTTTTTTGCCTGATCATAATACTGCAAAGCCGTTTGATTGTTACCCATGTTTTGGTTTATCAGACCACTGTTTATAAGGTCTTCGTATTGATAATACCTGATTTTTACGAACAAAGAATCCACCCCTTTTGAAGGCTGGATAATTTCTGAATATTTATTTTGATAATCAACAGCTTCATTCAACGTTTTCTCGGCAGGTTCGATAAGCCTCAAACCAATCTGATGTGAACACTTTTTCAGCATGGAAGTATATATTCCTGTCCGTGCTTTTGAAATACTTTTTTCAAAATTTTCAGGGAGTGCCAGTTTGTTTTTTTCAGAAATATTTTTTGCTTTTTCAAGGTACAAAAGGCCCTTTTCGTATTTCTTCTCTGAGATCAGGGTATCGCCCATAGCCACATATGCGGCCATGATCTTATCAAGCTTGGTTACAGCTTCTGCGTCATTGATAATAAAACTGCTGTAACTTTTTTGATAATTCCGGGCATCAGAAATATAAATTTCAGCCAGTTCGTATTTTCCGTTATCGATCGCTTTTTGCGAAACGCTAAGGTAGGACTGATAAATACCAAAACGCGCCGCAGCAAGGCTTTTAACATGTTTTTCACCACAGGAATATCCGGGAAGACCGTCACAAAAACTTACACATTTTTCCAAAACCTCAATAGCTTCATTATACTTCTCCAGCTTGTTATATTCATTGCCTGTAGCCAGCATTCTGTTATAAACAGAGTCAGTGTAAAGGATAACCTGATGATAAATATCAGGGGTCGGCTTGAGCGTGCGTAAGATCTGGGAAATTTTATCAGCAGCCGCATTCAGGCTATCACAATGGTAAAGGATCTTGGCCACTTCAAGCTGTGAAGGGACAAAATCAGGATTATACAAAACCGAACGGTTAAAATACATTTTTGCTTTTGCAGTTTCCGCTTTTTCAACTTCAGCAAGGCCCTTTTCATAATAGAGCTTGTCAAGGTTTTCGAGTTTCAGGTTTAGTTGATTCCTCGTGTTGAAAAGGGTTTCTGAAAGTTTGTTGTATTTATCAATAAATTGAACAGGATCATAGTCCACTAAATTTAATTTTCCGGGAAATCCCTTATTATAAAGCTCTTCAGAGTTTTTTTCAAGTTCTTTCAGGCTGATATCGTAAACAATGATCATATCCGTATTACCATAATCGATCTCTTTTATTTTTGCTAAACATTGATCGATGGTCGTTCCCGATAAAAAATATTCATCAATCAGTTTAAGTTTTGAGTTAAAACGGCTGATCGAATTCTCATCGTAATGAAAAGCAAAATTTTCGACACGTGTATTGAATTTTTTTAATGCTGATGAATCTGAAAATTTATATGAAGCCAAAATGTTATAGCCGGGGCTTAATATCCCATCGCTTACGGTGGTTTGATAAAGCGGGATCGCTTTATCTGAAAAAACGCTAAAAGTAAAAGAGCAATTAGTAGGGATCAGAACGTCTGCGATGGAAAAACCTTTATAAAAAACATCTCCGTTACAACCTGCATCCATGATCTCAAAAGTGGCTGAATATTTTCCGGGTTCCGTTTCATTGATACGGTCAATTTTTCTGCAGTTAAAAAAATATTGTGTGTATTCAGTTTTTTTGGGAATGCTGCGCGCTATTTCACTGATAAAAAAATTGGTATATTTCTGGTTTTGGTCAGGAGCCGTTGTGTAAGAAGACTTCAATGCCATTTCTTCAATATTCTGGTATATCATGCTGTTTTGTGCATTTGCAAAAGCAAATACAAATAATAAAACAACTGAAAGCAGAATTTTTCTGACAAACATTCCTGAAATAAAATATTACAAAGGTTATTATAAAAGCTTTCAGTGCCTTTATATCTGTGAAAATAATATCAACAACAAACTGTTAATACAATTTATGCAGCACCAGTGTTTTTAGGCTTTACAGAAAATTCTACTTAGCCTTTCCTATACTTGTTACCTTGAACTCTGTTCTGCGGTTCATCTGGAATTCTTCTTCGGAACATTCAACACCGTTAACACAACGGTTAACCGGAACGCTTTCGCCGTAACCTTGTGCC
>Ga0116170_10005365_pt1 | contig 11504 bp, 14 predicted proteins | sample AD_JPNHW1_MetaG_FD_89797 | JGI IMG/M metagenome (GOLD analysis project Ga0116170, IMG submission 89797) | Active sludge microbial communities of municipal wastewater-treating anaerobic digesters from Japan - AD_JPNHW1_MetaG | ecosystem: Engineered > Bioreactor > Anaerobic > Digestate | place... | reverse complement strand
TCTATCTAAAGAAAATTTTTACTGCGCCTCATTTGCTCTTTATGCTGATGAGGCGTAGTTCTTTTATACTGGCGATTGCGGTATAATAACGTGCAACTTTCTTGAAGATTTATAATGTTTGTAAGTCTCCATCGAATATTCTTTGTTGAGTTTGGCAAGAATACTATCCAGGTAATAATCAAATACTGCAAGGATACCTTTAGATTCCTGAATATTTAAAAGTTTTCGTTTAATCGTATTCACATCAAAATCTTCATTAGTTGAGTGAAGTTGATTAAATGTATTCTGGATTTCGGCTTTGATCAAATCAGAGCGTTCGTTATCTACGTTGGTCCCATTATCTTTGTCTTTTATTCGCTGTTAGGAGGGGTTGGATATACCGTAGATAAATTTATGAAACCCATATAGTGATTGTTTTAGTGATCGAAATCAGAAGCGACTCTTTGGAATGTTGAATGATGAGTTATGAATGATGAATGGGTTTCCTGCTTCAGGATGTTCACTTTTTCAACTTTAGGCACTTCGCACTCTAGGCACTCCCAACTTCTTTCGGGTTTCAGTGATCCCTGCCCGCCGTTGGCTATGGTCAGGCCGGGAAATCAGAAGCGACCCTTTGGAATGATGAATGATGAATTATGAATGCTGAATGGGTTCCCCGCTTCAGGATGTTCACTTTTTCAACTTTAGGCTCTCCGAACTTTAGTCACTCCCAACTTCTTTGAGGCATACGTGATCATAGGAAATCGATCAATGGATCTTTTATAAACATGTCGAACAAGTTAATCTAATGCCGTTTTTGTCGTCCTCAGAATCAAGTAGATAGGAATGAAAGCTTATGCTCGTAGACACCAAACCGTTGAAAGTTAGTAAACCAAAATTGAATATAGAGGATAACTACAATGACGATTTCCTGGAAGTCCATCAAATAATCAGAAAAAGGCTGTCAAAAAAGAACGACAAAGGGTTAGTCCTTTTGCACGGAAAACCTGGAACCGGAAAGACATCGTACATCAGGTATTTGCTGAGTAAAGTCAGAAAAGAAGTTATTTTTCTTCCGCCCAACCAGGCTAGTTCGATGACCAGCCCAGATTTAATGGCTTTGCTTATCGATCATCCCAATTCTATTCTGGTTATTGAGGATGCGGAGAATATTATTATTGACCGCGAAAAAAATGGGAACTCTCCTGTTTCTGCTATCCTTAACATTTCTGATGGGTTGCTTGCTGACTGTTTGAATATTCAGATTATATGCTCGTTCAACACGGATTTGTCGAAAGTGGATAATGCATTATTACGCAAAGGACGCTTGATTGCAAAGTACGAGTTTAAAGAACTGGAGGCGCCTAAAGCACAAATGCTTTCAGTCAAATTGGGGTTTTCAGGCTCAATTAACGAGCCGATGACTCTAACGGCAATTTATAATCAAGACGAGAAAAGCTTTGTTCCAGTGAAAAAGAAAAATCCAATTGGATTTATTTAAACGGAAGAAAGCACAGATAAGACATTCGAGATATTTTCTGATATTTATATTGATTAAATGCATTTATATGTCTCAGCGAGAAATAATTGGTCGTTATAGTTTAATTATTGGTAGGTTAAGGCGAGGGCCTTGCACCTTTAAGGAATTAAGCGCTTATCTTGAAATCGAATCAGAAATCCAGTCTTACGATTTTCGAATTGCAAAGCGAACATTCAAAAGGGATCGCGACGACATTTGTTCGCTGTATGGTGTTGATATTAGGTTTAATTTTTCGAAGAAGGTTTATTTTATTGACTGTGAAGAGGACTCGGAAGCAAATATTCGAATATTGGAAGCGTTCGACATGGCTAATGTATTGAAAATTTCAGATCAACTTTCGAAACACGTTTATTTTGAGAAGCGCAGACCCGCTGGAACAGAAAATTTATATGGGCTGCTTCATGCCATTAAAAACCAGTGCAGGATTAAATTTACCTACCACAAGTTTTGGGAGGAAATTCCCAGCCAACGAATTGGCGAACCATACGCGCTAAAAGAATTTAAGAGCAGATGGTATGTTTTGTTGAAGGAGCAAAATAGCAATACGATAAAGAGCTTTGCTTTGGATCGTTTAACGAATCTTGAAGTTAGTAATAAGACTTTTGAATTTCCGAAGGATTATAACGTGGAAGAAAGTTATCGTTATTGTTTTGGGATAATTAGTCCCAATGAAGTTGAGCCTCAAGAAATCATTTTATCATTTTCATCCTATCAGGGGAAGTATATCAAAACACTTCCATTGCATTCTACCCAAGAGGTACTTATTGAAAATAAAAGCGAATTAAGAATTAAACTACACTTGTGCATTACCCACGATTTGGTTATGGAGCTTCTTTCGTTTGGGGCAGAGATGAAAGTGTTACAACCATCTTCTCTGGCTGATGAAATTATGAAGGCACATAAAAAAGCCTACGAACAATACCGATAAAAGTAGCCGAAATAAGAAAGCCCGAAGGCATAAATCCAGTGAATTTTGATCGGGACTGACGTGACTCACTAACCCCCGACAAATAAAATATCTTCTTCAATTTTGATAGATAATAAGTAGCATTCAGGCTCCTCATTAATAAAAAGCTTTAGCTGACCAAATGCCTCTTTATCGAGATAATCTTCTGAAACACCTCGTTGTTTCATTTCTAAATATTTGCCTTCAATTAATTCGCGGTTTACCATAGCGTGTTTTTGTTATTTATTTCTTTGACATAAAGTGACTTTTTGAACTGTACATGCCGTTCTATTTGGAGCGCATTGAAATATTCTGAAAGATTTGATCAGTCCGCGGTTTTCCCGCTATTTTCCTGTTTTTCTCTAACCTGCTGAACCCGCCGGCGAGCTTCTTCTGAACTGATTTCGCCAGCATAAAAAGCCCGCGCAATTTCGTTAAGTTCACCCCTGACATTTTCGAAAGGGTGTCTTTTCTTTGTTTCGGTTTCGGGGGTAATGTCGGCAAAGCCTAAATCGGCCAGGGTTTTTGGTTTTTCACTCATTACGTTTGATTTAGTAGAATGATTTTGGGGTTACACCAACTCTAGTGGTTGTGATTTTTCTTTAAAAATAAGTAATTTCAGACACTTATCGTCAAACCCAAAGCAGTAATTATATACTCAATATTTACGTGTGAAATAAGCATGATTCGGAGAAACACCATTCGAAATGAATATTTTCTAATCCTACGAATTGAACGAAGCGAAATCCATGGAATGAATTCCATGTGGCAATTAAAAAAACAAGAAATACAAAATGATATATTGGATTGCTCATATAGACAATTGCCGTATTGGAATATCGGCCAAACCTAAAGGATTTGAGGAACTCGAAGCCGAAATCCTAAATTTTAAAGCACAGCAGATAGATTGGATAATCTCGCTGCTCGAAGATTGGGAAATAGAACAGTTTGGTTTAAGCGAAGCAGAAAACATTTGCGTGAGGCACAACATCAAATTCGACCGGCTACCCATTCCAGACAATTCAATTCCGGGATTTCATCGATTTGCTGATAAGATAAACAAGGTTTATGCTGAATTATCAAATACAGGATGTATTTTGGTGCATTGCCATCACGGACAGGGTCGTTCGGGGCTTTTTGTAGCCGGGTTACTTCTACGCTCAGGCATAACACTCGATAGCGCATTGGTAACCATTGAAAAGTACAGGGGATTTCGATGCCCGAGTTCAGCAGCACAGATAAGGTTTTTAAGTTCGTATCACTTGAGCTTGAAAAACTGTAAATGAAACGTTAGCAATCAAAAAGGCATTTTATTCACGATTAAATATTTGTATTCGTCGAGAAATGCAATATGTTGCCATTGCGGAGCTGGCTCTCCCAATTGCTTTATCAATATTTCTTTGATTTGCTCATAATTCAATTGCTGCCCGGTACAATAGGCATTAAACTGGGTGTCAGGTACAAAAATAAGCTCAGAACATCCTTTGTCTGACAAAATGCCGGTAAAGAATTTATATATTTCCTGGCATATCTCCAGAAACATGAGCAGGCCAACCCATTGATTATTTGTATAGTATATAAAATAATCGGAATAAAAGTCGAATTGCACTGTTCTATTTGCAATTAAACTACGAAACGACACGAACCCTTCGGCCAAAAATTGTTCATTGCTGTTGGAATACTTCTCGGGGACAAACGGAGTGAAAGATGCTCCCTGATAGTGGTCAACCTTTTGTGTCGGGTTGTTGCAAATTAGTTGCTCGAAATACAAGGCAACTGATTGACCTGAAATCTCGGCCATTATTTCAATCGCATCATCGCCTGTCGAAAACTTCAGCGAATGTGGTCCTATTACAACAATGTTTTCGTCCATATCAATATCACAGTTTATTTTTTTGTTTCGCAAGCCATACAGCGCAAGGCTCCAGGCACGAGCAAGAGGCGTTTAACAGGTATTTCGCAGCCACAACCGAGGCAAATGCCATAGTTGCCAGTGTTGATCCGGCCTAAGGCCGTAAGCAAAAATTTGCTTACGGTGGTAATTTTGTACCGCTGATAAGGAGTTAAATCGCCACGCTCTTCAAGTTGTAGTTTCACCGTACCGGTATTGTTGTAGCGCTGCAAGCGCTCCAATATCCGGCCTTCCTGCCATTTGACAAATTGAAACCAATCAGCTGAATTTCGATCAGTTTTTTCGAGAAATTCTTCCGACCAAAGGGTTGAATGTTTATCCATACCTGTTGATTTATCATCAGTTAAACAACTTGCAATTTAAGCTGAATGCTCAAATATTCAAGCCAACAACAAGTAAATTATAGCGCTTTTTTTAGAGATTTTTCTACCTGCTTGCCAGCGAAACCAGTGATCCCACCGGGGAAATCAGAAACGAACCTCGGAATTGTTGAATGATGAGTTATGAATGATGAATGGGGTCCCCGCTTTAGGATGTTCACTTTTTCAACTTTAGGCACTCCGAACTTTAGTCATTCCCAACTTCTTTGAGGGTTCAGTGATCCCTGCCCGCCGTTGGCTTTGGTCAGGAGGGGAAATCAGAAGCGATCCTTTGGAATGTTGAATGATGAGTTATGAATGCTGAATGGGTTTCCTGCTTCAGGATGTTCACTTTTTCAACTTTAGGCACTCCGAACTTTAGTCACTCCCAACATCTTTCGGGTTTCAGTGATCCCTGCCCGCCGTTGGCTTTGGTCAGGCGGGGAAATCAGAAGCGACCCATTGGAATGTTGAATGATGAATTATGAATGCTGAATGGGTTCCCCGCTTCAGGATGTTCACTTTTTCAACTTTAGGCACTCCGAACTTTAGTCACTCCCAACTTCTTTCAGGTTTCAGTGATCCCTGCCCGCCGTTGGCTATGGTCAGGCGGGGAAATCAGAAGCGACCGCTTCAACCGTAGTGTCGACAAATGTTGCGCAGACAAGCGTAAAGTTTCAGTGATCGAAATCAGAAGCGACCGCTTCAACCCTGTTGCGCATGAGGGTGGTTTCATCAATGAAAGTTTCAGTGATCGAAATCAGAAGCGACCGCTTCAACTTGAAAACAAGATTGAAAATGTAAATGTTATCCAAGTTTCAATGATCGAAATCAGAAGCGACCGCTTCAACCTGCCTGAAGCAGCCCTTTCATTAGGCCTCGCCTATAGTTTCAATGATCGAAATCAGAAGCGACCGCTTCAACTAAGTGTGATAGCTTTCCTTGTTGCCATCTTTATGGTTTCAGTGATCGAAATCAGAAGCGACCGCCCTCGGCAAATTTACCATTTCATTATTTACCATTTGCTATTTTCCGCCGTTTGAATCCACGGACAAAACTAAGAACTGTGGCCTCCATTTGTCAATCGTAAATTGTCTAATCGTAAATGAATTGGGTGATCGAAATCAGAAGCGACCGCTTCAACTGTTGCATTGATCATTTTAACTCCTTTGTTTTATTAGTTTCAGTGATCGAAATCAGAAGCGACCGCTTCCACTATTGAAAAGTTCCTGGCGTGCGAGTTTAATTTGCCGTTTGAGTGATCGAAATCAGATTTGTATTTTTCCCAATATGTCAAAGAACGTTTTGCACGGCGTGGCTTAAACTGGCTCAACGCGCCCGTAGCCCAATGCCTGGTGGTTGCCCAGGGTAATCATGGGCGGCAGGGCTATATTGGCTTTAAACCGTATGTCGAAAGCGGGGTAGAGGTGCCTGTTTTTATATAACACTGGTTCGTAAACGCGGTCGATATCGGTAATTTCGAGTTTTAAGCCTTCAAAACTGATGTTTAAATATTTGCCCAGTTCGTTGGTCAGGTGTTTTTCGAGCCGCGTGTTTAGCTCGGCGGCTTTGGCTACCAGTCCCATTTGGTTAAATGCATTTCGCTGTTGGTGGTGTATAGGCCGCCACTCAATCAGCTTATAGTTTCGTTGTTGGCTAACGATTCCCGGGTTAAATTCTCCGCCGTCTTTTTCGCTCCTGAAATTTTTAAAAACCGTTTCCCCAACTGCAAATGGCGATTGGTATTGTGCCGCTAGTTTTTCAATGGCCAGGGCGCCTTCGTTTATGCCGGTGATATAAAATAAGCCATTGATATAATGGTAAATAACCAAAGGATACCCCTGACGGTTTTTCCCGGTTTTTGTATTGTGATTGAAAAACAACGAGGTGTCGGCACCCTGAGATTCTATTTCTCGTTTGTCGCGCATCAGTTTGTTTACCGCCTCGCGCAGCCACTCGGTGCCGAGGTTTTGCGCAGGGGTATTGCCGGCGGTATAAGGTTGTAAGCTGTAGCTATTGATGGTAATCATATTATTTTTCAGATTTAAGGCTCAAACTGCCCATATCCAACATTGGTTTTGGCGCCAAGGCCGAGGGTAGAAATAATCGCTTTGAAGAGTTCTTTTTTCTGATTGGCTTTCAATATTTCGCCATCTTTTAAATCAAACCTGAATTCGAAATAAATCTCTGGCATTACCCTTAAAAACATCAGCGGCGTAGGATTAGAAAACTGATCCAGCTCGGGTTTACGAGGCGAACCCGTATGCTTATGTGGGGTGATAAAGTCGGTTGAGACCATTTTTTTTGATCTGGATCTGTCAATGTCAATTACTGCATCGTAAAAAATGTCCTTCCTAGCTTTATCCTGTGTTTCGAAAATCTCTTGCATTAAGGTTTTAAGCTCATCAATCGAAAGTTTGGGGCATTTAATATTCGCTTCATTAATAAAGAAATTAAATACTTCAACTGATTTCTCGCCAGTAGTCTTTTTGTCTGTTTCATCAGTGTCTAACTCGAAAATGCTTCGCAGAACTCCCTTCACAGAAGAACCGGGGATTAAAGGTTGGCCGGATGTATGGTCGAAAAAGAAACCGATTTTGGCATCACCTTCTTTACCGGTATCGTGGGTATAACCGCTGCCGATAAGCAGGCCGGGATATATAGTTCTAAGGGAAAACGCACTAGTGGCTGCGCTGTTTTCTATTTGGCTATAACCGTCGACGGTAAAACTAGTCAAGGCTCGATAGTAATCGATAAACGGACTTGCATGATTGTTATCGGTAGCGTTCAGCATGTTCAGAACACTCCTTTCCCGATATATCTGTTTGTAAAACAGCAGTCCTAAATTGGGCGCTTCATAATTCCATGTCATGTTCTTTATTTTTTCGGAAATGTTCTTATTGCAAGTTTTAAAGCTATGGCAGCATCAGTAACAAGTTCTTCAATACGCGATAATTCTGCGTTATTGTTCGAACGCACAAGAGCCAGGAGTTTCTCGGTAAGTTTCTCGTCGTTTCTCAGGTCGCCGGTTTGCCGTAATATGTAGATAATACTCTTTACAACAGCTGGGCGGTCAGCCTGGCTGCCACCTTTTTCTGAGAAGAAAATAACGGTAGGTAATAGCCCCGCCATGGTTATGCTTGCCCCCAAGGAAGATATATAGCCATTAAAGGCACTATCTACAATTCCTTTTTTTGCTATTTCGTTTTGCACAGCGTAAACTGCGTGCGGCAACATTTTGTCTATGCGGTTCATTGCAGTTCAATTTTAGAGAATTTACATATCCCGTATCCTATACTCGCATTCGCGCCAACCTGAATTGTTGCAGAGGTCAATTCCTTCTCGAAATCGTTGAAATACTTGTCTGTAGCTAAAATGTAGGTGATAAAAACAGATTTATGGGGAACAACTTCTTCGTACCATAAATTTTTGCTGATCCCGTTTTCAAGGTAATTGCGAGCAATTACAGGTAATTTATACGTCTTAAATTTTTCATCGTCGATGTATGCGAATTTTTGTTTTACTCCAACTGGTAGTTTTCCAATTCCTGCGGTTGGTAAAGTTTGTTTTTCCAAATTATCTCCTTCTATAAATATAGATTGGGCAACTGCCTGATGGTTTGGAATGTAGATTTTATTTTCGCTTACATGTCTCAAATCGAAAATTTTTTGCTTGAGAAGCACCTCAGATTTGTCGTTTACGACTTCAGTCATCTTTCCCGAAAAAGTCATGACAAATTGTTGATAATTGCAGCGTACAGGCATGGCAATCAGATCGGCACCAAGGAAACTGTAATCGCCCGAAGCCGAATTTTCACGGTCTTCCTTGCCGAAAATTTCGCTGATTCGAGGGTCGTCTTTTGTCCATTTTTTTTCAAAATGCTCGCGCAATGCACCTTTCATGCTTGACGAATGTATGGTTGGTAAACCGGTAACCGGATCACGCTGAACCAATTTATCAACAACACCATAGTTTGCATCACCACTTCCGACATGAAGGTTGGTTATGCAATCAATAAAATATCCGTGAACTTTTGTTGTCATAAGTATAGAAATTAGTTGATTGTAATTATTTGATTAAAACCTATTGCACTGCCATTTGAGTTGTTAATTGTTTCGGCGGCCTTATCGCGTAAGTCTATTGTTTCGAAGTATAATGCACTTCCTCTCGCCAACAAGTTAAAGCGTTTCCCCCGTATCATACCATTGGGATCGCTCGAGTTGTAGGCCGCGTAGTTTTTTGTTTCAATTGACGATTGAAAATTGCGGAAGCTCATTCCTTGGATAATGCCGAAACATGTGTTTCCAGAAATATCTGGATTAGCAAAGCAATCGCTGAGGCAATAAAAGCCAAATACGTTTTCGCGTTTTTTATTTTCAGGAAAGGAATACCGGAAATCAAACGGCTTGCGACCAGGTATTATCTTTAAGGAGAACAAAGATTTTTCTCCACCAAAGTTTACAAATAGCTCTTCCTTTGTGATATCTTGTGACAACTCTACGTCGAACGCAAAGCTCCACCCTGGTTTTATTTGCATGAATACCTGTTTGTAATATGCGTCTTCCTTAGTACTGCCTTTTTCACCTTTTTCATTACCGGTCTGCGGTACCGGGTAAATAATTTCAGACAAGAGCTGATAATTGCCTTTACCATTCGTAAGTCGTAATTCGAATCCACCATCTTTTGCAGTATAGTTTTTCCCGTGATCGGTTATAAACTTGTAATACCCGTCCAGTTTTGAAAGCTTGTGTTGAGAATCAAACGGGGCAGGGAACCAGGTTTCTGAGCTATTAATGAAGTACAGTGGAGAAACTGATTTGATATTCCCGAACTGCTGATTCGCAACATCAAAATCAAAGCTTTTTTCACCAATGAGCTTTTTCCCTTCCGACTTGATTCTGTCATTATTTCCAATTAATCCATTTTGCTTTAGTAGATAATATCGAACCAATCCAAGTATGGTAGTTTGCTGAGGATAGGGATTTGATTCAACAAAATAGTTTATTGAATATCCATCGGCATTGTGTTTTTCTCCGCCAAAGAAAAATTTATCAACGGGAGTGAGTATGAATTGATAATTGGGCATATTAATCTTTTTTCTGGTTAATAAAATGTACAAAGCGTAAAACAGTGAAAATGATTTGACCAGCGTCATTCTCAACAGGATATTGTTTGAATATCGATTCGCAGAGAGTTCTCACTTTTTCAATAAAAGAGGCTTTGCCTTTCGTCTTATGATCGTCTTCGTTAAAATAGTTATGGAAGAATGCTTCAAGCCTGTTACCGGCGGCAGCCAAAGTCATAGCTCTAAAAAACAATTCATCTCTAAATCTTTGTATTAAGCCTGAAAGGATGTCGTTTTCGTTTTGATTTAATTGACAATAGTGAGAAACAAAGTCGAAAATTAGTTGTCTGGAATCTACCTTTGACTTTTCGATGAAACACTCCATATATTGTCCGCTGTGTTTCTGAAACCTCAATCCAATGGTGTTTTTATTCGGAAATCTATTCTTATCCTTCGCTGTGTTCATCAGGCTATGAGCCATGTTCAGGCTTTCCTTTAGCGGGTGTTTTACGTACGAAATCATAATGCCATAAGAAAGTGTAGGTAATGGCATTACCCCTTGTTGTTCAGCAAAATGTGCCACCGTTTTCGTAAAACATAGATCTAATTCACTAATTAGGTCGAAAACAGATTTTAAATCCTTACCGTCTTTTGAGATACATGCCACTGGTGCAAATGCCAGTACATCTTCACCGCCTAAATAAATTCCATTTCCGCCATAATCAACGATAATGCTTTCAGCAAGTTTTCCAAATGCTAAAAGCTGTTTTGAAAATTCATGAAGTTTATCTTCCTTATCGTTTGTCGATTCTAAAAGTTGCCCGATATTGTCTCCATCGGCATACAAAACTGCATAGTACTTATGGTGCTGCCTGAAATCTGTGTTTATTGATCTTTCATTTGTTAGCTTCTTAAAAAGATCAATTTCATCTTCAAAACTTCCATAAACAATTTCATTATACTTTTCTTTATGAAGCCGGTCGAGAGTGCTAGTACTTATTTCCGGGATAGAACGAAACCTGCGTCTTTTTAGCTGTCCTTCAAACGCATCTTTTGCCAGCAGGCTACCTTCACTAACTTTTAGATTAAGGTATTCAATCAGAAAATTTCGATCATAGCGGAATGGAAAATTTTGTTTTAACTCTAAATGGTCAAGAATTCCATTGATTGTATTTAGTACGGGTTTCCCGGTTTCAATTTCAACCTCGGCAATATGTAGATTAAGATAGTCATCGAGGAACTTCTTGATCAAAACTTCCGATGACGGTTTGTTGTCGATTAATCTGAAAATATCATCCGAGAGGTCGTTCTTAATTTTTTCAATGATATTACTAAGTCCAACTTTAGTTGTTTTTTCATCCTCAACAAAATATATTCGGTCAGCATATAATCCAGATCCCCATTGGCTCAAGGCAATTGGTTCGGGGAACGGTAAAAAGATGTGAAAACCGTCCTTTTTTGTTTCTATCAAAACTTGCTTAATGAACCATGAGAAAAAATAGCTGGCGGCCCAGACTGTCCGGGTTTCGCGGGCCTGATTAAACGTGTTGTAAATCGGGCCGATGGTAAGGGCTAGATATTTAGAGACTGTTTAAATTTAGAATATTTACAAATAAAACACTGACTATCAGTTGATTAATTAGTTCTGTTTTGCTATCTTAATGGTTTCCAAACTGTTAAGAACACATGAAACACTATCCAAC
>Ga0116170_10005364_pt1 | contig 11505 bp, 3 predicted proteins | sample AD_JPNHW1_MetaG_FD_89797 | JGI IMG/M metagenome (GOLD analysis project Ga0116170, IMG submission 89797) | Active sludge microbial communities of municipal wastewater-treating anaerobic digesters from Japan - AD_JPNHW1_MetaG | ecosystem: Engineered > Bioreactor > Anaerobic > Digestate | place... | reverse complement strand
GAACTTGCAAAAAGAGAAATCCGGAAAGTATTGCCATCAGCTGAATTTGCCATAGTATTCACCAGAGAATCCTTTATTGAATCGCTGAAAACTTTTCAGCCTGACATCATCGTTTCTGATTTCAGTATGCCCAACTTTGACGGGATGGCGGTAATTACCATTGCTAAAGAAACGGCGCCCCTGGTTCCTGTAATAATTTACACGGGATCATTAAATGAAGAAACGGCGGCAGAAACAGTAAAAGTTGGCGCTGTTGATTATGTCTTAAAAGACAATACCGTCAGGCTTCGGCAAGCCATTCTTCAGGCTATTGAAAAAAAGCAGTTATGGCATGAACGGCTTGCTGCTCAAGAAAAATTAAAAGCAAGCGAAGAACGCTTCAGGATACTTTTTGAACAGGCTGCCGATGGTATTATGCAGATTGATACTAAGGGCAGGATTATCGGGGCTAACACCAGTGCCGCAGAAATTACCGGATTCAATAATGAAGAATTATTAAAGAAGAACATTTCAGAACTTTATGATGCCGAATCATTAAAAAATGATCCTATCAGGTATGATTTGCTGAATAATGGAGCAGTACTCTTCAAAGAACGAACCGTTATCCGAAAGGATGGCACCGCCTGTGAAGTTGAAATGCACTCTAAAATTCTTCCGGATAAAACCTACCAGACAATTTTCAGGGATGTCACACGCAGAAAAAAAGCCGAAAAAAAATTAAGAGAAAGTGAAGAACGCTTAAGCACCCTGATCCAGTTACTGCCTGTGGGAATAGCTATTCACAGTGAAGGCAAAATTGTTTTTGCCAATAAAGCTGCAGAAAAAATTATGGAAACCCCTCCTGAAATGGAAATGGTCGGGCTGAGCATTTATAATTTTATTCATAAGGATTACAGAGAAATCGCCCTTCAAAGAATCAGGCAAATCATGTCGGAAAACAAACAATCTGTACAGATTGAAGAAATTTTTGTAACACATACAGGCCGGCCTATTTCTGTTGAGGTTACTACCCTGCCAATGCCCTACCGGGGAATACCTGCCCTGCTTACTGTTTTTAATGATATTACCGCCCGAAAAGAAGCCGAAGTGCTCTTAAAAGAGTCCGAAGCCAAGTACAGGATGATCTTTGAAAATACAGGAACAGCCTCGGTGATTATTGAAGAAGACAAAACGATTTCTTTAGTCAATTCAAAGTTTTTAGAGCTTTCAGGATTACCAAAAAAGGAAGTGGAAAACAAAAGAAAATGGACAGATTTTGTTATTCAGGAAGATCTGGACATGATGGTCAAAATGCATGACCTTAGAAGAAAAGACCCGTCACAAGCCGCGAGATCTTATGAATTCAGATTTATTGACAGCAAGAAAGAGATAAAAAATGTATTACTTTTTATTGATATGGTTCCGGGGACACAGAAAAGCCTGGCCTCCCTGCTCGATTTTACCGACCGCAAAAAAGCTGAAGAAGAACTTGAGAAAAACCGTCTGATGCTGCGAAGCATGATTGATTCTATGCCCATGTGGATCTGTGCCGTGGATAAAGACATCAAATATATTATTGCCAATCAACATTATTCAACAACATTCCAAATACCTCTTGATAAAATTGAAAATCATTTTGCACATGAAATTTTTCCCGAACCTCACTTTGAACTCCATAAAAATCTAATCAACGAATGCCTTAAAACAGGAAAAACTATTGAATTTTACGACAATATCGAATTTGAAAAAGGAATAATAACAAACACCTACGGTAATTATAACCCTTTTTATGATCATCTGGGAAATATCATGGGTGTTACAGGAGCTGCCATTGATATTACCAGGCAAAAGCAAGCCGAAGAAGAAGTCAGAAATAGCAGGTTGTTATTGAGAACCATGATCGACTCACTTCCAATGTGGCTCTCAGCCCTTGATGTTAATGGCAATTATTTTATTGCAAATAAATATTATGAAGAAACTTTTAAAATTTCTCTTGACCTGGTGGAGAATCATAATTTCAAAGAATTTTTCCCTGAAAAGCAATATATTGTTCATAAATCCCTGTTTGATAAGTGTGTTACATCAGGCAAACCCGTTGAAGTTATAGATGAGTTTGAATTTGAAAAAGAAAATATAATGCATATTTTTGGCAGCTATACACCTTTGTATGATCCGTCGGGTAAAATGTTCGGTGTTAGTGCAGCCATTATTGATGTAAGTAAGCAAAAACAAGCAGAAAATTTACTTAAAGAAAGTGAAAAACAATTCCGCACAACTTTTGAAAATGCTCCGATCGGCATGTGCCTCAGTTTTGTTTCAGGGAAATTTATCCAGGTAAATCAGGCTTTTTGTGAGATGCTTGGTTATTCACAGGAAGAATTGTTAGCAATGAATTTCCTTGATTTTACGCATTCTGATGACATGGAATTCAGTAAGGAATTTATCAAAAATATTATTCATAAAAAAAATCAAAATTCATCCGTCGAAAAAAGATATGTCAAAAAAGACGGCTCCATAATTTGGGCAATAACCTCTGCTTCACTGTTAAGAGATATAAATAATGAGCCAAGATTTTTTATTGTACAAGTAGTTAATATTACTGAACAAAAACTGGCAGAACAAAAACTTCAGGAGGCAAAACACCAACTCGAAGTGGTTTTTGACAATGGCCCTGATGCCATCTTATTAACCCGTATTGAAGACGGTTTTTACATTGATTCAAATAAGACGTTCACCAAATATACCGGTTATACTCCGGAAGATTTAAGGGGAAAATCGACACTCGACATTGACATTTGGGATAATCCCAAAGACAGGGATATACTTTTGCATGAAGTAAAAACCAAAGGATTCTGCCATAATCTTCAGCTTTTAGTTAAAAACAAAGATGGGTCGTTACGCGATATTGAAATGTCCACAGAAGTTATTTTCTTAAAAGGCATTCCATGCCTGCTCAGTATTTCAAGAGACATTGCTGAACGGAAAAAAATGGAAGCTTTGCTGCTAAAGCAGAATAAGGAACTTCACGAACTAAACGCCACTAAAGACAGGTTTTTCTCAATAATTGCACATGATTTAAAGGATCCTCATAATGCCATCCTTGGCTTTTCGGATATTCTTAATGGCAGCTATGATATACTTTCCGAACAGGACAAAAAAAATTATATAAAAAATATTTATCTTTCATCCCAGTCACTTGCCCGCCTGCTGCAAAATTTACTTGAATGGGCAAATTCACAGACCGGTAAAATGGCTTATCAGCCCGAACAGTTGGATATTGTAAAAATCATAAAAGAAACCATTGATATATTACAATACCAGGCTAAGATAAAACAAATAAGGTTGATTTCCGACACCGAGCCGTCACTCATGGTATTTGCAGATGCCAATATGACTAAAACCGTATTACGTAATCTTGTTTCAAACGCAATAAAATTCACACACCGCAACGGTTTTGTAAAAATCTCTTCTCTTATTGTAAAAAACAAGAAAGCTCATACAACTTACATTGAAATTTCCGTGACGGACAATGGCGTTGGCATCAGTAAAGAAAATCTTGATAAATTATTCAAACTCGATTACAAAATAAAAACCCAGGGTACCGAAGACGAAATGGGCAGCGGTCTTGGCCTTATACTTTGCAAAGAACTTGTTGAAAAAAACAAAGGATATATGAATATCACCAGTGAGGAAAACTCCGGCAGCACCGTAACCTTTGCCTTACCTGAAAAAATTTTGAACCATGAGGTATAAGTTTTCAAACAAAAAAGAATTAGAACTTTTGCTTGATGCATTGAAAAACAACTTAACCAAAGGGCACCTGTTTATTGACGATTCTGATGAGAACAATGGCTCAATTATTTCTGATCAAAATCTGCCCGGGGAAGTGAAAAAATTCTTCAATGATAATGCTATTAAGCCTTACAAAATTCTTAATGACTTACCCGTACCCTTCTTCATAAAAGATAAAAACTGCGGCTGGTTTTACATGAATAAAGCCTTCTGTGATTTTTTCGAATTAAATCCGTCTGATATTTATAGAAAAACCAGCCATGCAATTTTCCCAAAAAACAAGGCTGATTTGTTTTATAAACAGGATTGTAATGTTCTGCAAACAGGAAAAGAGTCTTCTCTTGAAATGGAAATTACAACCCCGGCAGGAAAAACCAGGTTCATTCAGGCTACCAAATCCTTGTTTAACGATATAAACAATATTCCCTATATAATTGGAACCTTTAATGAAATAACAGGATTTAAAGATATTGAATCTGCCATTCAACTCGAAAAGACAGAACTGGAATCACAGGTTAAATCACGCACGGCACTGTTAAGTGCTACTGTTGAAAAACTACGTGAAGAAATCCTCCAGCGGGAAAAAACCGAACAGGCATTAATCCAGGAAGAAGACAAATTCCGAAGCGTTATTGAACAGGCGACAGATGGTATTGTAATTAATGACAATAAAGGCCGGATAATTGAATGGAACCAAAGTATGTTTGAGTTGACCGGGGTTAAAAAAGAACAGGCACTGGGAAAAAACAACTGGGATATAGAGTTTCAATTAATGAAACCCGAAAAAAAAACCGACGATTATTATAAGAACCTGCAAACTAACCTTTTAAAAACCCTTGGAAATGAATATATCCCTAAAAAAGCCCAAAACTTTGAGGGTGAAATAATCAGAACAGATGGAAAACGAAAGTTTGTCAATATAACTACATTCCTGATTAAAACATCCAATTCTGTCTATCTTGGCCGAATCGCCAGAGATGTAAGCGAACAAAAAAAATCTGTCTTAGCCATCCAGCGTTCCGAAGCACAATACCGGGCTATTTTCGAAAGCTTCAGCCTCGCAATCCTGATCATAAACCCTGAAAATTATAAAATTATGGCTGCCAATAAAAAAGCAGCTGACATATATAATTATCCTATTGACCAATTTAATGGCATGCTCCTGGAACAAATAACAAAAGATTTTATCCTGGATGCCGGCCAGATTGAAATGATCTATAAAAAAAACAATCCAAAAGATCTTGAAACAATTCATCTTAGCCGTAATGGCGAAGAAATAAACATGATGGTCAACGGCTCTGTGGTTGAATATGGCGGTATTAAAGCCGTAATGACTTTCAACAGAAATATTACCGATCTTAAACAATTAGAGAAAGCCCGTGAAACCGTTTACAAAATCTCACAGCTTACACATACCGTCACTAACATTGATGATTTGTATAAGTCCATTCATATCATCATCAATGAAATACTTCCGGCTAAAAACTTTTATATCGCCCTATATGACGAAACAAAGGATATGGTTTTTTTCCCATATTACGTTGATGAAAAAGACGCTGCCCCGCAAGCACGAAGGCTCAGAAGAGGCCTTACCGAATATGTATTGAGGCATGGCAAACCTGTTTTAACAAGCCCGACCTTATTACGTCAGCTTGAAATGTCAGGCGAAATAGAAGTTATCGGGTCCGATACTGACATATGGCTTGGTGCCCCATTGATCACCCACAATAAAGTGATCGGTGTCGTTGCCGTTCAAAGCTATTCTGAAGCTACCATTTTTACCGAAACCGAAAAAGACATGCTTGTTTATGCTTCTGAACAGATTGCTCATCAGATTTACAAAAGGCAGGCTGAAGAAGAAATACTGCAGGGTAAGGCAAAAGCTGAAGAATCAGACCGACTGAAAACATCACTAATTGCGAATATGAACCATGACCTGAGAACTCCCATGACAGGTGTCCTCGGCTTTGCCTCGCTTCTTAAAAACCGTGTCAAGGATCCTGAATCTTTGAATATGATTGACACCATCATTGAGTCGGGTAATAAACTGATGTCAACAATTACTTCCATTCTACAGTTTTCGCAGATTGAAGCGAGCCAAAAACCTGTTGATTATATTACGGGCAGCCTGAGTAAATATGCTGAAATATCCATAAATCAATTTGAAAACAGGGCAAAACAAAAAAACTTGTATATCATCAGGCAATGCAATGATCCGGTATTCGCCACATTTAATGAAAATTACCTGATACAGATTCTCAATAATTTAATAAGTAATGCGGTATCATATACGGAAAAGGGAGGCATGACTGTTAAAACCGGATATACCAGTTATCTTGAAAATGACTATGCTTTTATAAGCGTGGAAGACACAGGTATCGGGATTTCCGAAAATAATTTCAATTTAATTTTCCAGGAATTCAGGCAGGTAAGTGAAGGCTTGAACCGTAAATATGAAGGCAGCGGATTGGGATTATCACTCAGTAAAAAAATGGCCGAATCAATGGGCGGAAAAATATTAGTTGAAAGCGCAATTGGAAAAGGTTCGGTTTTTACCTTACTCTTACCTGTTTCATCTCCGCAATTATCCAGAAAACCCGAAAACGACTACAGCACATCTTACTATAAACTTAACGGGGCAATTAAAACCCGGTATAAAGTTCTCGTTGTTGAAGACAACAGAATCAACGGGGAATTAATCAGTGCCATGCTGAAGCAGGATTACGAAGTTGATATTGCCAAAACAGGTATTCTTGCTATCGAACTCGTAAAAAGAGGAAATTACGATATTATTCTGATGGATATCAACCTCGGTGTGGGAATGACCGGAATTCAGGCAGCAAAAGAAATCCACAGATTGAAAGGCGAATTACCCATTGTTGCCATGACAGCCTACTCAACAGAAAAAGAAATTGATCAGATCATGAAGCATTCGTTTATTGGATTTGTCCTGAAACCTATCGACAAAACTGCTCTTTTTAAAGTTATGGAAAAATCAATAATAAAAAAAACTAACTCCGGCAAATAATAAGATAATAAGACTTTTTACCTTTTTGTACGAGTATATATTTGTTGTTTAATAAATAAGTGCCGTCAATAATTTTCCCTTCTTCCATTTTCACTTTATTTATTGAAATACAGCCTTCTTTAAATAATCTGCGTGCTTCACTCCGTGATGGAAGGATATTGGTTTTCGCAGTCAGCATATCGCAGACCTCCATGCCTTTTTGAATTTCACCGGCTTCAATAAAACTTTGCGGGACTCCTTCAAAAACTGAAAGTATGGTGTCTTCATCCAGGGATCTGAGCATTTCTTCTGTTCCTTTACCGAATAAAATTTCGGATGCTCCTACAGCGGAATTATAATCTTTTTCGGAGTGCACACGTATAGTTATATCTTTTGCCAGCGCTTTTTGAAGCAGGCGTAAATGCGGCGCTTCCGTATGCTGACGAATCAAATCTTCCACCTCTTCTTTTGAAAAAAGCGTGAATATTTTTATATATTTCTCAGAATCCTCGTCAGAACAATTTAACCAAAATTGGTAAAATCTGTATGGTGATGTTTTTTGCGGATCAAGCCAGACATTGCCAGCCTCAGTTTTGCCAAACTTGCTTCCATCGGCCTTGGTGATCAACGGGCAAGTTATGGCAAAAGACTCCGTTCCGCCTTTACGCCGGATCAATTCTGTTCCTGTAGTAATATTTCCCCATTGATCAGCTCCGCCCATCTGAAGTTTACAACCCTTATTAATATTCAGCCAGTAAAAATCATAGCCCTGAACCAACTGATATGTAAATTCCGTAAAAGATATTCCGCTCCCTGCCTGCATTCTCTTCTGAACAGAATCTTTGGTCATCATATAATTGATGGTAATATGCTTCCCCACGTCACGTAAAAAACCTAAAAATCCGAAATCTTTCATCCAGTCGTAATTATTTACGATTTCAGCTTTGTTAGCAACATCCGAAAAATCCAGAAACCTCTCAAGTTGCCTTTGAATGCCATGCTGGTTAAACCTCAGCGTTTCTTCATCAAGCAGGTTGCGCTCCTCAGATTTTCCCGAAGGATCACCGATCATGCCGGTTGCGCCACCCACCAGGGCAATAGGCTTATGTCCGCATAGCTGAAAATGCTTCAGCATCATTATAGAAACCAGATGTCCTATATGTAAGGAATCGGCTGTGGGATCAATGCCTACATAGGCAACCGTAGGTTCTTTTTGTAATTGGTCTTCCACACCGGGGGTCATATCCTGTATCATCCCCCGCCAACGTAATTCTTCAACAAAGTTCATATCAGAAAATTTTTGCAAAAATACATAATTCTGCCAAGCCGGCGAAACAGTTGAAAACTAAGCAGGATAAGACCTTTTATTCCTCATCTTCCCAACAGCCATCTTCCCTGATGAGCCTGATAAGTTCATTCAATGCATCGCATTCATCAATATTTCTCAAAACCACCTGTTTCTTCCTGTACAAATTTATTTTCCCGGGCGAGGATCCGACATAACCATAATCAGCATCAGCCATTTCACCGGGGCCGTTTACCACGCAACCCATCACCCCAATTTTAAGATGCTTCAGGTGTGACAACGCCTGTGTGAGTTTTTTTAATGTGCCTTCCACATCATATGATGTTCGCCCGCAGGTGGGACAAGCAATGAACTCGGCTTTAACCCTGCGCAAGCCCAAAGCCTGCAAAATGCTGAACATAAGCTCCGGCAGCAGCGATTTATCATGATGGGTATCGATACAAATCCCATCAATAAGCCCATCCGTAAGAAAATATGCAAACTCCGCCGAGGATTGCAAAATCAGGTTCTCATTGCTGCACGAATATTTTTTATAAAGTACAAGAGGATTATTTATATCATGATTTTTAAGATTAAACAGCATACTTCGTAAATCCTGCAAATTATTGGTTTCACTGAAATCTACAAGCAATAACCCGGGATAGCCTCCTGCGGCAATTTTTATAGCTGCCATATCATCAGAATCATGAACTTTTAATTGAACACATACTATATCCTCTTTGCCATAAAGGCTTTTCAGGCTCTGGTTCTTAATATCAAAATAATAATCAGGCAAAACGCTCTTTGTTTTATTTGATATCATGTCAGGAAAGACACATACGGGGTGATGCCCCTTCCCAATCCCGCCAATATTAATTGTTTCGCGTTTTGTGTATTTAAAATTTCCGGAATAATCCTGTACTCGTTTTGGAGTTGCAAATGCCTCTACCAGGCGCTTTGCCACAGGTATTTCATGTGCCGGGTTTTCTGTAAGCGAAACACGTATGGTGTCGCCAATACCCTCCATAAGCAGCTCTCCTATACCGGCTGCAGACTTGATACGGGCATCCATGCCTGCCCCGGCCTCAGTAACTCCAAGATGCAAAGGATAATCATATCCTGATTCATTCATTCGTGATGTTAGCAACCGATAGGCATAAATCATTGTTTTTACGTCGCTTGATTTCATCGAAAGAACAAGATTCTTAAAATCGTGGTAACGGCAGATATCAATAAATTCGAGAGCGGAAGCCACCATACCTTCAACTGTATCGCCATATCGCCCTGTAACCCTGTCAGATAGTGACCCGTGATTAACACCAATGCGTATGGCAGTTCCGTATTCCTTGCAAATATCCAGCAAGGGCTTCAGCCTGAGACTAATATTGTCAAGCTCTTGCCGGTAAAGACTTTCAGAATATACTACCGGACCACGCTCATTTGTTTTTTTATCAACATAGTTCCCAGGATTGATACGTACCTTTTCAACAATACGTGCAGCAATTTCTGCAGCATCCGGCATAAAATGAATATCGGCGATAAGCGGAATATGACAATTACGTTCAGCTAACGCAGCTTTAATTTTTTTCAGGTTTTCCGCTTCATATTTATTCCGCGCAGTAATCCTTACCATTTCGCAACCTGCTTCAACCAGGTCCATCACTTGTTGCACGGTAGCCATCGTATCCATGGTGTTTGTATTGGTCATGGATTGAACAACGACAGGATTATTACCTCCCAATATTAAGTTTCCTATTCGAATTTCACGGGTTTTCACAGACAATTAATCAAATTTTTTAAACAAATTTAAGCAAAAAATTACTGTATTTATTGGCCACTCATTTCAAATATGAAAATTTCAAAAGAATTTATCATCCTTCGGGCCGACAAAAGAAAATCAGTCGTATCTGCAATAGTTTGGTGCTTTCAAATATTTTCTTTGTCAGGATTAACCTGATCTGACAGATTCTCTGCCTGCGCTCATCCACAAATTTCAATTCATTTTTTTGTGAATAGATCAGGTTAAACAATATTCTGACTATGAAAAGCCAATTATTAAAAATATTATTTTATACCAACATTAATATCATCCTTCTTCTTACTTTCCTCAGCAAATTTTATCAGATCATCCTTAACGGCTTTTGCTATCTGGTTAATACCGGAATTTTTATCTTCCAGCTGATGTGTTTCTGCATACCTGATTGCGTGAATTTCCTTATCCTTTTGCATTCTCACATTTGTAATGAGCACATCTAAAAACCGGGCGCCATAATCCTTATCATAAATAGTTTTAATATTTTCGCCGGAAGCCCTCTTGTATGCATTTATGGACTTATCTGACGTCCTGTCCTCAAAATAAAAACAATTAACGAAAATTATTTCATTGACATGGTTTTTATGAAACAAATCATAATACTTAGAGTCAAGCACATGTAGCTGCGTTTTTGATTTTACGTCAAAAGGAACGAGTAATGAAAGCCGCTCTAGTTCCTTTAAAAGAAAATAATCATTAACATCTGTTTTAAGCATTTCGGGTAAATATGCCGTCGAATAACTATTGAAATTTTTCATTACATTTTTGGCGACATAGCAATTTTGCCCTGTTGAATCTGAGTAATCAGAAAATACGGGTACTTCTTCCTGCCCCAGGCGGACTGAAGTATAAAACATATCGAATACCAGGAGTGCTTTATTATCAAGTGAATTTAATATTGAGTCCTTTGAATATTTTTCGGCGAAACCCCTGCTTTTTATAGCCGGGTATCTTAGATATTTTTCAATAAATATATTCCTGCTTGTCGGGTCATCAGAATAACTCAAAGCTGTTGATAAATGACACTCACGATCATAAATTGAATTGCTCAGCCGGTAGAAATATTCATAGGCTTGGGTATAAGTATTGAATTTTGGTTCACCATTCCAATAAAAGGCTGCAACTATGCTATCTGCCTCATTTTTGCTTAGGCCCAGTATTACAGGATCATAATATTTAAAAAGACTATTTTTCCATTTACGCTTTTTTGAAAATCCGTTGCTGCCAACAGTATCAGTATACCTGCTGGTAATAAACAAATCGCTCCACAGCTCTTTGTGGATATAACAATTTCTCCTGAGAGATTCCATTATATAACTTATATATGTGATATTTCCCGGATCGAATAAATGAAATTTAAAGGCTTTTTCTGTACAGTTATAATAATCGAAATTATTTAATAAACATTTAAGAATCTCAGGTTTCGCCTCTTCCTTCAATTTTCTATACTTATCTTTCCCCAATAAAAAAACAGCCCCCTTGCCTTCATTTGTATTCTCAATACTTTCCAGTAGTTTTTGTTTTTCCTCGCGGATCAACTTTCTGGTTTTTGTATCATCATTGAATGGGGCCTCTCCACGATACAAACTTGCCATATCCGATCTTTCTTCAATTTTCAATGCGTTTATT
>Ga0116170_10005362_pt1 | contig 11507 bp, 4 predicted proteins | sample AD_JPNHW1_MetaG_FD_89797 | JGI IMG/M metagenome (GOLD analysis project Ga0116170, IMG submission 89797) | Active sludge microbial communities of municipal wastewater-treating anaerobic digesters from Japan - AD_JPNHW1_MetaG | ecosystem: Engineered > Bioreactor > Anaerobic > Digestate | place... | reverse complement strand
CCAATTTACGAAACAGATATTCAAAATGGATTCTACAATGGCGAGGCCGACATACTTCGGCTGAACACCGAAGACATTGTTCAGAAAGTTTATGGGAGCAATTGTACATTTATTGGAGTGAACAAGGCTGTTGTGCCACGTGCATTCAAGAGTATTACCGGCCCAATTTACCGGCAGAAGAATTATTCTACCATGATGAATGCCATCGAATATTCGGGCTTGCTTTCGGCATTAAAACGCGAAGGCTCGGGCAATATGCTTTTTGCAGTTCCTGATCCAAAATTACGGGCCGACTCTTCTCTTTTCTATAACCCTGTTTCAGAAAGCTTTAATGCAGTTATGCTTTATCCCACATTGAAGAACTATTATTTTAATCAAAACGATATCAGGCTTTTGTTGTTGAACCAGATTGCTGTTGAATCTCCAAATGGTTCGGCCAGAAAAGAGTTCCTGAAGACACTTGCTGGAAATCATATTATCTGGAACAATGTTGATGGAACTGTAAAGGGTACTTCAAGTTCAACTTTTGGTTATAACGGATCAACTTCAGTTACACTTAAGCCAACCCGAATTAGCGAGGATACCGATAATGGCAATACTTATAGCGTTGATGCCTGGTTCCGTTTTACAAACGAATCGATTTTCCAGAAAATCAAAACTTCGTTCCCAGCGTTTCATGCACTTTTGGTCAAAGCCGGTTATGCATTGACGAAGGAATACCGTTACTCTTTCCTTTCAGAAAATAAACTCTATACCATATTTGCCCCATCCGATAAGGCCTTGCAAGATATTCAGGCCGATACCCTTACCGGAGCAAATCTCCAGAATTTCCTTAAACTTCATTTTATTCAGGATGAGATGGTTTTCACCGATGGAAGAATGTCTTCGGGCTATTATAAAACAACTTGCGAAATACCGGTTTCTTCAGGTAGCAACCGAACCAAGAGTGCTGAAATTTATATCGGAACCGGAACCGATAAGATAACAATCAGGAATAAATCTAATGGCGATTATCTGGTTGTTGACGAATCAACCACATCAAATTCAATTACTTCTCGCAGTTTGAGTGACACCGAAAGTAATTTCCCCAATATCATGTCAACTGGTGTAATTCATCAGATAGACAAAGCTTTTATGCTTGATTTACTAGATATAAAATAATTGATCAATAAAACCAACGGAGCCTAAGTTGTTTGCCTCTCAAAAATTTTTGTTTGAGCAGGTTACGGCAGGCTGGCAGATGAAAAATAAGAAATTATTCGTATGAAGAGAATAAATAAATCCGTCATCTTAATTTTAGCATTAATGCTTTTCTGTGTTGTTGGGGCAATGGCACAAAACCGTCAGGTGATCCGTGGACGTGTATTCGACAAAGGCAATAATGAACCGATCATTGGTGCTACGGTAACCGAATTAGATAAAAGCAATCGTATTATTGGAGGAACAACAACTGATATAAACGGTGACTTCATCTTTAACATGAAAGATTTTAGCAACATGTTGAGGATTAGTGTAATTGGTTATCATAGTAGCGATTTGAAACCGATAGCCAATAAGCCAATGAGTATTGCACTCGAATCTAACGATGTTGAAATTGATGCGGTTACGGTTACAGCAAGCCGGCAAAGCGGCTCTGGGCTTACAAATGTCGACGATCGCGATAAAGCTTCTTCTTCTGTAAAAATTGATTTTATGGAGATGAAAGATGGTGGAGTCTCTTCGGCTGCCGACGCCATGCAGGGAAAGGTTTCCGGGCTCGATATTATCAGTGCTTCTGGTGACCCAGGGTCAGGTTCTCAAATTGTAATACGTGGTTTAAGTTCTATCGGAAACAACAAACCGTTGATCGTTATTGATGGTATTCCTCAAGATAAAGTTGCCCAGGATATCGACCTTAGTGCTGCCGATCAGGAAGATATCAGTAACCTGATCAATATTGCCCTTTCTGATATCAAATCGATTGAGGTGTTGAAAGATGCAGGAGCCACAGCCATTTATGGATCGAAAGGTGCCGATGGGGTTCTTTTAATCGAAACCCGTAAAGGTAAAATGGGCGACGTGCAGTTCGAATACCAGTACAAACATAGCTTGAATATTCAGCCTGCTGCAATACCAATGCTTAATGGCGATGAATACATTATGCTTCAGCTTGAGATGCTTCACAATGCCCGAGGCGTTTTTGAACTTCCGAAGGAAATTGCTTATGACCCCGATTATAAAGATTTCTACAATTATTCACAAAATACCGATTGGTTGGCTGCAATTACTGTCCCCAGTCAAACAATGGATCATTATTTCGCTTTGTCGGGCGGTGGAAACAAAACCCGATATTCAGCATCAGTAAGTTATGTCGATGAAGGTGGTACAACCATTAATACCAACGCAAAAAGGTTTTCGACCCGTATTAACCTCGATTATATTCTTTCACAGAAGTTGATGTACACCATCTTGTTTAGCTATACGACCAATGATGTCGACAGAAATATTTCGTGGGATAATGGTAAAAGGAACATCCGTAAAATGGCTTACACCAAGGCTCCAAATATGAGCATTTGGGAGTACGATGAAAACGGAACACTTACCGGCGAATATTTTAACCCAATTACAAGTTATCAGGGAAATGGAAGCGACTACTTTAATCCGGTAGCTGTTGGTGAATTGGGTAGAGGAAATAAAAAAGAGTACAGCCTTGAAAATACGTTTAAGCTTCGATACATGTTTAACGACTGGATTAATTTCAGGCAATCGGTTTCCTTTCAGTACTCTGGTTCTAAGGATATAACTTTTCTGCCTTACAATGCCATGGGTATTGACTGGCTTAACTGGCAGGTCAACAAAATTGAAGAAGCTAATAATATAAGCTCTTCGATCAGAACAGAATCTCAGCTTGCTTTCTTTGCACCTTTCGATGCAGAAGTTCACGACTTGTCAGGAACATTATCATGGGTGACTTCTCAATCAAATTGGGAGTGGATGGGTCTTCAGACAAATAGAACTCCATCTGTTGATATTCAGGATGCTGCCGTTGCAGGTCAGATTAACTGGATTGGATCGGCATCGGGCGATGCCAGAGATTTAGGTGCTGTGGGCAATATTAACTACAAATTGTTAGACCGTTACATGTTCCAGTTCAGTGCCCGTGCCGATGCAAGTTCTTCTTTCGGTATAAACAGCCGTTGGGGGATTTTTAAAGGTGTGTCTGCTGGGTGGCGTTTTTCTGGTGAACCTTTTCTCTCCGATGTTAGTTGGTTAGGCGAAAGTAAACTCCGTTTAAGTTGGGGTACTGCTGGCCGTCAGCCTTCGAATGCCTACTCTCGTTTTGCAAAATATGAAACTTCGGGAATGGGAAATTATATCGGAAAATCAACTATTTCGCCAACAAGTATTCAGCTCGATAACCTGAAATGGGAGAATGTCGAATCGGTCGATGCCGGTATTAACCTCAATCTGTTTAAAGACCGTCTTTATATCGAAGCCGATGTTTATTCAAAGAAAACAACTGATATTCTTTTCAAAGACTATGATATTCCTTATTCCTCTGGTTTCCAACAATTAAGTTTCTATAATGGAGGTGAGATGGAAAATATTGGATGGGAAATGATGATCAATGGAAAAATTGTTAAGAAAAAAGATTTCTTAGTTACAGCATATTTCAATGTCTCTCACAATGTTAACCGGTTTACAAAGTTGCCCGAGAACTTCAATAACGAGCGTTCTACCTCAATTACAAATGGAGAATATCCGTTACGTATTGTTGAGGGAGAACCAATTGGATCGTTTTTTGGGTTTGAATACCTAGGTGTTTGGTCGCGCGATGAAGATGTTATGGCTACCGATGCCAATGGCAATCCAATACTAGATGCCGATGGGAAGGTTGTTCCGCTTACTTTCCTCGGAACTTATACCTTTAAAGGTGGCGACGCTAAGTATAACGACAAAAACCACGATGGAAAAATTGACCTTAATGACGTTTCATATATTGGCGACTGTAATCCCGATTACACCGGAGGTTTTGGGGCTTCAGTAAAATATAAAAACTTCGATATCGCCATTGGATTCCACTACCGTGTTGGCTTCGACATTATTAATGGTATTGCTATCGAAACCGAAGGCATGAACAACAAGAATAACCAAAGCAAGGCCGTTTTGCGCCGCTGGAGGGTTCAGGGTCAAAACGAACCAAATATGTTGCCCCGCGCTTATGAAAACCACCCGGCCAATAACCTTGGTTCGGACCGTTATGTCGAACCTGGCGATTACCTGCGTTTGAACAGCATAAAGATTGGTTACGAATTACCTAAGAGAACCTGTAAGGCTTTGGGTCTAAATAGAATGGAGGTTGGTGTTAATGCCCGTAAATTGTTGACATTTACGAAGTATTCTGGTCAGGATCCCGAGATTGGACAAGATGCCAGCGACCCTTTCTGGATTGGTGTAGACGAGGCGCGTACTCCTCCTTCCAGAATGTTTACAGCTAATGTGAATCTCTATTTCTAATCTCTTAACGATACGAATATGCAACACATATATAACAAGTTAGAAAAAATGATACATAAAGCTAAATCAATACGCATGAAACCAATTTTAATCAATTCGCTGTTAGCGGTTGTCCTTTTCATGCAATTTGGCTGTAGCAGTAGCTGGCTCGAATTATTACCACCAAGTGGCTTGACCCGCGAAGAGTTCTGGAAAACAAAAGAAGATGTTGATGCGGTTGTTATGGGAGCATATAGCTCTTTTACTCAAATGGATAACCTTTTGTTTATTCATGGCGAAGCTCGTGCCGACATGGTAACCGACGATGTGAACATTGACGAAAGTGTTAGAAATATGATGAATGGTAACATCTATTCAGACAACTGGCTTTCGAACTGGCAAAAATTTTATACCGTAATTAATTACTGCAACGAAGTGATTGACAATGCTCCGGCAGTAATGGATATTGACAAAACATTTACTGAGTACCAGTTAAAAGGCTACATGTCGGAAGCCTATTTTCTGCGGAGTCTTGCCTATTTCTACTTGGTGCGGATTTTTGATGATGTTCCGTTCATTACTACGCCTAGCGAAACCGACGATACCAATTTTTATGTGGCCAAAACCGATGGCGATATCATACTCGATTCAATTCGTCAGGATCTTTTAAACTGTAGAAATTTCCTTTCAGACGATTACTTGTCGTTGAAAGAGACCAAGGGAAGGGCGTCGAAAGAAGCTTGTGAAGCACTTCTTGCCGATATTGCATTGTGGCAATTTGATTATCCGTCGGTTATTGAACATGTGACAAACATTGAACTCTCCGATAAAATTGAACTGATGCCCGGAGCTTCATGGTTCGAAATGTACTACCCTGGAAATTCGCTCGAAAGTATTTTCGAATTTCAATACGACGAAAGCCAGAACCAGCAAAACAATGTTTATGGCTTAACCGAAGTAAATTCACGCAACTTTGATCCAAGCGAAACAGCTATTCAGATGTTTGCGATGGAATATGCCGACGAACCGTTTAGAGGAGAGAAAGTCTCGATCAGCAAAAATGGTGACGACGACTACTCAATCTGGAAATATGTAGGTCTTGTTCCTGATGGAATGACAACTCGTCCCGGAAACGTTCAGCGAGGTGCCAACTGGATTGTTTACCGTTACGCCGATGTCCTCTTAATGAAAGCTGAAGCACTCTCTCAATTAGGCCGATACGGCGAATCGTTAACCATACTCAACGATATCCGTTCGCGTGCCGGATTAGCACAAGTCTCAGTTCAAAACTCGCCAATTGCTTTTGAAGATGCAATACTTAACGAACGTGCTTTGGAACTGGCTTTTGAAGGAAAACGATGGTTCGACTTGGTCAGAATGGGGCGCCGAAACGATTTTGCCCGCAAGGATAAGCTTGTTGAACTGATTATTAAGAATGTACCTTCAACTCAAAAACGAATATTAGGATCTAAACTAACCAATCCGCAGGGATGGTTTATGCCAATCTATAAAGGTGAATTAGAGCGGAACCTGAACTTGAAACAAAACCCATATTACAAAGAATAGTATGACGATGAGAAGAATTTTATACCTATTCATGATGGCCCTCTTGGTCTTGTCCATTCAATCGTGCGATAAAGACGAGAAAATTGAAGCTGGGTTTGAAGATATGATCAATCAGACTGTTTACGATTACATTGCTGATAATGACTCTCTTTTTTCGAAGTTTAAGCAGATTCTGATTGCCGGTGGACTCGATAAAACAATGAGTGCATATAACCCCAATGGTACCGGTTATACCATGTTTTTGCCTACAAATGATGCAATAGACCAGTTTATTGCAAAGAGTTCAAAATATCCAACATTTGAAGCTTTGCTGGCCGACAAAGAATATGTTGCTGCAATGGCACGGTTTCATGTTGTTAATATGAGCATCATCACTAATGATTTCCCTTTTGGGGCTTTGCCCGAATTGAACCTTAATGGTCAATATCTTACCATTGGTTTCGAAATTGGTAAAGACAGTTCGTATTATAAAGTAAACAACGTTGCTCCGGTTTCAATTCCTAACATCGAAGTCTCAAACGGATATATTCACGTTATAACACAAGCTCTTGAGCCGGTAACTTATACAACTTATAAATGGTTAGAGGAAAACCCCGCTTACTCAATTTTTCTGCAGGCAGTACAGGCTACGGGTTTTGCCGAAACATTGAATAGAGTTGTGCTTCGCGATACGGTTAGTTTAAGTCCGGTTACGCTTCTGCTTGAACCCGACTCAATCTTCAATAAAAATGAAATTTATAGCTTTTCCGATTTGGTTAAGCGCATAAGCCCCAATAATTCTGATTATACCGATGAGTATAATGCCATGCATAATTTTGTTGGTTACCACATTCTTGCTGGTCAATATTTCTTATCCGATCTTGAAGAGGTTTCGACAAACTATACAACATTTGGACAGAATCCTGTAATGATCAATGGAGAAGGTATTGATTTGGAGATCCATAGTGAAGATACCCTGGTTTCTTTTTCGAACGATACGACCATTGTTCCTTATGTAACCTTTTTCTACGATTTGAGTAATGTGCTGACTCAAAGTGGTGCAATACACTTCGTAAACCAGCTTGTTATTCCAACTAAAGCCAGTATTGCTGAACTCAATTTCGAATTCAATGAAGAGCAGTTATTCATTCAGTACCGTGAAGAAGGTGGCGAATTCCTGATTGAAGACCCTTCGTTGCTAACAACTCTTACCTGGACCGGAGGAAACGACCAGCTGGTGTATGTTAAATCGGAAGATGCTTCGAATACTGCCTGGAGCGATGATTACATTGTGATGGAAGGCGATTTTTCGGTAAGCTATACGTTGCCGAGCATTATTCAGGGCGATTACGATTTGTCGATAAGAGCTCATGCTTATAGTAGCGAGAATGCGCTTGTCGAGGTTTTCTTCGATGGGGTTAAAGTTGGCGGATTAGTTGACCTTACCTCTGGAGGTAGTTCTTCCGACCCGTATGTCGAGGTTGATTTGGGTACTGTATCCATTATCAACTACGAACCGCATGTTATTACGGTTAAATCTTTGATCCCTGGATTTTTCAATTGGGATGTTGTTCGTTTTAAACCTGTTTAGTAATTGGTAAGCCTTATATATTAGTTCGTAATATGAAGAAAATTAGTTATATACTTGTTGCAGCTTTACTTCTTATTGGTGTAATTGCCTGCGATGAAACTTGGGACAAACATTACAACACTCAACCCGAAACGGTTGATCAAAGTGTTTGGGATGCGCTTAAAGCCGATGCAAGCGTTTCAAAATTTGTTGCATTGGTCGAAAAGTACCAACTCGATACGCTTTTCGACTCAAAATATAACGATGTTTATACGTTGTTTGCACCATCGAACAATGCCATCGATAACTATTTGGCTGGTTCCGAAATGACTGAAGAGGTTGTCAATTATCATATTCTTCACTATTTCATTCAACCAAACAATATTACCGGTAAACGTAAAATTCAGACCCTGATGCTCAAGTTTGCTCAATTTGAGAACATCAATGATCAGTATACTTACGATGAGATCCCGGTTACATTTACCAGCCCTCTTTATGAAAACGGAAGGTATTTTATCATTAGCGATGTGGCAACGCCTAACCCAAGTCTTTATGAGTACATCAGTGCTAATAATTCAGCATTAAAATATTATATCGACGATAAAGACTCCGTTATATTGGATAAAGAGCTTAGTAAACCTCTGGGATTTAATGAAGAAGGTAAAACTATTTATGACTCGGTTATTACGGTTATCAACCTTTTTGAAGAAGAGTATTTTGAAGTTTCGGAAGAGTTCAGGTTGAAAACTGCTACTATTGTTTTTCCGAGGAAAGAGATTTATGAACAAGCCCTCGACGAAATGGCTCTGAAAATTGGTGGCGATTATCAAGATCACAACGATATTCCAATGGATTGGCAACAAGAAGTTTTGATCCCATATCTTCTCACGAAAGGGGTTTTCGCCAATCAACTCGAAGTTGATGATTTTCAGGAAGACTCGATTAAAAACATCCTGGGCGATAATGTCGCTATTGATTTTGTCCCTGCCAATAAAGTTGTTTGCAGCAATGGTTATGCATACGACTATACAACATTTACAATACTCGATTCGCTTTATCTCCGGCCTCTCAGAACAGAAGGTGAGGCATTTTTGACCGTTTTGGGCAAAGACCGTTATAGTTGGAGCGATAGTGTGCAGGTTACGAGTGACCAGACTTTTGTGCCCGATGCTGATAATGTTGCAACTGCTTCGAACGACTCTATTTTGATTGTGAATTTTCCTGCCAAATATGCTGGAGTTTTCAATCTTGAATTTATGACTGAACCGCTTTTCCCCCGCAGGTATTTATTTGTTGTTAGAACCCATATGGATTATGGTGGCATTTTCGACATTTACGTTAACGATCAGTTGGTGAAAACGTTTAATTATGCAGATTATACTATTAACCGTGGAATCATTAACAGTTCTGTTGAAGGGGTACGTTTTTTGCCCGATGGGCGATACAACAAGTTCGATTTCTGGGTTGATAACATAACAGAATATGGTAAGGCTAAGGTTCGGTTTGAGTATAAAGGACCAAGCACAATGAGGGCGAATGGTCTGGTTCTCGACTATATTGAGTGTGTGACCGAAGATATGTTAGATAAGATAACAGTTAATCCATCTAACGAATAATTCTAAATTGCTAATAAGTATACCAATGAATCAGATATCAATTCACCGATTTTTTTCAAGAATGATGTTGGTTGCAGCTCTATTGCTCGCATCTGGTTTCTTTTTACAGGCACAAGATACACTTGTTGTTTCAGGTACAATTGTCTCGCCCGAATTCAAACCAGTTCCGAATGTCTCGGTTAGTGTTGAAGGTTCGCGCCAAATGCCGGCATTTACCAACGAGGCTGGTGAATTTTCGGTTAAAACAACACCCGAAAACAAGTGGATAATTGTGGCTCCTTCGTCCGACTATAAGAGAAAAAGGATTTTTCTTAATAATAGGTTTAAGCTTGAAACAAAGGAATATGCAAAAGGAGAAATTGCTGATCTTATCAGGTATTCTGTAGTTGATAGTTTTGAGATTAAAGTGATGGTCACACCTTTGGACATAGCAAGTGGCGAAGATGAAGTAATTGTGCTTAGTCAAACCGAAAATTCGAAAAACATGGCAACCTCCTTTTCTAATTTAGAGTTGGACGATACAAAAAATTCGATGTCGCCTTCTATCGATCGCTATATGCAAGGACGTTTACCAGGCGTATACGTAACTAACCAATCAGGCGATCCCAGCAGTAGTGCCACTACATTCATCAGGGGTATCAATTCGCTGAATGCCTCTAATCAACCTTTATTTTTGGTCGATGGGGTAATTACCGAACCTCAAAGCTTGTTTGGTTCTGTTATCGATGGTTTCACATACAACCCGTTGCAATCAGTCAATCCGTTTGATATTTCGAATGCTACTATTCTTAAAGACGCTGTTTATTCTGCAACTTACGGTTCGCAGGCACCTAACGGGGTTATCATGATTTCGACCCTTGATCCGAGTGCTACCGAAACCTCTTTCGACATTGATTTCAGAAAGGGCATTTCGCTTAAACCGCAACGTTTTATCTCTCAATTGAATGCACAACAGCATAAAACATTGGCCAACGAATTGATCTACTCTTCTGGAGCATATGAAGAAGATCTGATTGAGAACTATCCTAACTTATTTCTTGAACCTGATGATCAGCGGTATATCGACTATCAACACGATACCGATTGGCAAAAGTTGATTTTTGATAATGCGTCGTTTACAAATTTCAATATCAAGGTAAAAGGTGGAGACGAAATTGCCCGTTATGGTTTATCTTTTGGATACCTTAAAAACGAAGGTATCATTAAAAACACCGATTACGAAGGTTATAACCTTCGGTTTGTAAGTTTGGTAAACATTTTTACCTGGCTCAGAATGAATGCTTCGGTTTCGTTCAACACAAATAGTTCAAGTTTGAAAGAGTCGGCACGTGTTAAGGAAACCAGCCCAATACTTACAAGTTTGGCCAAATCGCCTTTACTTAATCCATATCAATACGACACCGAAGGAAAAGAAACTCTCTTACTTTCCGATGTCGACGAATTTGGCGTTAGTAACCCGCTGGCGACCATCGACAATTTTGAAGCGTTAACCCGAAATTATCACATTGTTACTTCGTTAGGATTTGAGGCGAATGTGTCAAAAAACCTTTTGCTCCGAACCAATGTTGGCATTACTTATAACTCGTTCAAAGAGAATCTCTTTATGCCAAATCAGGGAATGGAAACCTATTATAATGGCGAAGCATGGAATGTTGCAAAAGCTTCGACAAATACATTTAACGGTTTCACTAATAACACGATGCTTATTTTTGATAAAAAAATCGGATCTGATCATGCATTCAATTCAACAACTGGTTTCAATGTGTTGAGCAACAAATTCCAATACGACTGGGGTGTAGCAAAAAATGCACAGGAGAACGATGAGTACCGTACATTGAGCGATGGTGTTTCAAATTTGCGCGAAATGGGTGGCGATAACCGGAACTGGAACTGGTTGTCGGTTTACGAAAAAGCTTCTTACACTTATCAGGATAAATACCTTGCTACTGCCGTTGTATCTTTCGACGGTTCTTCTCGCATAGGTCAGAATGCAACGAATACAATTAAAATTTTCAACAATCCGTTTGGGGTATTCTATTCAGCTGGTTTGGGCTGGCGTATTTCAAATGAAGATTTTCTTAATGATATTGAGTGGATTGAAGAACTTAAAATAAGGGCTTCGGTTGGTCATATCGGGAATGACGATATTGGCGAAACAAATGCTGCAAACTTCTATAAAACTGTTCGGTATCGCGAAACAACGGGTGTTTACCCTGCTACAATTGAAAACAGTAAGCTCACATATGAAACTGTTGATAAGCTAAATGCCGGTATCGATGTTGCGTTGTGGGGTGGCCGTG
>Ga0116170_10005361_pt1 | contig 11507 bp, 13 predicted proteins | sample AD_JPNHW1_MetaG_FD_89797 | JGI IMG/M metagenome (GOLD analysis project Ga0116170, IMG submission 89797) | Active sludge microbial communities of municipal wastewater-treating anaerobic digesters from Japan - AD_JPNHW1_MetaG | ecosystem: Engineered > Bioreactor > Anaerobic > Digestate | place... | reverse complement strand
TCCTTGGTGTTGGGCGCCGCCGCCGGTGCGGGTTCGTTCTTTTTCAGCTTCATGAGGGTGCGCACCAGCAGGAAGACCGAGAAGGCGACAATAACAAAGCTGACGATGCTGTTGATGAATTTGCCGTAATTGAGGGTTACGGCGCCGGCTTCCTTGGCCAGTTCCAGGGTGGCGTACGGGGCGGGTGATTTGGCCCCTTCCTTGAGGACGGCGAACATATTGGCGAAATCAACGCTGCCGAGGAGGACACCGATCGGCGGCATGATGATGTCGGCAACCAGCGAGGAGACAATGGCGCCGAATGCTGCGCCGATGATGACACCGACCGCCATGTCAACCACATTGCCCTTGACCGCAAAATCACGAAAGTCCTTCAGCATGATTCGCCTCCTTGAACTTGATGAGGTAACTATATTTATTGTTGTCGCATTTGTCAATTACCAATTGCATGCCTGTGCATTGACGCTGGCGGGCGGGGTTGCTACGATGGGCCATGCTGCAGGAAAGGATGGCCCGCTGATGCGCGTGTCGATGTTGCTGCCGGTTTATAATGAACAGGCGCGGATTGCCGGCTGCCTGGACGCGCTGGCGGCGCAGACCATGCCGCGTGACGCGTTCGAAATACTCATCGCCGATGGCGGGTCGACGGATGCGACCCGGCGGCTGGTGGCGGAGTATGCCGCGCAGCATCCCGACCTGCAGCTCCGGCTGCTCGACAATCCGCTGCGCTCGACCGCCGCCGGACTCAATGTTGCCGTGCGTGCCGCGACCGGGGCCGTGCTGGCCCGCGTTGACGGTCATAGCGTGGTCCCGCCGCACTACCTGAGCGAACTGGAAAAAACGCTGACGGAACCCGGGGTCTGGGCGGCGGGTGCGGCGGTGGTGAATGCCGATCCCGCAGCGGCAACGGTGTGGGCGGCGATGACGTCGCCCTTTGGCTGCGGCGGGTCGGATTATCGCACGCCGGGCACGGTGCGCGAGGTGGCGTCGGTGCAGGCAGCTGCCTACCGCCGCGAGGTGATTGACCGGGTCGGGCAGTTCGACGAAACCATGCAGCATGCCGAAGACGACGAGTACAACTGGCGGGTGACGCAGGCGGGCGGGCGCATCATTCTGCGCGGTGATCTGCAGCTCGGGTATTATCCGCGCCGCACCGGCGCGGAACTGGCGCGGCAGATGTACAATTACGGGCGCGGGCGGGTGCGCATGCTGAAAAAGCATCCGCGCTACCTGCGGGTGAAACACCTCGTGCCGGCGCTCTTCGTGCTCGTCTGGTACCCGGCGGTGCTGGCACTCGCGCTCGTCGTCCTGCTGGCGGCCGGCGGGCGACTGCCGCTGTGGTGGGCACTGCTCCCCGCGGTGCCGCTGGCGGCGTATGGTGTGGTGCATCTGCTCGCAGTCATGCGCGCGGGATTGCGGGAGCGGGCGATGGTGGCCGAGTTCCAGCGCTGTCTGCTGGCGATTCATACCGGGTATGGCTGCGGGTTTATCCGGCAGCTGTTTGCCCGGAACTAACTGATGCGGAACGGATTGATCATGGATATGCTGGAAAAAGCGGTGGCCCTGGCGGTAACGGCGCATCAGGGGCAGACGGATAAGGCGAACAAACCCTACATCCTGCATCCGCTGCGGGTGATGCAGCGCGTCAGCGGCATGCCGGCCCGATGCGCGGCGGTGCTGCATGATGTGCTGGAAGACAGCGACTGTACGCCGGCCGACCTGCGTCGGGCGGGGATCAGTCCGCGCGTCATTGCGGCAGTGCAGGCGCTGACCCGCCGGCGGGGGGAGAGCTACGCGGCATTCGTCCGCCGTGCCGGGCGCAATCCCATTGCCCGGCAGGTGAAGATCGCTGACCTCGAGGATAATATGGATATTCGCCGCCTGTCGCGCCTGACGCCACAGAGCGTCACGCGTCTCAAACGCTACCTCGCCGCATGGCGGCAACTGAGCGGGGTGCGCTGATGCGCACGGCAGCGGGTGCGACGGTTGCTGTCGTCATGGGGAGCGAGCGCGATGCCGCGGTGATGCGCGCCGCCGGTGAGGAACTCGAACGACATGGGATTGCCTATGAAGTGCGGGTGCTCTCCGCGCATCGTCAGCCCGACGCGGTGGCGCGCTACGCCAAACGCGCGGCTGGGCGCGGGGTTAAAGTGATCATCGCCGGGGCGGGCCTGGCGGCAGCGCTCCCGGGCGCCATCGCCAGCCATACAACCCTGCCGGTCATCGGCGTGCCGCTGGCCGTGAAGGAACTGCAGGGACTTGACGCGCTGCTCAGCATGGCGCAGATGCCGTCGGGTGTTCCCGTTGCCACCGTCGGGATCGGGGCGGCGCGCAATGCGGCGCTGCTGGCGGTGCGCATCCTGGCGCTGGCCCGGCCGGCAACCGTGCCCGCTTCGCGACGGGCAGGCCGGCGGACCCGCCGGCCGCAGTGAACGGCACGACCGCCAGAACACATGCGGTTACTGTTGCCGGATAATTCGTTGCCGCAGTATCACTGTTTCTTGCCCATGCGAACCCGCTGCAGCGTAACGGCCGGTGGCTATCAGCCCCTCACCTGACGCTGCGCGGCGTCTTCTCCCGGAGGGCGAAGGAATACCTGTTTGAACGGCTGAACAATTGTCATTGCTTGAATAGTTGCGTTGCCGGTATCGGCAGAAGATCAGGTCGGAGTGCGGAAATAGTAGGCCCAGAGCGCGACCACTTCCCGGGCGAGATAGTACGGCATGGCCGCCATGAAAATGTGCTCGCGGGCGGGGACGGTATAGATATCCCGGCCGGCGCGCTGATAGGAAAGCTTGAGCCGCGGCAGGTGATAGAAGTGGCTGACCACCAGCACGCGCGATGCGCCGAGCTCCCGGCAGAGCGCGTCCGTATGGTCGATCGTCGCCTGCGAATTGAGCCCGGCGGTATCCTCAATGATCACCGTGTCCGGCACCCCTTCCCGCACGGCCAGTGCCTTCATCGCGGCGGCCTCGTAGACCACGCTGTCGCCCGGCCCGCCGGAAAAGAAGAGCCGGGGCGCCAGGCCCGCGCGATAGAGTTCGCAGGCGGTGAGTACCCGGTCGGCGAGGGCCGGACTGCAGCGGCCGTCCGCATAGACCCGCGCGCCGGGCACAACGATCAGATCGGCCGGGCGGCGGTAATCGGTGCCGCCGAAAAAGATCATCTGCGCCAGCGGAAAAAGGATCAGGAGCAGCAGCGCCAGCATGGCGGTGGTGATGATCCGTGCGGTCAGGGAAGCGGCCGGGCGCGGCGTGCGGTCGGGGAGCAGCAGCGCGCCGGTCACCAGCAGCAGCGCGGCGGCAATGAAGAGCGAAAGCGGCAGCGGAAAGCGCGCATGCACGATCCCGGCGGCGAAGAGCCGGCTGACGGTCAGCGTATTGCGCACCGCCACGGCAAGGAGGAGCAGCACGGGGAGCAGCGTGATGCGCCGGCGCCAGGCCGGCATGGTCGGCTGCCGCGCAAACCAGAGCAGCATGACCGCAGCGAACAATAGCAGCGGCGTGGCTAGCGCTGCGGGCAGGAACCGCACATCGAGCAGCCAGATATTCGCATCGAAATGCGGGACGACGCACCCGCCCAGCAGATTGAGCAGCAGGAAGCCGCCGAGCAGGAACGCCAGGGCGCGCGCCAGCACGGCCAGGGGCCGGCGCAGACGGTCAACGCGCATGCAATGCGCGCCCCGACTCGGGAAGATAGCGGAAATGGCCGGCAACCGGCCAGGTGAAGAGGCAATCGCTCCATACCGGCCCGACCGTAATATTGTGGATGATCAGCGGGCGGTGCGAGAAACGGGCGCGGCGGTCGCCGACAATGCCGATATGGTTGGCGCCGGCCCAGATGATGATATCGCCCGGATAATAGTCATCGGGATTCTCTGTCACCGGGAGCGTCTGCGCATGGCGCTGGAAAAAGGCGAGCAGATTGGGCACGCGCCGGTGGTCGATATTCGGGTCGGGCCGGGCCGCCTGCCACAGTTGCGGATACGCGGCGAAGTTCGCCTGCATGTCCTCGTGGACGAGTTGCTGCAGGTCGATCCCCGCAGCGCGCCAGGCACGGATAATCACATCGGTGCAGACGCCGCGATTGCGCGGGACATCGCCGTCGGGATAGGGGATGCTGTCGTAGCGTCCGTCGTAGGTGACATGTTCGGCGGTCTGCGCGGCGGCGGCGGCCACTATCATGGCGAGCTGGGTTTGTTCTCCGGCAGTGAGGCCGGCCGGCCAGCGGGTTTCGGATGCGGTGCAGTAGCAATCCGGCAGCCCGAACCACGGCTGGCGATTAATGGCCCAGCCCAGCACCGCAAGCGCAGCGAGCAGGACCAGCGACAGGAGCAGCGTGCGTCTGACAGCACCACTCATTTGCCGTGCAGGTACTGCCGCACTTCCTTGATGGCGCACAGGTCGCCGCACATGGAGCATGCCTCCTGTTTGCGCTTGTTGCGCGACCGGTACTTTTTCGCCAAGGCGGGATCAATCGCCAGTTTGAGCTGCGCGTCCCAGTCGAGCCGGTTGCGCGCGCGGGCCATGGCCAGGTCGCGGTCGGCGGCATGCGGCACGCCGCGGGCGATGTCAGCGGCATGCGCGGCGATGCGGCAGACAATCGTTCCCTGATAGACATCATCCGCATCGGGGAGCGCGAGGTGCTCGGCGGGGGTGACATAGCAGAGGAAGTCGGCCCCGGCCTGGGCGGCGACCGCGCCGCCGATGGCGCAGGTGATATGGTCGTAGCCGGGCGCGATGTCGGTCACCAGCGGGCCGAGCACATAGAACGGCGCGCCGTTGCACAGCAGTTTCTGCGCGCGGATATTGGTGGCGATCTGGTCAAGCGGCATGTGCCCCGGCCCTTCGATGAAGGCCTGCACGCCGGCGGCCCGGGCGCGGGCAGCGAGTTCGCCCAGCGTAACCAGTTCCTCGAATTGCGCGCGATCGCTCGCATCGGCAAGGCAGCCGGGGCGCAGGCCGTCACCCAGCGAGATCGCCACATCGAACTCCTTAAGAATGGCGAGCAGCTCGTCGTAGCGTGCGTAGAGCGGGTTCTCCGCATTGTGATGGATCATTCACGAGGTGAGAAAGGAGCCGCCGCGACTGACGACGTTCAGCACGCGCCCCTGCGAGCGCAGGCGGCCGACCGCGGCCAGGGTCAGGCCGCAATGGACGGTGACGAAATCGACGCCATCTTCGCAGTGCCGGCGCACCGCGGCGAGCATATCGTCGCCGGTAAGGCCGATAATGCCGCCGGTGCGGCGGACTGCATGGACCGCAGCGTCGTAGAGGGGGACGCTGCCGAAGGCGACCGGTGCCGCGCGGCGCAAGGCGCGGCGGATGGTTCGCAGGTTGCCCCCCGTGGAGAGGTCCATCACCGCATCGGCGCCCGCTGCCAGGGCGGCGCGCAACTTGGCCCGTTCCGCCGGCAGTGAGACACGGTCGCCGGAGGTGCCGAGGTTGGCGTTGACCTTGACGCGGGTACCGGCGCCGATGGCGCACGGCACCGCCCGGTCATGGTGCGGCTGCATGACGACGATGGTGCCCGCCTTGATGCCGGCAAGCATGGTCGCGAGCGGCATATGCTCGCGTTTGGCGGCGGCGCGGACGGCGACCGGAATGCGGCCGCGACGCACGGCCTGGAGCAGGGTCTCGTTCATGACAATATCCTCACGCTGTGGGTTTGGTATGCGATGGTGTTACCGTGGCCAGCCAGTCGGCAAGCTCAGCGGCGGAGAGCAGCGCGCCGTTGCGGCTGAGGCGCATGGAGTTGATCCCCAGTTCGTCAATGATCATCAGGGAACCGGCAGCCGACCGGCCGAATTCCAGTTTGAAATCGTCGGGAATCATTTTGTAGGCGGCAAAAGCGGCGCGCAGGGCGGCGTTGGCCGCGCGGGCGAGCCGGTCGATATCCGCCAGTTCCGCGGCGGTGGCGAGACCGAGCGCGATGGCCGCCTCCGGGGTGAGCAGCGGATCATCCGCAGCGTCGTCCTTCAGCGTCAGTTCCACCAGGCCGGGGAGCGGGGTGCCGGGCGCGATGTGCGACCCGTAACGGGCGATGAAACTGCCGCGCGCCGCATTGCGCACAATCACTTCGAGCGGAATGCGCGCGCACGGCTCGACCAGCAGCCCTGCGGGCAGTTCGCCGCGAAAATGCGTGGGCAGTCCGGCAGCGGCCAGCACCGCGAAAGTCCAGCGGGCCATGGCCCGGCAGCGTGCGCCGCGACCGGGCTCGCTCCCGACGACGCAGTTGCCGCCGGCGTCGGGCATACCGTTACGGCCCAGCACGCGGTCGGTGAAGCGCAGCAGAAGGAGCTCGCCGTGGCGGCCGACCTCCTTGGTCTTGCCGGAGTAGGTCATGTGCGGGCGAGCGCGATGGTCAGGTAGCCGTCGCGCGACCATTGCATTTCGCCGAATTCGCCGAGCAGTTTGATGTCGCGGAACCCCGCGCCCGCCAGCAGGTCGTGCAGGGTCGCCGCGCGCAGGGGGCAGAGCATGACGGAATCGGTGATGACTTCGCCCGTTCGCCGGATGGTGAGCCGGGTGGTGAAGCGGAGCAGGTCGCCCGCACACTGATACTGGCGCTCGAAGAGCAGCGCGCCGGTATCGCGCACGGGAAGCGTTGTGACCCCGTTGTCGAGCACGCGATCGTAATTGATGATCTGCAGCGCCAGCGCGCCGCCGGGCGCCAGCAGGGTCGCGGTCGCGCGCAGCAGCGCGTCGATGGCGTCGCGACCGGGCGCATGCACCAGCGAATTGCCAACGCAGTAGGCGCCGGCAAAACTGCCGGGCGCGCCGCTGGCGGCGGTGTCGCGCATGTCGCGCACCGCGAAGGTGGCCGGCAGCTGCGCGGCCTGCGCCCGGGCCGTGGCCGCGGCGATCATGGCCGGATCAAGATCGAATCCGTGCGGGGCGAAGCCGTACTGGGCGAGATGGCAGGCCATGCTCCCCGTCGCGCAGCCGATATCCAGCACCGGGCCGCGCGGCAGGTGGCGGATGAGGAAATCGGCCATTTCACCGTCGAGCGGAAAGATATCGTCGTAATAGCTGCTGAGTGCGGCGTACATCGTGGTCATGACCGGGCATCTCCCAGGAATTTGCTGCGGAGGTAGGCGAGGAAATGGCGCGAATCAGGCGCGCTGCCCGTCGCGCGCAGCATGAGCTCGTGCGGCTCGAGCATGCGCCCGTGGCGATGGACCCGGTCGCGCAGCCAGGCGAGCGGCGCCTGCGTGTCCCCCCGCGCCAGCAGGGTGTCGAAATCGGGCAGGTCGCGGCGCAGCGCGTCGGTCAGCTGCGCGGCGTACAGGTTGCCGAGCATGTACGACGGGAAATAGCCGAACGAGCCGTGCGCCCAGTGCACATCCTGCAGCACGCCCTCGCGGTCGCTGGCCGGGGTGCAGCCGAGCAGCGCCCGGCAGCGGTCGTTCCAGGCGGCGGGCAGGTCGGTGACCGCCAGCCGCCCGCCCAGCAGCTCGTTTTCCAGTTCGAAGCGCAGCATGACATGCAGGTTGTAGGTGACTTCATCCGCTTCGGTGCGGATGAGCGACCGGCGCACGCTGTTGGCGCTGCGGAAGAGGTCGTCCGCCGACCATGCCGCGAGGGCCGGGCAATGGCGCTGCAGCAGCGGCAGGACGAAGGCGAGGAAGGGGCGCGAGCGTCCGACGACATTCTCCCAGAAGCGCGACTGCGATTCGTGGATGGCCATGGAGGCGCCGTCGGCCAGCGGGGTCAGCTGCAGCGCGGCGGGGATCCCCAGCTCATACAGGGCATGACCGCATTCGTGCAGGACGGAAAAGAACGAGCTGCGGAAATCCGCCACATCGAAGCGCGTGGTGACGCGGTGGTCGCCCGGGGCGATGGTGATGGAAAAGGGATGGGCCGAGGCGTCCAGCCGGCCGGCGTCACTGTCGAAATGCAGCAGGTCCAGCAGCGCCAGGGCCAGCGCCCGCTGGGCCTCGACCGGGACCGCCGGCACGGCCGGCGCCGGTTGCGACTGCTGGCGGTCGATAATCGCATCGACCAGCGGCACCAGCTCGCGGCGCAGGTCCGCGATCAGGGGAATGAGCGCGGCGGCGGTCAGGCCGGGCTCGTAATCGTCGAGCAGGGCGTCGTAACGGTTGCCGCGGTGGCCGACGATATCCGCCACCTCGCACTTCAGCGCGAGCAGCCGGGTGAGGTAGGGGACGAAGGGGGCGAAGGTGTTGTCGTGCCGGGCTTGTTCCCAGGCGGGTTGCGCCTGGCCGGCGACGGTGGCGATTTCCCGGACCAGTGCGGGGGGGATGGCCTGCGACTTGTCGTAGTCGCGCCTGGTCACGCGGACCAGTGCGGCGTCGGTTGCATCCAGGGTGACGCCGGGCGCGGTCAGGGCGGCGAGCGCCTCGGCGGTTTGCGGGCTGACGAACCGGGTGAAGATCTCGCCGGAGAGGAGGCCGAGCGCTTCCGCGCGCGCCGCCGCGCCTTTGCGCGGCATGCCCGTTTCCAGATCCCAGTTGAGCAGCGCCGCCGCCTGCGACAGGCGCGCCAGATCGGCCAGATGCTGTTTGAACTGCTGCAGGGTCGCGGTGATAGTCGTCACGATTTCCTCCCCGCGCGATAGTACGCTACCGCGACGCATATTGCAACCCGCACGCAGCTGCGCTGGCGGCGGCGGCACCGGGCGGGGTGGCCGGTGTGGCAACCGGGACGCGGATGCCGGCAGGTGCACCGCGGGTTGCGAGTAGCGGAGCGGGGGCAGGTGTGCTATGCTTTTTTCATGGAAGCGGTGTTCTGGGGAACGCGCGGGTCGCTGCCGCGCCCGCTCCGGCCGGAAGAGGTCGTGCGCAAGCTGACCAATCTGGCCGCGGGTGAGGACGGGTTTGCGACGCGCGGCACCTACGGCGGCAATACCGCCTGCGTCGAATTGCGCGGCGCGGCTGCAGCCATTGTGTGCGATGCCGGGTCGGGTCTGCGCGATTGCGGCAACGCCTTGGTCGCCGCCCTCGAACCGGAAACGCCGCTCACGGTGCACCTGTTCATTTCGCACCCGCACTGGGACCATATCCAGGGGTTCCCGTTCTTTGCCCCGGCCTATCGCGAGCACACAACGATATTCATTTACGGCGGTCATGAGGAATTGCGGCGGGCATTCACCATCCAGCAGTCGCCGCCGTTCTTCCCCATCGCCTTCCCTGATCTGCCCGCGACGATCCGCTTTGTGCTCATGCGGCCGGGGACGCCGCTGTCCGTCGCCGGGGTGACGGTGAGCTGCTATCGCCAGAATCATCCGGGCGATTCGTACGGCTACCGGTTCACCGCCGCGGACGGCGCGTCGCTGGTCTATGCCACGGACAGCGAAGTGCGCATGGAAGATGCGTCCGAGACGGCGGGGTATATCGATTTTATGCGGGACGCCGATCTGCTGATCTTTGATGCGCAGTACGATTTTCTGCATGCGGAAAGCTACCGCCGCGACTGGGGCCATGCCTCGAACATTGCCGCGATTGAACTGGCACTTGATGCGGGCGTGCGGGAACTGGCGCTGTTCCATGCCGACCCCGCCATGAGCGATGAGGACCTCGATCGCGTGGAAAACGACAGCCGTGAATTTGCGCTGCATGTGGCGAACGGCCGGACCATCCGCGTACGGGTGGCGTACGACGGCCTGCAGCTGCCGGTCCGGCGTTGACGCCCGGCGGCGCACAAGGCACAATCAGCGGACAATTCCATTACAGGAGCGATGACCATGGCGAAGACGATCAGCAAGGCGCAGGCGAAGAAACTGATTGCGGCGGCGGCGAAGGCGCGCAAAAACGCGTACGCCCCGTATTCGAAGTTCAAGGTGGGCGCGGCAGTGCTGTCGAAGAAGGGCAAAGTGTTTGGCGGCTGCAATGTGGAAAATGCCTCGTACGGCCTGACCTGCTGCGCCGAGCGCACCGCCATCTTCAAGGCGGTTTCTGAAGGGCACAACCAGCTCACCGCGATTGCGATCGTCTTCGACGACAAGGCGCTCGGTTCGCCCTGCGGCGCCTGCCGCCAGGTTATCCGCGAGTTCGGGATCGGCATGCAGGTCGTGCTGGCCAACCTCAAGGGCGGCTACAAGATCATGACGATCGACGAGCTGCTCCCCCTGTCCTTCGGCCCGGAGAGTTTGTAGGCCGAAAATCCGCAGTTCAGAGGTTGTGTTCCGCGTGCGCTTATCGGATGCTGCCGGTTGAGGACGGTCAGCGCAGGAAGCGGGCGCGGAGCCGGCGCTGGACGGGCAGCTCGCCGGCGCGGTACGACAGCGTGGCGAGCGCGAGCAGCAGCGCGGCATACGCGCCCCAGACGAGGCCCGACGCGTAATTGAGCGGGAGGTCCCAGCGCTGGTCGACTGTGCGGATGAGCAGCTGCAGCGGGAAATGCAGCAGATAGACGCTGTAGGAAATGTCGCCCAGCCAGGTCAGCGGCCGCAGCGACAACAGCCGGGCGAGCGGCGCGACGCGCAGGCCGGCGAGAATAATCACCGGATACCCGAACAGGATCAGCCCGCGTTCCGCGAGGAACGGGCAGTAGCGGTGCGCCAGCACGAACGCGGCCAGCGATGCAATGCAATAGCCGAGGCGCGCCCGCAGCGTGACGAGTCGCGCATCCAGTTCGCCGAGCAGCATTCCGCCGAAAAAGCCGAGCAGCAGCCGGACGAACGACCCCTCTGTCGGCAGCCAGTTGGTGGTGGCAAGGAAGAGCGCGCCAACGATTGTGGCGGCGGCGAGCGGCACGCGCCAGCGGAAAGCGAAACGGCAGAGGAGCGCAAAGAGCAGGTAGGCGGTCATCTCGCAGGCAATCGACCAGGCGGGACCGTTGAATGAGTAGGAAAGGTCGAAGAGGCCGTTCTGCAGCAGCAGCACCTGCACGAGGAAATCGCGTGCAGTCCCGCCGTACACGAACGGGCCAAGCTGCCAGTACCAGCGCAGGATGAAGAGCGCAGTAACGGCAAGTAGCGCAGCCAGATGCAGCGGATAGAGTCGGGAGAGGCGCAGGACGAAGAAATTGCGCAGGGTAACCGCGCGGCTTGCCAGACGCGCACCGTATACCGCAGCGAAAACGAACCCCGACAGTATGAAAAAGAGATCGACCAGCCCGTCGCCATGCAGGTAAAGCGGTCGCAGCAGCGTCCCGGCCACCGGCCGGGCGTCTGTGAAATGGCGGTAATGGAAGAAGAGCGCCACCCCCAGCGCGGCCAGCCCACGCAGGGCGTCCAGCGGCAGCATGCGTCGCATGGCCGCTACGATAGCATACCTGTCCACACTCAGCGAGTGCGCTGCGTTGTTGTTTGACGGCGACGGGCAGGCATAGTAGCATGACTCAGCGAGCGGAGGAACGGTAACCATGGCAATGAATCGATACACGGCAGTCGTCGAGCGCGAGGGAGACGGTTTTGTTGCACTCTGCCCGGAGTTTGATATCGCCAGCCAGGGTGATACGGTCGAACAGGCGACGGCCAACCTGCGCGAAGCAGTAGAGCTGTTCCTTGAAACGGCCTCGCCGGAAGAAATTGTCCGCCGGCGT
>Ga0116170_10005360_pt1 | contig 11508 bp, 10 predicted proteins | sample AD_JPNHW1_MetaG_FD_89797 | JGI IMG/M metagenome (GOLD analysis project Ga0116170, IMG submission 89797) | Active sludge microbial communities of municipal wastewater-treating anaerobic digesters from Japan - AD_JPNHW1_MetaG | ecosystem: Engineered > Bioreactor > Anaerobic > Digestate | place... | reverse complement strand
TTCGACCACTGTCGAGGTTTCCCTGAATAGCTCGATCAATCTGTCGAACTCCGCGCAGTAGAGCAATCCGCAGCCAAGGAATAAAATCAAGAACAAAAACACGATAGCTTTTTGCATAACAAACTCCCTTTTGTATCGATAACGCAAGTCTGTCTGCGGATAAATAACTGTCAATCAATATATACACTCTATACGCTGAAAAAGATCCGGAGTTCCTTAGGGAAACTCATCGAGGTAGGCGTAGATCATCACCCTCATCAGTTGATCTGCTAATCAGAAGAACCTCCCTCTATAGATATAAGGGGGGACATTTTTGGATTTTCAGGGACAGTAAGCGAATAAAAGTCTAAAGTATTACTAGCTTAGTAGCGTAACATTCCGATGCTACTGCATACGATTCTGCCGATTTTTACATATAACTCAGAGTCAATTTCTGTGATAGGATTGGAATCCTACCCTACCCGTAGCGTAGCATTCCGATGCTACTGCACACGATTCTGCCGATTTTTACATATAACTCAGAGTCAATTTCTGTGGTAGGATTGGAATCCTACCCTACACAAGAGCAATCCAATGCTAAGTTATCACTTACAATCATACTTGTGGTAGATGCCAGGCCTAGACGGGTACTCAAGAATACTAGTTGACACACTGTTGATTATATAAATCCTGAGCATTGAGATTTTTTTGACGGACTGAAGTGATACATGAGAGGATTTACATGAATGTACCGGATGATATTGGTATTGATTTCGATGTGGTAGGATTGGAATCCTACCCTACCCGTAGCGTAGCATTCCGATGCTACTGCACTAGCGAACCGACTAACAAGCAACCAGGGTGTTATCGTTTGGTAGGATTGGAATCCTACCCTACCCTAAGATAAGCGAGTTACTACAAGATGTGAGAATACTATGAAAGGTTACAACACTATAGCCCATGAAAACCAGAAATACAGCTACCAGCCCCGACACCTTCCACATCTGTTTACCAACCATAATCCCATCTTCATTACTTATCGCCTGAAATTTACTTTGCCTCAAGCTCTAATCGCCGCTTTAAATACCAGAAAAACGGAATGGAACAGGGAATTGCAAAAGCTAAAGGATGAGGAACGAACTGAGGCAACGAAAAGCAGGGATGGATTGTTCTTCTCTTGGTTTGATGAATTACTTGCCAAAGCCGCTGATATTCCCCAAGTATTGCACAGAGCAGATATAACTGAGATCATCAGTTCCGCTTTTGCCTACTTTGATAATGTTCAATATCAAGTTTTGGCTTACTGTGTCATGCCTAATCACATCCATATCCTGATTCTGCCTCTCAAACAGGAATCCGGAGATATATATGCCCCTTCGCATATCATTTACAGCTGGAAAAGATGGACTGCAAATCAGATCAATCGAGTCCTTGGGCGACAGGGAAACTTGTGGCAGCAGGAAAGCTACGATCATTTGGTTCGGGATGAGGAGGAGCTGATGCATACTGTAGAATACATCAAAGAGAATCCGGTAAAAGCAGGGTTGGTGAATAGTTGGGAGCATTGGCGCGGGACTTGGGTGCGGGAAGATTTAAAGTAGGGTAGGATTCCAATCCTACCATTATGCCACGGATAAACAAAGGTGTAAATAGCGGTGTGTTTTGGCTCTGGGGTTGTTGTAGCATCGGAATGCTACACTACGGGTTTATTCTATGTAGCATCGGAATGCTACACTACTTGTTCAACTAGTATTCATCTTGCCATCCCCTCTCTATCATCTTATGTCATGACGTAAGATGATAGAGAGAGGATAGAGAGGGGATACCCATGAGAAAGAGTGAAAGGACAGGAGAATCTGATTGACAGAACTCAAACACCAAAGCCCATGGTGTAGGAATCATTCACACAAAGGAGTCATCATGCGAGAAGTGAGAAAGCTGGAAAGGGATCAGCTCAGAGCAGCTCTTGATTTGGCGGCAAAGGCTTATCCGATGCTGGAAGTGAACTCAGAGCAAAAGCTCGATGAATTGGAAGCCAGGATCGGAGCAGATTTTAATGGAGAAACAAGGCAGTGGTACGGTCTCTTTGAGGATGATAAATTGCTGGGCAACATGGTGCTCTATGACTTCACCGTTGATTACTATGGTCAGGAGATCAAAGCCAGAGGGATCGGATTTGTGGCGGTGGAATTCCTGCACAAGAAGCAGAAAGTATGCCGTGAAATGCTGCAGTGGTATCTGCGTGACTCGCTTAAGCTGAATTATCCGCTGGCAATGCTATATGCTTTCAGGCCGGACTTTTATCAGAAAATGGGCTTTGGCTTTGGAACCGGCTGTTACAATTACGTCACGAAGCCGGAATGCTTTCCCCGGACGGAAGTTAATCACCCCATGATCTATCTGGGCACGGCAGACAAGGATGAGGTCATAGCCTTCTATCGTGAGCTGTATCAGGCGCAGCATGGCATGATCCCCAAAAAGCCTCGTGAGATCGAGCAATATCTGGAAGCGCAAGGTGTCTATCGCGTGGGCTATAGAGAAGGCGGCAAGCTCCACGCGCTCCTGACCTTCCGGCTGGTCTCGAACGAAAGTCCGGATCAATCCACTCACATGAAGCTGGATCTGCTATTTAGCGACTCTCTAGGTCTCAGGGCTGCTCTGAACTTCCTTCACAGCCAGTCGGATCAGGTTTCTGAGATATCCATCTCGACTCCTTTCCGGGAATTCTTCTACAATCTGACGGACATTCGGCATCAGGATCACAGGATACTCAAGGAACCGGGATATCATCATACCTACGATGCCGGAATGGGGATCATGTACCGAAGCCTCGACCCCGTCGCATTATTACTGAAGAAGCCCTGTACTCTGGATAAGCAAAAAGTACGGTTTGTCCTCCGAGACTCATTCATGGAGGAATGCGCGCATGACTTCGTGATCGAGTGGAAAGAGGGTAAAGCGTTGAAGTCGAGGAGCAAGAAAGCTGATCTGACGCTGAGCTTTGGAGTGAGTGACTTCTCCTCCTGGGTGATGAACGCGATCGATCTGGAAACCTTGTATCTGTATGGTTTAGTGGAGATCTCCGATGAGACAGTGCTGAGGATGATCGACAGAGCGTTCTATTATCCGCAGAAGCCGATGTGTCTGGAGAGGTTTTGAGAGGTATCAGGTATCAGGTATCAGGTATCAGGTATCAGGGAACAGGGACTCTCTGATACCTGTTACCTGATACCTGTTCCCTGTTCCCTACCCCACCGTAATGCTGCGAGGTTCTCCCTTGACAGTGGTGATCATAGTTTGTCCGGCATGGACGAGGGCATCAGCCCGGAGGGCGGTTTCCATGCCCGTGGGCAGGCTGACTGAGCAGGTGCCGGGTCCATAGATCATGCCCAGAACAGAACCGGCGGTGAATTCCGGATCGTCGAACCAGATGATGTTTTCCGCGTTGAAGCGGAAGGTCACGGTTCCCATATCCAGGTGTAATTTGAGCATTTCATCCTCGAGAATGGCTTTGGCATGGGGACAGCGTATCTCCACGACGTCGAGGAAGCTCTTGTAGATATTGACCAGAGTAATATCCTGATTGGCGCGGACGAACTTGATCTTGCCTTCGATCGGGGCGACGATATCGTCCGGTTCCGGAGCTGAGATCCTATCCCGCTGACGGTAGTTTCCCATGATCCACATATCCCAGATGATTCCCCCGATGGCGATCGCCAGGGCAGGGTAGAAGAGCCAGCGGAAGCCGTGAAAAATATAGGGCAGGGCGATGCCGACGGCAATGGTGATCATCGGCAGGATCTGTTTGCGGTATTGCATCCGCTTCAGTCGGGTAAGGTATCTTACGGGCGTATAGACATATCTGGAATCGTTCATAAATCTCCGCTCAGGTCAGTATCGTTTGTTCTCTTATTTGGTGCGTGTCCAGGTATCGGTGCGTCCCACGAGTGAGACTCCGATGAAGCCGCGCAGGGCAAGGGTATTGTCGCCCTTGAGCTCGCCTTTGCAGGAATAGGTGTTTCCGCTTTTGGGATCGTAGATCTTTCCGCCGTCGAACTTGCCTTCGCCCTTGGACTTGAGCCCGGTCAGGACGACCATGTTCATCAAAGGACGGCTACGCAGGGATTTATCGGGGTTCTTGACGTCGAGTCTGGGGGTTCCGGCTTCGTTATTGGGTACCTTGAGCCAGACGATCTTGCCGGCATAGTTGCCGTTTGAAGTTTTATAGACCTGGATCTTGCTGGTCTTTTCGCCATTGTACCAGGTGCCAAGGATCTTATCCGCGGTTTGGGCGGAAAGGAGGATGGGCAGGCTCAGGCAGAGCAACAGGGTCAGAATGAGTAATTTACGCATAGTTTTACCTCATGGTCTTTTGGGGTTTAGATGATTCCGCATCTCTTGAGAATATAGTCCACATTCTGAAGATAGCGACTGAAATCAAAGATGTTCCTGAGTTCATCGGGTGGGATGACTTTGGTGATCTCGGGATCGTCCAGGACGAGTTTTTGGAACGACTCGCCGGTCTTCCAGCATTGCATAGCGTCTTTCTGCACGAGGGAATAAGCTTCCTCGCGGGAGACACCGGCATTGGCAAGATGCAGGAGCAGCGCCTGGGAAAAGACGAGTCCGTTGGTCTTGGCGATATTCTTCTGCATGTTTTCGGGATAAACGAGCAGGTTGTCTATGAGTTTGGTGGCTTTGTCCAGCATATAATGCAGGAGAATGCAGCTATCCGGCAGGATGATCCGCTCGACGGAGGAATGGGAGATGTCACGCTCGTGCCAGAGGGCGTTGTTTTCCATCGCGGCGTCGGCATTGCTACGCAGGAGGCGGGCAAGTCCGCAGAGCTGCTCGCTGACGATGGGGTTGCGTTTATGCGGCATGGCGGAGCTGCCTTTCTGACCCTTGCCGAAGTTCTCTTCGGCTTCGAGAACCTCTGTCCGCTGCAGATGTCTGATCTCCAGGGCGAGCTTTTCCAGAAGGCTGCCGATCAGGGCGACGACATGCAGAAAATGAGCGTGGCGGTCACGCTGGATGACCTGGGTCGAGATGTTCACCGGCTCCAGATCAAGATACTTAGCTGCTCGTGATTCTACTTCAGGGGAGAGATGCGCGTAGTTTCCTACGGCGCCGGAGAGCTGGCAAACGCTGACCGTGGCGATCGCTTCCTTGAGGCGGGCGATATCCCGCTGAGCTTCATCATACCAGAGGGCAAACTTCAGTCCGAAAGAGGTCGGTTCCGCATGAATACCGTGGCTGCGCCCCATGCAGATGGTGTTGCGGTATTCCCTGGCTTTGAGCTTGAGAGTCTCAGCCAGGCGGGTAAGTTCGGTCAGGATAAGTTCGCCGGCTTGCCTGAGCTGAAGCGAGGTCGCGGTGTCCAGCACGTCCGATGAGGTCATGCCATAATGGATCCAGCGGGAGGGTGGGCCGACGTATTCGGCGACGTTGGTCAGAAAAGCGATCACGTCATGACGGGTGACGGCTTCGATCTCGTCGATCCTCTCCACGTCGAAATCGGCTTTTTCCACGATCGTGGCGAAGTCTTCCGCGGGGATCATCCCCAGTTCATGCATGGCACGGCACGCGGCAAGCTCCACTTCCAGCCAGCATTCATAGCGGTTCTCAGGAGTCCAGACGCGCTCCATTTCGGGCAAAGTATAACGTTTAATCATCCAGTTTCTCGGGGAGTTTATTGAGGATATCGCCAAACTTATCGGTGATGCTCTTGAGGAGGTCGATCGTATTGGCGGAACGTTCGAGAGGCGTGATCACCTGAGGCTTGAAAGACGCATCGTCAATGAGTAGGATCAGAGAAGCATCCTCATCGACCTTGAGTTCAAGCTTGTCGATCTGACCACGGGAGGTATAGATAAAATCAGCTTTAGCGCCGGATTTGAGATCGGTGATGCTCTTGATGCTGTAACCTGGAGTGAAATCCATCCTGATCGAATTCAGGCTCAGACTGTGAGTGCTGAGGATCTCTTCCTGGTGTTCGGCAGCCAGTGAATCGAGATTGCTAAAGGTACGAAAGGCATCCTGCGGGAAATACTTGTCCAGATTGAGGAATTCCAGCTGAGGCATCATCGGTGAACGCAGTGCGAGGTAATCACCCTTGTAAAAGCTCAGGAGAGGTTCGGCGGACATCCCGGCTATTCCTCCGTCCAGAACGTCCAGACGGATCACGTCCAGGTTCTTTTGGGCGACGAAGAACTTGCGCAGTGAATAACCCTGGAAGTTCACTTCGACGACACCATCCAGACGGAAGCTGTTCCATTTTGCCATCTCGGTTCTGAGCTTCAGGGCATCACGATCAGCTTTGTTGACGGAGCAGGCGCTCAGAAGAAGGATCAGCATTAGGGGAATGAGTAAAATTGATCTACGCAACGCTATTCTCCAAAGGCTTGCGATTGATCCGCCAGACGGCATAGCCGGAGAGCAGGAGCATCAGCAGAGAGAGGAACTGACCGATGGTCATAAAGCCAAAGATAAAGCCGAACTTGTGATAGAAATCCAGGCTGTCCGGCTCGCGGACGAATTCGATCAGGAAGCGGAAAACTCCATAGAGCCCGATAAAGCTCCAGAAAACAATACCTTCCTTCTTGATCTTGCCGAGGAGGAACTGAGTCACTGTTGCCAGAACTATGCCTTCCAAAAAGAGCTCGTAGAGCTGGCTGGGATGCCGGGCGACATTGGGAGAATCGGGGAAGAGCATCGCCCAGGGAAGATTGCTGGCTCTGCCATAGAGCTCACCGTTGATAAAATTGCCCAGGCGTCCGAACCCGAGGCCCATAGCCACGATCGGCACGGCCGGATCAGCAAGCTTGTAAAAGCTGATCTTGGTGCGCCTGGAATAGATCAGACCACCGATGATAACGCCCAAGGCACCGCCATGGAAGCTCATTCCGCCTTCCCAGACGGCAAAGATCGCCAAAGGATGCTGCAAATAGTAGAGCAGGTTGTAAAAGATCACATAGCCGATCCTACCACCCAGGATCACGCCCAGCATGATCGTAAAGAGGGCAGATTCGTAATGCTCTTTGGAGAGGGTGACCTCGCGCTTGCGGAGGTTATATTTGTAAAGCAGATAGCCGAGGATGAAGCTCAACACGTAGAAGAAGCCGTACCAGCGGATCGTGAGATGCAGCCCCAGCAGGGTGAAGCTGGCGATCTCCGGGCTGACATTGGGGAAGTGCAGGATGGCGGTGATCATCTCTTGGTCATCTCATCGAGACGCTTCACGACCAGTTCGACTGCTTCATCGACGGGACCCGTGAATTTCTCTGTGAGTTTATCGTGCTTCGGGGTAAAGATGGAGAGCACCTGGGTCGGCGAACCATTTAGGCCCACAGCGCCTTCTTCAAGACCGAGATCGGCGCAGTTCCAGACTGTCAGTTCGGCGGTTTTGGCGTTCTTCTTGCCTCTCAGTGAAGGCAGACGCGGAACATTGATCTCCTTGACCACGGAAACGACTCCCGGAAGGGTCATTTCCACACGGTCATAACCGTCTTCCATCAAGCGTTGCACGATCATGCGCTTGCATTCGACACTCTCGATCTTGCGCACGAAGCAGGTCTGTGGAAGATCAAGATGCGCAGCTATACCGGGACCGACCTGTGCTGTATCGCCGTCGATGGCTTGCTGTCCGGTGAGCACCAGATCGACGTTACCCAGCTTTTTGATCGCCGCAGCGAGAGTCAGGCTCGTTGCCCAGGTATCCGCGCCGGCGAACTTGCGGTCGGAAAGCAGAATGATGCTGTCAACACCGAGGGAGATGGCTTCGCGGAGGATTACCTCGACCTGATTTGGCCCCATGCTGATCGCCGTGACGGTTCCACCATGAGCTTCGCGGAGACGGACAGCTTCTTCGATGGCATAGGTGTCAAAGGGATTGAGAATGCTCTCGACTCCCTCGCGGATGAGAGTATTGGTGACCGGATCGATCCTGATCTCGGTGGTGTTCGGGACTTGTTTAATGCATACTACAATATTCATAAATCAACCTCAACGGAGATAATCCTTGATCGTCCGGCAGACATAGAGCTTCTGTTCATCGGTAAGCTCCGGATAGATAGGGATGGAGAGGACTTTTCCGGCGTACTTTTCGGCGACCGGCATATCCCCTTTTTGGTAACCGAGCCCGGCAAAACACTCCTGCAGATGCAGAGGCACGGGATAATAGACCGCACAGCCCACGCCATGCTCCTGAAGGTGCTTCTTCAAGCCGTCACGATCCTCGCAGAGCAGAGTGTACTGATTGTAGATGGAGACAGCTTTGGGATCGATATAGGGAGTGGTGATGCCCTTGAGTCCGTCAAGCTCGCGGTTGTAGAATTCCGCGTTCGCCCGGCGGGCTTTGGACCAGCCCTCCAGAGCGTCCAGCTTGACCAGCAGAACCGCTGCCTGGAGGGTATCCAGACGGCTGTTATAACCGACCCATTTATGCACATAGGTCTTGTCCGCGCCGTGAACTCTGAGCTTCCTCAGAATATCGGCAAATTCGTCGTTATTGGTCAGGCACATCCCGGCATCGCCCATTGCGCCCAAGTTCTTACTGGGGAAGAAGGATAAAGTTCCGATGTCGCCGAAGGAACAGCTCATCTTCCCGGCGTAGGTGCAGCCGATGCCCTGAGCGTTGTCTTCGATCACATAGAGATCATGTTTCCGGGCGATCTCCATGATGCGTTCCATGTTCGCGCTCTGTCCGAAGAGATGCACGGGCATGATGGCTTTAGTTCGCGGAGTGATGGCAGTTTCGATCCGTTCAGGATCGATATTGAAAGTACGTGGATCGATATCCACGAAGACCGGACGGGCGTGATTGCGCGAGATGGAACCGGCTGTGGCAAAGAAGGTAAAGGGCGTCGTGATGATCTCGTCGCCTTCGCCGATGCCCAAAGCTTTGATCGCCAGAACCAGAGCGTCCGTTCCCGAAGCGCAGGCGATGGCATGTTTGATACCCAGATATTCCTGCATCTTGGCTTCCAATTCCGGAACCTGGGCTCCCATGATATAGTGATGATCGCTGAACACCCTCTCGATCTGCTCTCTGATGTCCTTCATCAGCGGTTCGTATTGGGCGTGCAGGTCCAGCATGGGGACTTTCATGTAAACTCCTTAATTCAATGTCAGGGCACGAACCCCGATCACAATAGTAATAACTTGCGTAGCGAGCAGGAAGATGTCCTTGACGTCTGTCCAGAACTCACGGTCGGTCTTTTCAGGCACAAAGATGATGTCGCCCGGTTTGAGAACCAGATCCTTGGTGGGTTTGACCCAGTTTCCGGAGGAATGGCGGATGATCCTGATCCCGGCGCTGCGACGGTTGTTGGTGAAGCCGCCGGCTTTAGCGATATAGTATTTCCAGTCTTTCCCGGCTACGATCTCCAGCATGCCTGGCTTGACGACTTGTCCGCTGACCCAGATCATATCCATCTTTTCAGGAACATAGATGATGTCTCCGTCACGGAGGGTGACGTTACCCTCGGTTCCTTTGCTTTCGATGATCCGCGCGATGTCCACGGAATACTTGCCTTTGATCTGGCGTATTCTTGAGCGCATATAGTTATATTCGAGCGGCGTCATCTGATTCATATAGAGGTCTTTAAGTCTGAGGAAATCCTGATCGTAGCTCTCATTGTAGGTTTTGCTCAGATAGATAGCAGTCGCGGCATCACCCTTCTGAGTGAGTCCGCCTGCCTGTGTCAGAATATCATAGACCGTGGTCTTGCCATCGATCAGATATTCACCTGGCGAATTGACCTGACCCGAAACGGTCACGTTCCATTTACGGCGGTATTGGCTGTTTTCGGGGATCATGATCCGGTCGCCTTCAGAGAGAGCTATCTGTGCCACTGAAGGATCGGCGGGATATTTGCTGAGGTCATGCGTGATGACCTGAAAGTCCTGCATGTCTCCAGAGTACCTGTAGATCACGAGCTTGGAGAGATCAGCTCCCTGCTTAAGCCCCCGGGCAAGCTCAAGGAGATTCTGCAAGGTGTCTCCCGGCTTGAATTCATATTCTCCGGGCTTATAGACCATGCCCTGGATCGAGACGATCCTGGCGATGGTCGGAACGTTGATCACGTCTCCGTCCCGGAGCAAGGGATTCTGATCCAGCTCGCCGTTGACATAAAAACGCTGCAGGTCATAGACCGTGGTCTTGCCCGCCCGGATAAGTTTGATGCTTCGCAAGGCGCGGACATCTGTCAGAATCGAATCAGCAACCGCTTCCCAGGGGTTACTATCCGGTCGTCCTGTCAGCATCACGCTTGTGGCGGGTATTTCTGCCAGCATGGCGGCGTCGAGAGCGTCCGAAAGTCTGTGAGTCGGAAGAAGCTGGTAGGAACCGGGACGAGTGACGTAACCCGTCACGCTAATGGAAATATAACTGACGCCGGGCTCGACCTTGGGGATCTCGACCGCGCTCAGAAAAACCGTCAGCAAGAGAAGCAGGACAAGCAGGGATCTAGTTTTCATAATACTCGATCATACGCTGAATGATCTCATCCAGCTTAACTTTTGGTTCATAGCCGATGTAATCCTTGATCTTGGCCAGATTGGGCATGCGGTTCATCATGTCCTCAAATCCTTCCTCAAAGGCATCTTCATATTTCATATATTCGATTCTGGATTTGCTCTGGCACATGGTACGAACCTTGCCGGCCAGATCTTCGATGGAGATGGATTCCGTGGTGCCGACGTTGAAGATCTCACCCTCGCAATTGGGGGAACTCATCAGGGTTGTAAAAGCGCTTATCACATCAGATACATCCGCGAAACAACGGGTCTGCTTACCCGAACCATAGACCACCAGAGGCTGATCCAGCAATGCCGCCTTGATGAACTTCGGCAGAACCATGCCATACTGACCCGTCTGGCGAGGACCAACGGTGTTGAAACAACGGACGATCACGACCGGAAGACGCTTTTCCCGGAAAAACGCCAGCGCGTAGAACTCGTCGATGGCTTTGGAACAGCTGTAGCCCCAACGGCTGATATGCGTGGAGCCGAGCAGACGGTCGTCCGTCTCGCCAAAGGGGATGTTCTCGCTCTTGCCATAGATCTCCGAGGTGGAGGTGATCAGAACCTTAGCCTTATGTTTGTTTGCCAGCTCCAGCACGTTATCCGTGCCGACGATATTTGTCTTCAGGGATAATAGCGGGTTCTCGATGATGTATTTGACGCCTACAGCGGCAGCCAGGTGATAGACGTGATCGACTCCGCCGATGAGGGATTCGAGCAGATCACGATTCAGGATGCTGCCGATGGTGTAATGAAACTTGGGATGAGTCTTGAAGGACTCGATGTTTTCCAGCCTTCCGGTGGAAAGGTTGTCAATTATATATACTGTATGTCCTTCGTTAAGAAGTTTTTCCGCGAGATGTGAGCCGATAAATCCGGCACCGCCTGTGATCAGGATATTCATATATTCTCCATTTTTTCGGGTTGCCGAAGCTGACTCCGGCAGCAGGTATCGCCATATCTGAGCGGGACTAAGCACTCCCAGCGAGATGGCGCGCGCAATTC
>Ga0116170_10005357_pt1 | contig 11512 bp, 10 predicted proteins | sample AD_JPNHW1_MetaG_FD_89797 | JGI IMG/M metagenome (GOLD analysis project Ga0116170, IMG submission 89797) | Active sludge microbial communities of municipal wastewater-treating anaerobic digesters from Japan - AD_JPNHW1_MetaG | ecosystem: Engineered > Bioreactor > Anaerobic > Digestate | place... | reverse complement strand
GCTATGGCCTTACCGAGACCGCACCCGTAGTCGCCGTGCGTCCCTTCGGGCGTCCCGTGTTCGGCACCATCGGCAAGCCGATATCCTGCTGCGAGGTAAAGATCGTCGACGAGGCGGGTAACGAGCTTCCCCGCGGCGTGAAGGGAACGGTGATGGTCCGGGGCGGCAACGTCATGAAGGGCTATTATCGCAAACCCGAGCTGACCGCGAAGGTTCTTTTTCCCGACGGGTGGCTCGACACCGGCGACCTTGGGTTCAAGACCGTCACCGGCGAGATCATCCTCCGCGGGCGGAAGAAGGACACCATCGTGCTAAGGGGCGGCGAGAATATCGAGCCCCTGCCGCTCGAGATGAAACTGAACGAGTCACGCTATATCGCGCAGTCCGTCGTTCTCGGCCAGGACCAGCGATACCTCGGCGCGCTCATCGTGGTGAATCGGGACGAGGTTCAGGCCTGGGCAAAGGAGAACGCGGTCGAGGCGTCCGATTTTGCGGGCGTGCTCGCGGACCCGCAGACGCAAAAAATGTTCGAGGGAGAGATCGCCGATCTCGTGAGCCCCAAGAACGGTTTCAAGATGTTCGAGAGAATCAATCGCTTCGCCCTGCTCGAGAAACAATTCGAGACCGGCGTGGAGCTTTCCGCCAAACAGGAAATCATGCGCTACAAGCTCGATGAGTTTTATCGAAACGAGATCAAGGGCCTTTTTGCCTGATCGTTCGCCGGGCTGGGCGGGGTATCTCGACCTTCGCGACCGTGACCTTCGTTCCGAGGGTCTGTTTGTCGCGGAGGGAAGGTTGCTCGTCTCTCGCGCGATAGCTTCACGCTGGCACGTTGAGGCGATTTTCGCCGCGCAGTCCTGCGTCGCGGAAGCTGAATCGTTCGCCGCGCAGTCTGCGTCCGCGATTCCGGTGACCGCGCTTGGCGACGACGAGCTTTCTTCCATCGCGGGCTTTGACTTTCATCGCGGTATGCTCGCCGTAGTCCGTCGCCCATCGATTTTGCCCGCGCGGGAAGACTTCGCGGGCGCCAACCTCGTGGGTGCCAACCTCTCGCGCGATAAAACTTCTTACGTAGATTCGGGAATACTCGTGCTTCCCGCGATTACCGATCCGGGAAACCTCGGGACGCTGCTCCGCTCGGCGCTCGCGTTTGGGTTCAATACCGTATGGCTCGGCGGCGAATGCTGCGATCCCTTTAACAGAAAGGCTTTGCGGGCCTCGATGGGCGCGGCCCTCTCGCTTCGCCTTAGGCATGCAACCCCGGATGACCTTGTCTCGCTCTCCGCGTCCGGCATGGCCTCGTACGCCGCGGAGATTCGCGACGGCGCGATCGTGGCGGGCGCGGGCAGCGCGGCGTTTCCGTGCGCGCTTACGCTCGGCAATGAGCATGACGGCATACCCGAGCCATGGAGGCGCGGGTGCGCGGAGTCGATTATGGTAGCGGTTTCGGGAGGCGTCGATTCGCTGAACGTAGCGATCGCGGGATCGCTGTTGATGTGGGAGCTTATCCGGCGAGCGCCTCGTTGACCGTCGAGAGTAGCTCTTCGACGGTGAAGGGTTTCGGCAGAATGCCGACGACGCCGAATTGGTGGGCAAGTACCTTAAACGTGGATTTATTCATGTCGATCTTTCCGGAGGTAAGGATGATCCCGAGCTCGGGGTTGTCCGTGTGCAGCTCGAGTATTAGGTCCATTCCGCCTTGCCCTGGGAGGATGATGTCGATCAGCGCGAGATTCGGTATGTCGTCCTTGAGAATTTCCTTCGCGCGTTCGGCGGATGGCGCCGTGGTTACCGCAAATCCGTTTTCCTCGAGGATTGACTGAACGAGCCCGGATACGGAAAGATCGTCCTCTACTACCAGTATTTTCGTCATCGTCGCGTAATCTCCATTCTCTTTGATTTCTTTACAATACGAACTATGCGCCTTTGGGTCAAGTTGCGCGGTAGCCTCCGTCAATAATGCGGCGGCCGTACGTTCGGAATGTCCTGAACCGCGTCCGAAACCTCGCCGAGTTTTTCGCGGAGCGCCTTGTTCTCGTTCTTAAGCCGATCGATCGCTTCCGTATGCTCGACCGCTATCGACTGGAGCTTGCCCATGAAGTCCTCAAGATACGAGAGCTTGGTCTCCATCGCCGTTAGCCTTTCGCCGTAATCTTCCATGATCATGATTATACACGCAGGGGGTTCGATGGCACAAGGCGGGTCCCTGGGTGAAAGAATCCACGCGACGTGATATCTTAAGACTCATGGAAAAAAAAGAAAACGAGAGAAGAATCAGGGGGACGGCCCTCGTTCTCGAGGGTGGGGGAATGCGCGGCATTTACACGACAGGCGTGCTCGATTGCCTGCTCGACAACGGCGTCTTCTTCGACTACGTCATCGGCGTGTCGGCCGGCGCGAGCCACGCGCTTTCGTACATCTCGCGGCAGCGCGACAGGGCCCGACGGGTCAACGTCGACTATTGCAGGCGCCCCGATTACATGGGCCTTCGCTGCCTGCTTCGCGAGGGATCCCTTTTTGGGATGGACCTTCTTTTCCGCAAGATTCCCTACTGTTACGACCTCTATGACTTTGCGTCGTTCGAGCGCAACGTCGGGGCCTATTGCGCCGTCGTCACGAATCTCGCGACCGGCGAACCCGAGTACATGACGCCAAAGACCGGGGACTCGCTCCTCAGCGTGGCGCAGGCGTCCTGTTCCCTTCCCCTCGTCTCGCAGCCGGTGTGCATCGGCGGGCAGCAATACCTGGACGGCGGCATCGGGGACTCGATCCCGGTGCGCAAAGCCCTCGACGACGGAAACGCGAAGGCGGTCGTCGTGCTGACGCAGCCGGCCGGATACCGGAAGGGAGTCACGAAGAATAAATTCCTCTTTCGGGCATGTTACGGGAAGTATCCCAAATTCGCGCATGCCCTTGAGACCAGGAACGAGCGGTATAACGCGGCGCTCGAGCGCGTCGAGGAGCTTGAGTCCTCCGGAAAGGCGATGGTGCTCAGGCCTTCCCCTCAGCCAGGACTTAAGCGACTGGAACGCGACCCCGCGACGCTCAACGGCCTCCACGCGAGCGGTTACGCGGACGCGCTGGCCTCGCTCGCGCGGCTCAAGGCGTTCGTGTCATGAAGTCCCATAGATCGACCGATGGTTTCTCGCGCCTGCAGGAAGGCCTGACGGGCGAGCGAACGCTGATCGGCGCCAAGTATATGGATGACCCGAAAATGCTTCGGGCGTACCTCGACTACTATTGGCCGGTGTCGCGCGAACAGGCAAGGCGAGCGCTCTCCGTGATCGCGAAACTTGGCGGATGTCGCGTCGCCTCGGTCATCGACGTCGGTTCCGGTCCCGGCCCCGTCGCCGCGGCGTTCGTCGAGGCGGGTTCAACCGAGGTATTCCTGCTCGACCAAAGCCGCGCCGCGCTCGATCTCGCGCGCTCGGAGATTAAGTCCCGCTGCGGGAAGAACGGCTCGACCGCCACCGTGTCCGCGCTCGCGTGCGACGTGACCCGACCCGATCCCGCGAGCATCGGGCTTTGGGGCCGCGCGGATTGCGTGAGCTTCGGCCATTCCATCAACGAGTTTTGGTCCGGTAAGCCCGATCGCGTCGCGCGGCGCGCCGACCTGATAGTGGAATACTCAAAGGCGCTCGCGCCCGGGGGAACCGTGCTCGTTATCGAGCCCGCGCTTCTTTCGACGAGTCGCGACCTTCTGGCCACGCGCGACGCGCTCGTTGAGCGCGGGTGGACGGTACTCGCCCCCTGCGCGGGCCGCGAGCGGCTTCCCTGTCCGGCGCTCTCCGCGGGCGAGGGGCAGACGTGCCATGAGGACGTCGCGTGGGAGATGCCAAAGGGCGTCGCCGATCTTTCCGTCTCGCGCAACATCGATAAAGAGTATTTAAAGATGACCTGGTTTCTGTTCGCCCCGCCGTCCGGCGAGGTAGATATCTCCGCGACGTCCGATGGCGCGCGGGATGGCGCGCGGGGTGGCGCGCGGGATGGCGCGCGCGGGACGATGTACCGCGTCGTTTCAGAGGCTATGCTCAATAAGGGCGGACGCTTGAGGCGCCTGGTGTGCGGCGCGTCGGGAAGGTTTCCCGTGTCCGTCGCGGCGGAAAGTCCCGACCGCGAAAGGACGGGTTTTGACGATCTGGGACGCGGGGATTTTATTACCGTGGACAAGCCCGAGATCCGCGAGAACGGATGGGGAATAGGACACGCGACCGAGATACGCAAACAAGGGGACGCGCCATGAACGTGATTCTGTACGGAACGAAGAAGTGCGCCGAGACGCGCAAGGCCGAGCGATACCTGAAAGAGCGGAAGATCGAGTTCCAGTTTCGGGATATCGGCGAGAAACCGCTTACCGAAGGCGAACTCAAGAACATCGCCGCGGGCCGCGATCCCGCGGCGCTTCTCGACACCGGGTCAAAGTCGTATATCAAGAAGGGTTTCGCGTTCATGGAGTTCGACGCCCTCGAGGAAATCCTCGCGAACCCCGGACTCCTCGTGACGCCGATCGTGCGGATCGACCGGAAGTATTTCATCCGGCCGATTATGGAAGATCTATCCTTATAGTCCCTCGCATATTCCCGCGAGTCGCCTGATTCCCTCGTTGATCAGCTCCGGGGTTGAGTTCGAGAAATTGAGGCGCATGTTTCCCTCGCCGCCGCCTTCCGGGAAGAAATCCTTGCCGGGCACGAAGGCGACTTTGCTCTCGATCGCCTTGGGCAGAATGCCCGCCGCGTCGAAGCCGCGCGGCCCCTGAACCCACAGAAAGAGCCCTCCCTCCGGATGCGTCCACGAAAAGACGCTTGGCATGTATTTCTCGAGCGCCTCATCCATGACCGCGTACCGCGCGCCGTAAGCCTTGCGAACTTTTTCCACGTGCGCGTTTGAGTCGAAATCGCGAAGGTATCGTTCGAGCACCATTTGGTCGAAGCTCGACGTGTGCAGGTCCGCGGCTTGTTTCGCGATTATCAACTTCTCGCGGATCTTCCCGGACGCGACGATCCATCCCGTGCGGAACCCCGGCGCGACCGTCTTTGAGAAGGTGCTCAGGTAGATAACCCTTCCCGAGGCGTCGAACGATTTGATCGGCGGTATGTCCCTTCCCCGATAACGGATCCTTCCGTAGGGATCGTCCTCCACAATAATGAGATTCCGCTTTTCGGCCACGTCGTAGAGCTTTCTCCGTCGCGCGGCCTCGAGCGTGCGGCCCGTGGGGTTCTGGAAGTTCGGGATCACGTAGATGAATTTAACCGAGCCGTCCGCGGCGAGTTCGTCCACCGCCTCGGGGATGATTCCGCCGTCGTCGGTCGGGACCGCGCGGAACCTCGCCTGAAAGCACTGAAACGCCTGGATGGCCGCGAGGTATGTCGGGTTCTCGGTGAGGATGACGTCGCCCGGGTCGAGGAATACCTTGCCGATAAGGTCGAGGCCCTGCTGCGAGCCCGTGGTGACGAGGATCTGGTCCGTTGCGCACGCGGTGCCTCGATTCGCCATGTCGCGCGCTATCCATTCGCGCAGGGCGGGAATGCCCTCCGTTATGCCATATTGAAACGCGCGCGGTCCGCAGTCGCATAGTACGCGCTCCGCCGCTATGCGGATATCCTCGACGGGAAATAGTTCGGGCGCGGGGAGTCCTCCCCCGAAAGAGATGATGTCGGGGCGTTCCGTGGTCTTCAGAATCTCCCGAATCGATGAGGGCTTCATTACCGACATGCGTGTCGCGAATCGCGTTTCCATGGCTTCTCCTTTTGGCGTTCGTAGGATCGACACCATTCTAGTAAGGTGTTATAGTACAGACAAGCCTAAACTGGGGGTGTTTGTATGGGTTCTGTAGTAGTACAGGTTAATCATCGCTCTGACGTACCGATTCGATCGCAGATCGCGGACGCGTACGCCGCGGCCATTCGGGACGGCAAGCTGAAGGGCGGCGGCAAAATGCCCTCCATCAGGGCTCTCGCCTCCAGATTGGGCATCAGCCCCGCGACGGTCGTCGCCGCTTACCGCGAGCTTGTCTCCCGGGGTCTCGTGACGGCGGCTCCGCGTTCCTCGTTTTGCGTCGCCGGTAAGGCTCCCTCCGAGGGAGTCCCTCGCGCGATTCTTCCGCTTAATAAGATTGAGCCGAACCTACGATTGCATCCCGTCGCCGCGATGGGCTCGCTTATCGGGCAGGTCGCCGAGGAGGACCCGCTCGCCGGCGGATACGAGGATTATCGAGGCAACGCGCGGCTCTTGGAGGCGATCGCCGACCTTGACCGCGAGCTTGGGATCGAGTCCGAGCCGAAAGGCGGGATGCTCGTTACTTCGGGATGCCAGCAGGCCATATCCCTTACGGCGCGCGCGTTTCCGCGCGGCGCGCGGATCGCCGTCGAGGATCCCTGCTATCCGGGGGCGCGTCTCGCGTTCGCCGGCGCGGGAGCGGAGATCGTTCCCGTCGCGATGGGCGATGACGGTCCGAGCGGCGCCGCGCTGAGAGAAATAAGCAAGGCGGGAAAGGTCGCGCTGTTCTACTGCTGCCCCACGTACGGAAACCCGTCGGGTCGGTCCTGGAGCGTAGACGCTCGATCGCGCGTGCTCGCCGCGGCGAAAGCGGGCGGGTTCATGATATTCGAGGACGATTTTTTAGGGGACCTTGATTACGAGGACGAGGGCCTGCCCCGGCTCGCCGCGATGGCGCGCGAGTACCCGGGCGTTCGCGTGATCCGCGCCCGCACGTTTTCAAAAACGCTGCTGCCGACCCTAAGGATCGCGGGCGTCAGCGGCGATCCCGATTTTATCGCCCGGCTTCTCTCTTTGAAAATTCTGGATGACGTTGGATGCTCCGCGTTTTTGCAAAGGGCTTTGGCGCGATTTATCGGGGACGGTTTATACGAGGAGCACCTCGCGCGCGTGAAGCCGCATTATCGCGAGCTTCGAGGCGCGTTGCGTTCCGCGCTCTCAGGCTCGCCGGGCGGTTTTTCGTTCGGCGACCCAAAGGCGGGACTGTGCCTTCTCGCCCATATCCCGGAGGGCATCGACTCGACGCGGCTCGTGCCCGAGTGCGCCGCGGCGGGCGTCCCCCTTTGCGCGGGCAGCGACTATTTCTCGAGGCCCTCGGACGGGGCGGGCCTAATCCGGATCGGATTCGGCGCGCTCGACGTCAACGAGGTCCCGCGGGCCGTGGCCGCGCTAGAGCGCGCGGTCATCGCGTCCCGCGGATTCTCGCAGATCCATTCCGTGGTGTAGCCTTAATCCGTCTCGGTAATGGCTCCGTACTTGTTGCAAAGATAGTTATTAATCGAACTGATCTCCCCCGGTTCGAGCGGCTCATTGTACATGATGATCTCGGCTATTTCCCCTTGGAAAGGCGCGGCCGCTCCGGACGCAGACCCGATGTATAGTAAGTAGATGTTGTTGTTGTATCCCGTGCTTCCCGTGGCGATTCGGTTCTGTAGGTAATAGGAACTGCACGCCGCCGACCGCGCCCAGTCATTTGATTTGGTGAGCGGGTTCACAATGCCTGGTTTACTGGGGTCGTCGACGCGGAGTCCGTAAGATCCGTAAGTCGGGTATGTCGCGCTCGTAATGGAGGTTCCGCTCGCGTAAAAGAACGTAAGGTCCTTTTGCTTGTTGTTGATAACCATGCTTACGTTCGCCGCGGGCGACACGACGCTCTGGTTGTAGTACATGCAAAACGCGTAGGTCGTGTTTGCCTGTACCTGCTTAGCGAGCGAGTCGACCGGCGAACGGGCGATGGAGCCCGCCGCGGTATAGCCCAATACGTTGAACTTGTACTGGAGTCGCCTGTTCGCCGACGACTCCGATCCAGTCGCCGTGTAGAAGCCGTCATCCGTATCGAGGTACCAACCGCCCCAGCCGAGGGTCGGGTAGACGTAGCTGCTGCCATAGTACGCGGTTAAGACGTAACGCGAGGCTTCTATGCTCGAGGTTTTAAACGCGACGAAGGTAGTCGTTCCCGTGGAGGTCGTAAGGAACTTCTCCGTCGAGGTTCCTACGACCATGCACTCCTTGTTCGCCGTGCCAGACCAGGTCAGCGACGGTCGTCCGTTGATGCCGTTCGGGTTGTACGCGGGGTTAAGCCCGCTTACGGAGCCCGCGTTGTTGCCATTACCGCTCGAGTCCTTCCACGCGTTGACCGTTACCGTCGAGCCGACGGTGAGCGTGTCCGCCGCGTCGATGCGGTCGGCGCGAAGCCAGAGCGTAGGCGTCCTGTTAAGCGAGCTTGGTTGGGCGAATCCCGAGCCGGTCACGTACAGGTCGTACGCTCGCCCGAATTTGTCCGCGAGGACGAGATGCGCCTCGTCCCAGTTACCCTCAGGCGTGTAGGAAAGGGTGAGATTGCCGGTACCGCCCGCGGCGATCGTGAGCGGGTAAGTCGTTTTGTCGGAGTACGCTGAAGAGCCAGTAAGCGCGCCCGATTTAATGACGATCGGCGCCTTGCCGTTGTTCGTGAGCGTAATCTCCTTCTCCGTGGATGCCGTTACGCCCCCGAAGTCGTATCCGCGCATCGTGAGTTTGTACGCGAAGCTGTTCGCGAAGCTCATGTTGATCGACGCGTTTCCTCCCGCGACGTAGAAGGTCTTTGAGCCGTCTCCCGTCGTTATCGTTATCTTCGCGGACGCCGACGCGGCCCTGTCGGATTGAACGAGCGTAAACGTGGTAGACGTGTTGCCCGCGAGGACCATGCCCTCCGCGGGGGCGTCCGCGACGGAGATCGCGTCCTCGTTGCCGGAGACGATCGTCACGAGCGTAAGATTGCCCGCGCCTTCGTTCTTAATGGTGAAGGTTCTCGAAAGGGTTCCCGAACTTACGTAGCCGAGGTCGAGATAGCCTGTTGCGGGTACCTCGACCGATTCGAAATCGTATACCTTGAGTATGCCGTTCTGCCTGTCCTTCGAGGATAGCTTCAGCTTGAAGCTCGCATTGTTCGAGGCGTTAGAGATAACGCTAAGCGTCGCGGTCGCCGCCTTGGTTCCGTCGAGCCGCTTGATCTTGAGTATCTCCGAGCCGCCCGGCGCGATGGCCTTGCCCTGCGGATTAGTCGAGATGGCGAAGTCGCCCTCGTTGCTCGATATGATGTCGCCGAGCGTGAGCGTCTTCTGCCCGACGTTCTTGACCGTGAAGGTTTTCTCTATCGCCACCGCGGTCTCCGCGTAGCCGAAGTCGTAAGCCTGCGTGTCTCCGCTGACCATCGTCGTCCCGTCCGCGTCGTACACGGCGATGATCGGTGCCGCGTTATCTATTACGCGCGTGCATTTGAGCGTGAGCGATATATGCCTCGTCTTGCCCGAGGCGGTATAGGCCACGTCGAGGGTCGCCGTGGAGGTCTCGGCCGCGGTGTCGGAGAACGCGACGTAAAGGCCCGTGGAGTCGGTCGGGGCCAGCGTCGTATCCTCGTAAAAGCCCGTTACGGGGAATCTCGCGGGGTCGCTTGAGGTTACGGAGTTAATGACGATATCGCTCGACGCGGACGAGTTCCGGATCACGACGCTTTCGCTGTCGCCTTTATCCGCGTACGTCTTCGCGAGCGTTATCGTCGTTCCCGAGGCGTATTGATTGTCGGCGTACCATATTTGCGCTTGGTCCGGCGGCGGATAGGTCGAGTCGAGCACTTCCTGATTAGGCGTTACGGAACACCCGGCCGCGAGCGCGAGCGTCGCCAGGGCGGCGATCGAGCGGGCGATCTTCGCGAGCTTAATGGCATGATTCGTGGTTTGCATGTCTTTCTCCCTACACGATGTTGTCGAGGATCTTGACGATCTCGGCGTCGTAGTGGTTGGCGTGCTCATAGAGCTCGCGGATCGCCGAATCGCGGTCCTTGATGTCCTTATAGTTGCGACTCGAGACGAGTGCCGTGTATGTCTCCGCGATGCGAAGGACGCGCGCGATGTACGGAATGACGGCGTCCTTGAGACCCTTGGGGTATCCCGTACCGTCGAGGTTCTCGTGATGCATTGAGACCCCGTCCTTGAACAGGTTCCTGTTTTTCTCATCGATGAAAAAAACCATGTTGGTGCCGATCGTCGTGTGCGTCTTGATCGTCGCGAACTGTTCCTCGCTGATGTGCTCGGAGCGGAGGATGACGGGGTCGATGTTGAGGAACCCGATGTCGTAGACGAGACCTACCGTATAGAAAAGCAGGCTGTCCTGCTCGGAATATCCAAGGCTCTTCGATATTTTATAAACGAGTTCCGCGACGCGCTTAGACGCGTTTTTCCGGTTGGTCGCGACGTCGATCTGCTCTGCGTACGTGAGGCATTTCTCGTAGAGTGCCTTGATCTCCTCCGGGCTATTGCCATCCGGGGGCGAACTCGCGTCCTTTCCCGTTTTTTGCTCGAGCATTCGCGCTCCCGCTCCCGCGCTCGTTCCCGGCAGCGCCTGCATGCCCTGAGAGGCGAAGGGCAGGGCCATCAACGAGAGATCCTGCGCGTTGCGGAGGTTCGTCATCGCCGCGATTGTGCTCTGGAACTGCTCGTGCTGTATTGCCTGCTGCCTTAGGCTCATCATCACGACGATGACGACGCCCGCGAGCACGACGAAGGCGAGGATCGCGAGCCCGACGATAACAGAGGCGCTCGTTTGCGCGACGGCGCGAAACGCCTGTACCCCGCTTTTATTGCTAAGCTCTATCATGCGCGTCATTTCGTCGCGGAATTTCTTGTCCGACTCCATGCGCTGCGTCTCGAGCTCGACTTGGAGGTTTTGCGAGGCGATGCGCTCGTCGGCGCGCAATTTCTCCCTTCGTTCCTCGAGGCTTCGGTTTTCCGATATGATCTTGTCGATTTCCTTTTGCTGATCGGCGGCCATGCGCTCGCGCTCGGCGCGGAGAGTGGCCTCTTTTTCCTCGAATTCCTTGCGCTCCCGTTGGCGCGCGAGCTCGCGTTCCGCTTCCTTCTTGCGCTCGAGCTCGATGGATTTCTGGATCTCGTCCTGTCGCTCCCGTTCTGCCTCGGCGAGCTTTTTCTGCTCGTCCGCGCGCTTTGCCCAGGAGATGGCGTCCGCGGCCTTTGCCTTGACGGATTGCGGCGCGGCCGATAGGCCTTGCTCAAGGGCAAGGATCCTTTCGGAGTCCTCTTTTTGCCTTAACTCATCGGCCCATCCCGAGACGGCGCGTTCGCAGGCGTCCAAGGCCTCGGCGGGCATTTCCTTTCCGGCGTAGTACCGGACGAGGAACGCGGCGTATGAATAGGCCTTGTCGTATTCGCGTACCAAAACGTGGTTATTCGCCGCGGTAACGGCCTTGGCGACGGCGTCCTGGCCCCAAGATGCCGAGCAGGCGAGAACGATCAGAAACGCGGACGCGAGAAACTTTTTAACGATATTCATTTATTAGCACTCCTGCGAATACTCCGGGCATGAGGAACCATTCGGATTTCGCCCCCGAGACCGAGAGTATTCCGGTAACCGAGGGCGAGACGTAGAATCTCAGCGAGCCGGGATGCCCGAGGAAAATTCTGGACGAGAGTTCCCCGGTAAAGGCCGCGTTGAGGTAGGGCGCGTTCGTCGAGGCCGCGAG
>Ga0116170_10005354_pt1 | contig 11520 bp, 6 predicted proteins | sample AD_JPNHW1_MetaG_FD_89797 | JGI IMG/M metagenome (GOLD analysis project Ga0116170, IMG submission 89797) | Active sludge microbial communities of municipal wastewater-treating anaerobic digesters from Japan - AD_JPNHW1_MetaG | ecosystem: Engineered > Bioreactor > Anaerobic > Digestate | place... | reverse complement strand
GGAGATTGGCGGTCCCGGGAACCGCTTTCTCCCCCTGAAAATGGGCATTTCCGGGAGGGCGGGCGTCTCGCCCGCCTGAAAGGAAAGCCGTTGCAGGGATGCTTCAACGACGCTTCTGAGGCTGAACGATGGCATTTTATGTATGTTTTATAGCACTTTAGAGAAGGCTTCCTGTGCCCCGGAGGAACCTTCCATGAATTGCTTCGCAGACTTGTAAGCCCGCGAAGAACCTCGAGGGAAATTTCTCCGGGATTCAAGAGCGGCGGCAATGTTTCTCTCGAAATGCCCTATCCTGAACCCGTCCCACCTCACGCCATTTCTTCCACTTCGGCCTGTTCGAAGGCGGCTTTTTCGGCGGCCCATCGGGCGCGCAGGGCGGGGAGCGAGTCGGTCTGGATCGCCTGACGCAGCTGCGTCATGCAGTCCTTGAAAAAGTGCAGATTGTGAAGCGTCATGAGGCGCGCGGAAAGGATCTCGCCGCACTGGTAAAGATGGCGCAGGTAGGCGCGCGAGTAGTGGCGGCACGCCTCGCAGACGCAGGTTTCATCAAGAGGACGTGGGTCGAGGGTGTAGCGACTGTTGCGGATGTTGCGCGTGCCACCGCGGACATAGGCGCGTCCGTTGCGTGCCACGCGGGTGGGCATGACACAGTCGAACAGGTCCACTCCGCGCTCAACGCATTCGAGGAAGTCCTCGGGCGTGCCGACCCCCATCGCATAGCGGGGTTTTCCGACGGGCAGTTCGGCCAGCGCCACCTCGAGGGCCGGGTAAAGCTCCTCTTTGGTCTCGCCAACGCTCAGGCCACCGATGGCGTAACCGGGCAGGTCGAGTTCAACGGTACGGCGGGCGGACTCGGCGCGCAGATGCGCGTACACGCTCCCCTGTACGATGCCAAAGAGGTTCTGCTCGTCACGGTTGGTCCAGGCGGCCTTGCTCCGTTCGAGCCAGCGCAGGGTCAGTTCCATGGACTTGCGGGCATCCGCCTCGGCGCAGGGGTACGGGGTGCATTCGTCGAAAGCCATGAGGATGTCCGAACCGAGGTTCTGCTGGATGGCGGTGGCTTTCTCGGGCGTGATGAGATGGCGCGAACCGTCAATGGGGGACGCGAACTCGACCCCTTCCTCGCTCATTTTACGCAGTTTGCTGAGAGAAAAAACCTGGTATCCCCCGCTGTCGGTGAGAATAGGTCCGTTCCAGTTCATGAAGCGGTGGAGTCCGCCGAGCTGGCGCACGGCCTCGTCACCCGGGCGCAGGTAAAGATGGAACGTGTTGGCCAGGATCATCTCATAGCCCAGGCCGGCCACCTCGTCGGTCGTCATGGCCTTAACGGTGGCGCGAGTCCCCACGGGCATAAAAGCCGGGGTATGGACGGTTCCGTGCGCCAGGTGGAGCAGGCCGCTGCGCGCGGGAGAAGTCGAGGCGGTGTGTTCAATCTGAAAGTGCATGGAGGGGCGGTTTCTAACCTGTCCTGTTCAAATATGGGTTCCGGAAGAATCGAAATGCGCACCACATTCCGGAGAATACGGGATGGATCGGATCGGCCCGATGGGACGCTTTCGGAGATTCAGAGCCGCGATGCGGACCGTCCCCCCGTCTCGACCACGGTCTTGGGCGCAGGCGTCGGGGTTGGCTGAAGCGGCGGCGGCGTGAGAGCGGGCGCCGGCGTCGGTTAGGCGGAGGCGCCGGGGTTGGCGCCGGGGTCGGAGCGGGCGTCGGTTGGGGGGGAGGCGCCGGGGTCGGAGCGGGCGTCGGCTGAGGCGTGGGAGCCGGAGTCGGTTGCGGGGTCGGCTGGGGTGTGGGAGCCGGCGTGGGAGCCGGCGTGGGCGCGGGGGTCGGTTGAGGAGTCGGATTGGCCTTCGCATTTTCCGCGGCTTTGAATTCGGCCAGTTTCTTCTCGGCCTCGAGTTGCTTCTTTTCGGCCTCGATCCGGGCGAGTTGTTCGGTGCGCAGTTTGTCTTCGGATTCCCGGGCTTTGGCCTCGGCGGCTTCCTTGGCTGTCCGTTCCGTTTCGGCCTTGGCCCGGGCGTCGGCGGCTTCCAGGATTTTCTGTTCGAGTTCCCGCTGGCGCCGCGACCCCGCCGCTTCGAGGTTCTTCACGAGTTTCTGAAGATCGGTGAGTTCTTTGTCGTACAGGTCGAGACGCTCGCGCATGAATTTGTACTTTGTCGCCAGCCCTTCGACCTTTTCCCCGATATCCGTAAATGTGGGATTTTCGTGGCTTTCCAGGTCGGCCAGGGCGAGGTACTGGATCGTATCCAGCGGGAGGTCGGATCGGTCTTTCCGCTCTTCACTCTCGGGAATCATGAGACTGACCGACTTGTTGAGGAACTGTTCGTATTGTTTGGCGCGTTTCTCATCGAGTTTCTTGGTTTCGCTCTGCAATTTATTGAAACGCCCCAGCAGGAGCGTCAGGGCGTCTTTCAGTTCGTTCTGGCGCTTGAGGATTTCGTCGGCGGTTCCTCCCAATTGCCTGTAGATTTCGTCCATTTTGTCGTCCGCTTCCAGGATTTTCTGGGAAAGTTCGCGGAACTGCTGCGTGTTATCCACCTGGTGCGGCGCCAGGGTTTCGTCTTTCATGCTCTTGACGATGGTTTCGAGCTGGCTGGCCATTTCGTCGCGCTGATTCTTGAGGGACGAGCGGTCGTTCAGTCTCTGATTGGTGGTCCGCATGGTGTTGTCCCACCAGAGAATGGATTTGGCGGTGGGGTCGTTGGCATCCAACCCGCTGCGGGCGCCCTGCGGGCCGAACAGCGCGGTGTCGTCTTCAACCGAAAAAGGCCAGAGAGGCTGGACGGCAGGAGGAGCGGGGGCCGGAGCGGGGGCCGGGGGCGCGGGATCTTCGGCCAGCGCGGTCAGAATCGGAAGGATCAGGATCAGGATCAGCGAGGCAGGCCGGGCGCGCCACCGGCGCGGCCAGCGATTCAAAGCGTGTGGCATGATTCTTCTTCCTCCTCGCCTTCCAAGTCCTGCATCTGATCGCTCAGGGCTTTGGTGTACAGGCCGTACTTCTTCAGGCGGTAGCCCATGGTGCGACGGGTGATGCCCAGTTCCTGGGCGGCGCGGGTCATGTTGTTGTTGGTGCGTTCCATGGCGGCCCGGATCATGATCCGCTCGGCTTCCTCGAGCGTCATGTCTTCGAGGCGGGGGATCTGCTGGGCCGCTTCGTCCACCTGGCCGGCGAAGGTGCGCAGAGCCATCGGCAGGGCCTCGATCCCGATTTCATCCTCATCGGCCAGCACCACGGCGTGCTCGACGGCATTTTCAAGCTCGCGGACGTTGCCGGGCCAGTCGTACTCCTGCATCAGGCGCAGGGTGGCGGGCTTGAAGAGGTGGCGGCGGTCGGGATCGTAGCGTTTCAGGAAATGCTCGATGAGATCGGGGATGTCCTCCCGGCGCTCGCGCAGGGGCGGGATGGAAAGCGGCACCACGTTGAGCCGGTAATAGAGGTCGGCGCGGAAAAGACCGTCGTTGATCATCTGTTGCAGGTCGCGGTTGGTGGCCGAGAGGACGCGCACGTCCACCTTGATCGGGTTCGATTCGCCGACCCGCTGGAATTCGCCGCTCTGGAGGACGCGCAGGAGTTTGACCTGCATGGCCGGGCTGACTTCGCCCACTTCGTCGAGGAAGAGGGTCCCCCCGTCGGCGGTCTCGAACAGACCGGCGCGGTTTTCCACCGCGCCCGTGAAGGCGCCGCGCTTGTGGCCGAAAAGTTCGCTCTCGAGCAGGGTCTCGGACACGGCGCCGCAGTTGATGGTGACCAGGGGCCTGGCGGCGCGGGGGCTGGCCGCGTGGATGACCGAGGCGAGAAGTTCCTTGCCGGTACCGCTTTCCCCGGTAATAAGGACGGTGGCGCTCGAGGCGGCCACCTTCTGGGCCTGGCGCAGGAGATGGTCCATGATCTTGCTGGAACTGACGACATTGGCCGGGTGGAACTTTTCCTGCAACTGGTCCTTGAGACGTTCGTTCTCACTCTCGAGGAGTTGTTCCTTCAGGCAACGCTGGATGAGGATCTTGAGCTCATCCATGGCGAACGGCTTGATGATATAGTCGTAGGCGCCCTTTTTCATGGCGTCCACGGCGGTTTCCGCCGTGGCGTAGGCGGTCATCATGATGACCTGGGTTTCGGGACGCAGCGTCTTGACCCGGTCGAGCACCTCCAGACCGCTCAGGCCGGGCATGCGCAGGTCGCACAGGACCAGGTGGTAGGTGCTCGCCTCGAAGATTTCGAGGCCCTTCTGCGGATTGTCGCAAATATCGACATTGTAGCCCTCACGCAGCAACACGTGCCGGAGAGCCTTGCCCATCTTGGCTTCGTCGTCAATGATCAGTATGGAAATGTTCATGGAGCGGTTGTGGCCTCCTGCGCCCGTTCGCGATCAAGAAACAGATTAGCGGAAAGCCCCAGTCCTGACAACAGGATTCCCGTGGGGAATTTCGGGACGATTGGGCCCCCCGGGATCTTCCCGGGGTTCTTCGCAGAATGATATTGTTAGACTTGACTTCCGGTCGGAAGGTTCGATACAGTAATTCGACGTGGAATCCACCTCGTACTCGCAAGTGTTTGGTGCGCTTTGCGAGGGGATTTCGTTTGTACCTGCGCGGGGTGAAGATCAATGGCAACCAATATGGAACGTAAACTGGGCGAGTTGCTGGTAAAAGACAATATCATCACGCGCGAAGAACTCGAGGAGGCGCTCGGGAAGCGTACCGAATCGAACGAGAGTCTGGGCCATATCCTGATGGAGATGGGCGTGGCGAGCGAGTGGGAAATCGCCGCCGCCCTGGGCAAGCAGCTCAATGTGCCCTTCATCACGCTCTCGCAGTACGAAATCGAGCGCGACGTGCTGGAATCCATCCCGCGTGACATTGTGATGAAGTACAAGATCGTGCCGGTGGACCGCACGGGCGACACCCTGACGGTGGCCCTGCCGGACCCGAGCAATATCTTCATTCTCGACGAGTTACGACTCCTGACCAAATCGCAGATCGTGCCGGTAATCAGTTTCGAAACGGATATCGAGAAAGCGATCGGCCGGTACTTCAAGGCGCCCGAAGAAAAGGGTATGAAACTTGAAGACATGATGACCGAGATGAAGGAAAGCGATATGGAAATCCTCCAGCAGGAAGGAGGAGAAGACGAGGAGATGGATCTGAACATCCAGATCAACGACGCTCCCGTGATCCGTCTCGTCAACGCCATTATCGCCGAAGCGATCCGGATGAAAGCCTCGGATATTCATATCGAACCCTACGAAAAGGAATTGCGGCTGCGCTACCGTCTGGACGGGGTCCTGATGGCCCAGTCCAGCCCTTCCAAGTCCTGGCAGAACGCGATCATTTCGCGTCTGAAGATTCTTTCTGAGATGGATATTGCGGAAAAGCGCCTCCCGCAGGACGGACGCTTCCGCGTCCGAATGGATGGCAAGGACGTGGACTTCCGTGTCAACACGGTGCCGGTGCCGCATGGCGAAAAGGTTGTGATCCGTATCCTGGACCAGGGCAACCTGATGCTCGATTTAACCCGGCTAGGGCTGACTCTGGAAGAAATCGACAAGTTCAACCGCGAGATTAACAAGCCGTGGGGCATGTGCCTGGTGACCGGTCCGACTGGTTCGGGAAAGTCCACCACGCTTTACTCGGCCCTTTCGACCATCAATACGCCCACCATCAACATTTGCACGGCTGAGGATCCGGTGGAATACCAGCTGCCGGGGATCAATCAGGTAGCCGTCAACGAGAAAATCGGCCTGACCTTTGCAACGGCGCTTCGCGCTTTCCTGCGCCAGGACCCCGACGTCATCATGGTCGGTGAAATTCGAGATCTCGAAACGGCGGAAATTTCCATCAAGGCGGCCCTGACCGGTCACCTGGTCTTCAGTACGCTCCACACCAACGACGCCTCGAGTTCGATCAGCCGTATGGTAAACATGGGGGTGGAGCCGTTCCTGGTGGCCGCTTCGCTCAACATGATTGTGGCGCAGCGCCTGGTGCGGCGCGTCTGTGCCAGCTGCAAGGAAACCTATGAACCGACGCCCGAACAGCGCAAGGCGATCGGGATCGAGGACCCCAAGGTGGTCTTTTCCCGGGGCGCCGGTTGTGACATCTGTGGAGATCGAGGCTACAAGGGCCGGGTGGCGTTGTACGAAATCCTGGTCAACTCGGACCGGTTGCGCGACTCGATTATCGCCAATGTTCCCCCCACCCACCTGAAACGCGAAGCGATCCTGCAGGGCATGACAACGTTGCGCATGTCGGGGGTCCGCAAGATCAAGGATGGGGTGACCACCGTCGAAGAAGTGCTTTCCGCCACCGTTTCGGATAGTGACGAATAAATGCGGGGTCTCAAGACCGCAAAGGTCCGGAGACTCGACGCCGCTGCTTCTATAACTCCACAGACGGCGTATCAGCCAGAACCCACTCCAGTAGAAGGAGGCAGTTGCGATGTCCGTTTTCCAGTACGCCGCTCGAAACAGTCAGGGAAATACCGTGAATGGGAATGTTGAAGCGCCCAATGAGGCGGCGGCCGTACGGCAGCTGCGGGCGGAAGGGTTGATGCTGACCCAGATTCAGGAACAGGCGGGAGCGGAAACGTCCGTCCGCAAACAGAAGGAAAAAGGAAAGAGCGGCAAAATCCGGCTTGACGACCTGGTGGTTTTCTCGCGCCAGTTTGCGACGATGATCCGGGCCGGCCTGCCGCTCATCGAAGTGCTGGGCATCCTGTCGGGCCAGACGGAGAAGGTCGCGCTGAAGGTGGTGCTGCGGGAAGTCGAGAAAGACGTCGAAGCGGGTTCCTCGCTGACCGAGGCGCTCGAAAAACACCCGACCGTCTTCTCCACGTTCTTCAAGAGCATGGTGCGCGCGGGAGAAGCGGCCGGTATGCTGGCTTCCATTCTGGACCAGGTGGCCGGGTATCTCGAAAAAACCGCCTCCTTGCAGCGCAAGGTGAAGTCGGCGGTCATGTACCCCACGACGGTGGCGTTTGCCGCCACCGTCATCACGATTTTCCTGCTCACGGCCGTGGTGCCCACTTTCAAGGACATCTTCTCGGGTCTGGGCGGCACGCTGCCCCTGCCCACCCGCATCGTGCTGGCGGCCAGCGATTTCATCAAAGAAAAATACCTGGTGGCGCTCGTCATCATCGGCGCCGCCTTCTTCACCTTCCGCTGGTGGTATCAGAGTCCGCGCGGGCGGTACCGGGTGGACCTGTTCAAATTGAAAATGCCGGTCTTCGGCCCCCTGTTTCTGAAAGTCGCGGTGGCCAAGTTCTCACGCACCCTGAGCACCCTCATCCGTTCGGGCGTGAATATTCTCTCGGCCCTCGACATTGTGGCCGCGACGGCGGGCAATCAGGTGATCGAAGAAGCCATCACCAAGACGCGCGCTTCGATTCAGGGGGGCGAAACGCTCTCGAAACCCCTCGAGGAGAGTGGCGTTTTCCCCGTAATGGTGACCCGCATGGTCAGTGTCGGCGAGCGCGTCGGGTCGCTCGAGAGCATGTTGAGCAAAATCGCCGACTTCTATGAGGATCAGGTGGACACGGCGGTGGACGGCTTGACCTCACTGATCGAGCCGTTGCTGATCATCTTTCTGGGTTGCGTCGTGGGCTTCATCGTCATCGCCATGTTCATGCCGATGTTCAAGATGATCGAACTGATGGGCGGTTGATCGGCACACCGGAGCCGGTTCTCGATTTGCCGGCCGAAAGCCGGAGTGAACGTCCCCCAGGCATCGGAAGCGCGGACTCCCGACAGGAGAGACCGCGCTTCCTCTATTTCGACCGCAGGGGGAACACCCCGGCCTCCTCTCCCTGCGCAACCGAAAGAAAGGCGACGGCGCCGCTCATGTCCCCGGAATTCTTCCTGAACGCCTCCCGCTCTCTGCGCCGGGCCCTTGAGGCGTACGCGCGGACACGGGGATTCTCCCTCTTCGGCGTCGCGCCGCCTCAGGCCTCGCCGGACGATCTGGACCGGTTGCGGGCCTGGCTGGCCCGCGGCTGCGCGGCCGAGATGGAACGCTACCTCGGACGGGAACCGGAGAGCCGGGTGGACGCCACCCGGTTGTTACCCTCGGCCCGGTCGGTGGTCGTGGTCGGGATTTCCTATGCGCAGCCGCCTCCCGATCTGTCCCGACTATCGGGACAGCCCGAGGGGCGGGTGGCCCGGTTTGCCCTGGGGCGCGATTATCATGAAGTCCTCGGCGCCCGGCTCGAAAAACTGGGCCGGTTCCTGGCCGCCTGGCCCGAGTGGCCGCCCGAGTGGGGCGAGCCGGTCTGGCGCTGCCAGGTGGATGCCGGTCCACTCCTCGAACGGGCGTTTGCGCGCCTGGCCGGCGTGGGATTCGTCGGAAAGAACAACTGCCTGATCCACCCGGAACGGGGGTCCTGGTTCGTCCTGGGAACGCTGATTTCCAACGCGCCGCTCGAAACGGATCACCCGCTGGAACCGCTCTGTGGCGCGTGTCGGCGCTGTGTCGAGGCCTGTCCCACAGGCGCCCTGGCACAGCCCTACACCCTGGACGCGCGTCGCTGCCTGTCGTACCGCACCATCGAGACACGCGATCCGATCGAACCCGACCTGGCGCAACGGATGGGCGACCGCCTGTTCGGGTGCGACGCCTGCCAGGAGGCCTGTCCCTTCAATTCCGGAAAGGCCGAATCCCTCCTGGCCGACCCACAACTGCGCGCCGGCGCCCGGGGGGGAGAGAGCCAACTCATCAGAAGGGGAGAGGGAGAGAAACCGGCGACTGAAGCCGCTCCGTCGGATCTTCTCGAGGGTTCAAACGCAACGCTGGCGGCCATTCTTCAGATCCGGTCCAACCGAGAGTTCGAGCGGCGGTTTGCGGGCAGCCCCCTCCTTCGCGCCCGGCGCAAAGGACTGGCCCGCAATGCGCGGATCGTGGCGCGAAACCTCGGGCGAAAGGACCTGACCGAGGTCCCCCCGGAAACATCGGACGCCCCCCCTCCCCTGAAAAACCGCAGTTGAAGCGCCAACGGCGCGACTCGATCGTAGCCTGGGGCAAGCGCAACGTCACCCCAGCGAGGAGGTTCCCATTGGGGGAAGGGCTGAAGGCCCGCCTGATCGGGATGGGGAGAAACACTTGGATAAAACGGGCTTTCAGCCCTTGTGGAAACAACCCGGTCTGTTCCTGGGGCGATGCCCCAGGCTACAATGGCTTGCGCCGTTGGCGCTTGACCCGCCCCGTTTCACTCCCATATCAGGGGTTTGCAGGCAGATCCGTCTCATCATAAACGGTGAATCCCTCGGGTCTTCCGGTGGACCCCTTGTCCCCCAGGAACCGAATGGCCCGGCGCGAGTTGGACCAGCTTTCCCCCGTGATACGAGGGGTCCCATAGAGGTCGGGTTTCCCGGCGGCGATTGTGCCGATCACCCCCAGACAATTGGGGATAACGTGGTTTGTCGCCGTTGGCGTGTAGGTCCCACCGGCCACAAACACCCCGCGGACACCCCGTGTCCCCAGAACGGAAAGGATATCCTTCCGGAGAGCGGTCGGATTGCTTCCCGCGAGAAACAGGCTCAGGGATTGGGTATCCAGGGATGTGTCCGACTGCGGGGTGATTTGAGGTTGACCGACCTGTCCCCCGATCAGTTGAACCGTCGAGCCGGTCCGCACCTTCAGGTGCCGGGCGGTCAGACCCCGCAGAACACCCGAGACCCGCAGATCCGAAGTCTCGATGTTCCCTCCCGTGGCTGACACGCCAAGACCCGGCGCCGCGACGGCGATCAGTCCCCGGATATCGCCCGCCCACACGCTCGGGGTCCGCTGTCCCGGCAGGCCGGTCTGGAAGAGCAGACCCCGGGCCGACAGCGTGGCCGGAATGGCTCCCTGAAGGACCTCGGTCCGGTTCATTTCAAGAGAAGCGCCGGAGACGGACAGCACGCCCAGTTGCTTGACCCGCAGGCGGCTGCCCAGGGCGCCGCCATAGCTCAGGAAGACTTCCTTCGTCGTGGCATTGATTCCCTTCTTGGTACTGAGCCGCACGGCCGTGACCGGCTGGTAGGGCAGGTCCAGATCTCCGAGCGAAACCCCCGCGAGCGAGACGTTGACGTAGCGAACCTTGTTTTTCGGCGCCCGAGTCCCGACGATGCGGGTCGAGGCGTAACGCGGCAGACGGCCATCCACGGGAGTCGAATTCTCCGTTGCGTTCATCCGGATCGTTTCATAGAAATCGGCTTCCATATTGCCCACCCAGCAGCGGTTGGCCGTGAGAGTCTCCACTTTACCGTCCACAATCAGATTCTCGATCCCCAGGTCGGTGTAGAAGTTTTGCACATCGCCGTTGATCGTCAGACGCGGCAGGCGATAGACTCTTATGTAAACACTGTCCTGGGCATCGCGCCCCACGCCGTTGCCATCAAAGAGGATCGAAGCCGGAGCTTTGGCCACTCGGCGGATCGCGAACGTGATATCCGAGGGGGAGGTGCTGGTGGTTTCCAGATCGGGACTGTTGTGGGTCAGAACCGTACAACCGGTGGTGGAAATGCGGTAGGTCCGCAGACTGTCGGGGCCGGGCCGCCATCCCGTGACCGTCTCGGTAAACGCATTGGTCGGATAGGCACTGAGAGATCCGGAAGTCTGGAGGCAGTACCCATAGATCTGGTCGGGTACTGCGGTCGCATCGCTCCAGTTGGTCGCGGCAGACAACCAGCCGGTCAACGGGGTTCGAGTCGAACTTCCCGGCTCGGACCGCCAGATCCGGTAATGGTCGGCTCCCGGCACTTCGTTCCAATTCAGGCGAACCTCCGGGAGATAGGAACCCTGGGAGGCTTGAACGTGCGCCCGGGCAATGGGCGGGGTAAAATCGTTGGGGGCGCCGGGAGTCGGGACCACCAGATATTGTCTCGTCTTCCCGTCCTCGGCCAGGCCGAAAGCCACATCGGGCAGAAGGGGCGGAAACGCCGGCGTAAACTCGTCCGCCACCGTTCTGCCGTCCGGCATGCAGAGCCCCAGATATTCACCCGAGGCGCTCAGGCTGAAACTGGTGTGGAGTTCGGTCGTTGCGTTGGAGAGATTCTTTTTCGACGCAAAGACCACGATCCGTCCATCGGGTGCGATGGAAACGTCGGGAAATTTCCATTGATCCTTTTTGCGCGGATCGTCACTCAGGCTCCACCCCAGAAGCGGGACGGTTTCTGTGGTCGAGGGGTTGTAGATCTCGATCCAGTCCGGCGTGTCGCCATCTTTGTCGTACAGCGTGTGGGTATTGTCGGCCATGATTTCGGAAATCCGGAGTTTGGATTTGCGGAGGGGATTCGGTTTCCCGGGGGTGGGATAGGGTTGATACCCCTGGGAGGCGGAGTCGGTCATGTCGGTCAGGCCGTAGGAAATGTCCGCCGATTGCGGGGGGAATTTCGGGGCGTAGCTGTGGGCGACCACGGCCGGCGTGCCGTAACGCACCAGCGCCAGATACGCGCCTCCGGCCTTCAGAGTGAAATTGGTATGCAGGGGTTCTCCCACCGTGAACAGGTTTTTTCCCGAGGCGAAAATCACCAGATAGCCGTG
>Ga0116170_10005353_pt1 | contig 11520 bp, 7 predicted proteins | sample AD_JPNHW1_MetaG_FD_89797 | JGI IMG/M metagenome (GOLD analysis project Ga0116170, IMG submission 89797) | Active sludge microbial communities of municipal wastewater-treating anaerobic digesters from Japan - AD_JPNHW1_MetaG | ecosystem: Engineered > Bioreactor > Anaerobic > Digestate | place... | reverse complement strand
GCGTAGATGTGGTACGTGCCGGCCGGCAGCCGGCCGAGGTTCACCGAGTAGGGAGAGGTCGTGCCGCCGGTGCCCGCCTCGGCAAACGCGCCGGAGCCGCTGTTCACGTAGACGTGGACGGTGTAGGCGTCGACCGCATTGGCCACCGTGGCGACGGCGGAAATGTAATCGGCGGCGGCAAGCTCCTGATTGTTGGTCGGGTTGACCAGCGTCAGCGTCGGGGGCGGCACCACCAACTCGTATTTGAACGTCGGGCCAAAGTAGCGCCAGAGGCTGGCGTTCTCGACCGCCCAGGTCGCGGGCGCGGTGGCCGGCAAAGGGCCGGCCGACGATCCGGAGCTGAGCGCGACGCCCTTGTTCCAGGTGACCGCAGGGCCGAAGGTGGCGGACGGGGCGCCGCCGCCGGCGATGAAGTTGTCGCCGTTCTGCGTGCTGACGATCACGTAGTTGCCGGGGGTCAGCACCACGCTGCTCAGGGGCGCGTAGCGCGCAGAATAGTTTCCGCTGAGCTCGGACGGGCTGGACGTGGAGACCGTCACTTCGGCGAGTTTCGCGCCGGCGCGCTGATAGATGGCCACGGTGTTGTTTTGCGGATTCGAATCCGGATCGAACTGCCCCAGCGCGGTGACCTTGATGGTCTGGGAGACCGTGAAGTCCCAGCCGACGCTGAAACTGTTGCCCAATCCTGGGCCATCGCCCGCGCTCAAAAGATTAACCGCCGGGTTGGCGCTTGCCGGGGCACCGAGCGCATAGCCGCTCACGGCGAAGAGCGCCAGATGGTGATCCATAGCGCTGGTGGTGTAGAAGGTGATGGAGTTGAGCATCTTGGTTTGGTCGATCGCCGACAGCGTGACGGTGCGCATCGCCATCCAGAGGTAGCCGGAATAGAAGCCGCCGCTGGGGTTCCTCAGTCCGTACGAGGTCAGGCAGCGGTCGGCGGGGCCGGGGTTCGCGGTCCAGTCCGGGTCGTTCCACGTGCTCGTGGTTGTGCTCGAACCGTCGGCGAAGTTCAGCTTGGCGTACCAGCTCATGGTGCGCGTCGTCTCGAGGAACTGGAGCGACTGGAACCTGGCGGGGTTGTCGAGGGTCAGCGTTGCGTTGCCCGGCCCGTTGAGGAATACGGCGTTGTTGTTGGTGTACGGGGCGAACTGGAATTGGATGATCGGATTCGACGAGGCGGTGAAGGTGCGGGGGGTGTCGCCCGAGTCGGCGGGCAGACCCTGGGAACCGCCCGACAGGCCGTTTTCATAAAAGTTCCAGCCGCCCATATCCGGACCGTATCCCGGCGCCGCTTCGGTCTTGCCGATGATGATGTCCTGGTTCCAGCCGGTCAGGCTCAGGATCTGCTGTCCGGACTTCACGGCAACCGTGAAGGTGTTGGTCATCGTGTTCGTGGAGGTCAGGGTGTCGGAGACCGTGGCGTAGATGTGGTATATTCCGCCGCGCAGTGCGCCGAGGTTCACCACGTACGGCGAGGACGAACTGCCCGTGCCCGCCTCGGCATACGCGGCGGAACCGCTGTTCGTGTAGACGTGGACGGTGTAGTCGCCCGTGGCGTTGGCCACCGTGGCTGTGGCGGAGATGGAGGTCCCCACGGCGATCGTCTGCGTGTTCGTCGGATTGGTCAACACCAGCGTCGGCGCGGGCACGACCACGTCGTACTTGAACGTGGGGCCGAAGTAGCGGAAGGTGCTGGAATTTTCGATTGGCCAGTTGGCCGGAGCAGTGGCCGGCAAAGGACCGGCCGCCGATCCGGGGCTGAGCGCCAAACCCTTGTTCCACGTGATGGCGGAGCCGAAGGTGGCGGCGGGGTTCCCGCCGGGCGCAATGAAGTTGTCGCCGTTCTGCGTGCTGAAGACCACGTAGTTGCCGGGCGTGAGCACCGTGCCGGACACGGCGGTGTAGCGCGCGGAGTAGATGCCGCTCGTCTCCGAAGCGCTGGAGGCGGAGACGGAGGCTTCGACGAGCTTGGCTCCGCCTCGCTGATAGATGGCCACGGTGTTGGCTTTTGGGTTCGCGTCCGGATCGAATTGGCCCAGCGCGGTGACTTTGATCGTCTGGCTGACCGTGAAATCCCAGCCGACGCTGAAATTGTCGCCGAAGCCGGGGGCGTCGCCGGCGCTCATCACATCGACCGCATGGACGTTGGTGAGGGGCACTCTGACCGTGAAGGTGTTGGTCGAGGTGCCTGAGGTCGCGAGCGTGTCGGTGACCGAGGCGTAGATGTGGTAGGTGCCGACGGGCAGTGCGCCGAGGTTTATAGCATAGGGCGAAGAGGTGCTGCCGGTTCCCGCCTCGGCGAAGGCGCCCGAGCCGCTGTTCGTGTAGACGTGGACGTTGTAGGCGCCCGTGGCGTTGGCCACCGTGGCGGTTGCGTAAACGGTTGCGCCGACCGTGAACGCCTGGCTGTTCGCCGGGCTGGTGACCGTGACCGTCAGATTGCTGGACGCGTGGAGCGCCGTATCCCAGGCCTGTGCCATGTGCTGATAGCCGAGCGCGTTCGGGTGCAGTCCGTCGGCCAGGTCCGTGCTGCTGTTCAGGGCTTCAAACATCGGGACATAAACCACATCGTGCCCGAGGGCCCGGTGGTTGGACACGATGCCCGGAATGGCTGCATTGAAGGTCTGGACGTCGGTTTCGTGGCCGGTCATGGGGATGATCGACGCGACGTAGAGCTTCACGCTCGGCCGGTAACTGTAGATGTGGGTGATGAGGTCGCTCAGGCGGGTGGGCGCAGTGGGCATCTCATAGCCCCTGTTGATATCGTTGCTGCCGATCATCAGCAGGATCTTGTCCGGACTTTCGGCGCCGGATCCGATCCAACTCGCCAGGTACTCGTCCAACCCGGTATTCCCGCCGCCACCGGCGATGACGTAGCCGCTGTGTCCCTCGTGGTGGGTCTGCCCGGCGGCGATGAGCGCTGCCGTCGTGCTGTCGGTCGCCGAGCCGACAAACGTGAAGGTGTCGCCCCGGGCGTTCAGAAGGGTGTATAGCGGATCGCGATAGCCGCCCGCGACATTGGATCCGTCTGTGATCGAATCGCCCATGGGCATGACCTTGCCCAGATTCTCCGCCTGTGTGTTCTGTGGCGCCAGCCACGCGAAGGCCGACAGAACGCCGGCAAGAAGTCGCACGCTGATGCAGGGCCACACGAATCTTTCGAATATACTTTTCATCGTCGTTCCTTCTTGGGTTAACCACACCCGTTGATGACCGTCCAGCTATTCGTTGTATTCACACCCATTGTCTGACCCCAATCAAAAGATTCTGGCGTCAGCGAAAGTCCTAGCATTCAGACAGAACATAGCACCCGCATTTCATAGTGTCAATACTGCGATGGTGGGGGGCTCTGCGCGAAGAGCCTTGCCCCTCATGACGCCGAACAAGAGAACAAGCGCCGTCGGCTGCACGCCCAATTCCCGCTTGCCTCCGAACGTGGATTAGCCTACGCTCAATGACGGTTATGCTTTAATGCCATGCGCGTGTGAAGAACAGGTTTTTTATTCACCGTTCCGCCGCCGAGAGAAAGGGAAGAATGAAAATGAAGTGTGTGCGCAAGACAAAAGCCGTGTCTGTGGTTGGCCTGTTGATGGCGACGGTTGCGTTCGGCGTGGCCCTTGCCGAGGAGAAGGAGCCGCCGGTGGTGGATCCGGGCTCCGCGGGTGGCCCGCCTTCGGATGCCGTGGTGCTGTTCGACGGCAAGGACATGAACCAGTTCCGCGGACAGAACAGCCCCGAGCCGAAGTGGAAGCTGGAGAACGTCGTGATGGTTCAGGACCACATTCCGGTCGGCGCGGAGTCGACCACGGCCGCGCCTCTGAGCGGACTGGTGCCCAAGGGGCCGCTGTATCTGCAGGACCACGGCAACCCGGTCCGTTACCGGAACATTTGGATTCGGCCTCTGTAGCCGACGGCACGGGACTGCGAAAGACGGGATGCGGGTAAAGGGGGAGACGCCGATGAAGATGCAGGCGACGCGACGTTCGTTCATGAAAGCGGTTTTGGCGGCCGGTGCCGCGCCGATGATCGCTCCGACAGGCGTGGTGCGCGCGCAGGACGGAAAGCCGACGCCGAACAACCGGCTGAATCTCGCCTGCATCGGTTTGGGCTGGCCCGGCTGCAAGGACACCGATGCGCTGTCCGGCGAGAACAACATCGCGGCGCTGTGCGACGTCGATGCGACCTGCGCGCCCGACTTCCGCAAGAAGTATCCGGGTGCCAAATCGTACCAGGACTACCGGCGGATGTGGGACGAGCAGGAGAAGGTCCTCGACGCCGTGATCGTGGCCACGCCCGACCACACGCACGCCGTGCTGGCCATGGAGGCGATCCGGCGCGGCAAGCACGTCTACTGCGAGAAGCCGCTCGCCCACTCGATCGGCGAGGTGCGGGCGCTGATGCGCGCGGCCAAGGAACACAAGGTCGTGACGCAGCTCGGCAACCAGGGCCACTCCTCCGAAGAAACCCGGCTGTTTTGCGAGTGGATCGCGGACGGCGCGATCGGTCAGGCGCACACCCTTCACGCCGGCTCCAAGAGCGTCAACTCGGGCATCGACCGCCTGGCCGAGGCGCGCGCGGGCGCACCGGTGCCGGCCAATTTCGACTGGGATCTCTGGCTCGGCCCGGCGCAGCCGCGCCCGTACTCGCCCGCCTACGCGCCCTTCAGCTGGCGCGGCTGGGTGCCCTTCGGCAACGGCACGCTCGGCGACTGGGCCTGCCACGTGCTCGGCCCGGCGTTCCGGGGACTCGACCTCGGCGCGCCCGCGACCGTTGTGGCGGAGATCAAGGACTATCCGCAGGAGGTGCGCGGCGAGGTGTTTCCGAAGGGCGAGGTCGTGACGTTCGAGTTCGCCGCCAAGGGTGCGCGCGGCCCGCTGACCCTCAAGTGGTTCGGCGGCACCGAGCCGATTCCGCGCCCGCCGGAGCTGGAGGCCGACCGCGGGCCGGTGGAGACCGGCGCGATCGTTTTCGGCGACAAAGGCACGCTCATGTACGGCTCGCACGGGGCGGGCGGCCTGCGCATGATCCCCGAGGCGAAGATGCGGGAGTACAAGCGGCCCGCGCCGACGCTGCCCCGCGTGCGCGGCGGCCACGAGCAGGACTGGGCGCGCGCGGTCCGCGAGGGCAACACGTCTTGCTCGGACTTCTCCGTCGGCGGACCGCTCACCGAAATCGCGCTGCTGGGCGTGATCGCAGTCCACCTCGCCGGAACCAAGCTGGCGTGGGACGCGTCGGCCATGCGTTTCACGAACTGCGAAGCCGCCAACGCGTTCCTCCAGCCGCCGTACCGCAAGGGCTGGTCGCTGTAGAGCCTGCAAACGTGCGCTTTCTCCTCCTAAAAGACGCGACTCTGCTTATTCATGACGCTGTATTCATGAGGTTCGGTGTGGTCTCCGGTCTGCCCATGCAGAGTGTTGACTTTGGCAACCAAGGGTGACGCGGATTGTATCCGATAGTGTGTGTCACGAGGCAAGTTGACGATGCGGCGGTTAAGAAAGGAGGACGAAAATGTGTCCGACAGAGGGTTTTTCTCAGGATGTGATTGCCAAGTTGGACGTGCTGATGAGAGACAAAGAATCGAGGCGATTGGAGACGGCAGGTCCGTCTGATAGCGCAAACAAGTCTTTTTCTGTTGCTGATCCAAGCAAAACTTATTCGGCGCTTTCGGATGCGTATCTCAAAGGGTACAGTCAAGCAAAGGCGAACGAAAAAACGGGGAAATACACGACGCACCAGTTGATTACCAAGAATGCCTTTCGCTTGTTGAATAACGGAGTGGACGTGTCTGCGGACGACGGTGTGATCGAAAATTTAATTATCGAAAGCTCCGGCCCTGACAGCCATTGGAAAAATATGAGACTCATAATGGAAGGCCATTTTTACGGGGTCAACGGCAGTCTTGCGTGTGGCAATTACATTCCAAAATATTTTGATCGTGTTGAAATGGACGCGATGAAATTGTTCGACAATGTTCAAGAGGATGCCAAGTCAAACTTTGTTAAGTATCGTGGCTTTTTGTCGACGGAACCCGATGGGGTAAAAAATCTCGGATGGGCATTACACTATTTGCAGGATTTAACGGCTCCGCATCATGTTCGGAATTTTCCTGCCTATTTTACTCGGTACGAACACGGTAATGGCTTCGATACGCATGTTGCGTTTGAAAAATATGCAAACGAGCTTTTTTGTGCCTGTGAAACGAGATTTGACGCCGCAGTTCGCCCGGAATACGAGGAGTTGTCATGGCGACATTTACAGTGCGATGATGCAGAGACGGCGGCGTCACTTGCAGAGCATGTGTATCAGAAAGCTCTGTCCTATGCGGATGATCGGATCAAGACGCCTCTGAAAACGGAGTGGGAGCAAGTCATCAATCACTCGCTACCCCTTGCGATAGCCTGCACCATGTTAATGCTCAAGGCTCAATGGTCTGTGCTGACGGCCCAATAACGACGTCTTTCGTCGTTTGTGGCGTTACAAACTCTCCCGCTTGCCTCACCTGGACATTTGTGAAAAAATGTGCCTGTCGTTTGGTTAAGGCAACGGGCGGACACATGCGGTTGAGAAATACAGTGTTTTACACAGGGGAAATGGCTTGGGCTGTCGCGCTGGGGTTCGCCGCGTGTTTCGCTGTTGCTGCGGACGAGCCCCGCTTGCAGGTGGATCGGCCGACCGGCCGGGTCGAGTGGAACCGCGCGGCGTTTCAAGTTTTCGGGCTGACGGACGGCGCGAAGCTGCGGCCGGAGTTGGACGCACAGGCGACGAAGGACGGCGTTCTGCTGACGCTCCGGCTTCGCAACGACGACGCGGTGCCGCGCGCGGTCGCGCCCACGTTTCCCAACATCGAGGTGAAGGGAACGAACGCGGCGGATCACCGGCTGCTGCGCTACTGTTTTCCCGCCCGCTCGGCGCGCATCGGCCGCGACAACGTGAGCGACCGGGCCTTTTACAGCGGCATCTGTCCGGTTCAGTTCCTGTCCGTCGATCATCCCGCGTGCGGCAGCCTCAGCGCGGTGGTTTGCGACACGAACAACGTCCGCAAGCTGTTCGGCGTGGACAAGACGGATCAGACGCTGCGCCTCTTTGCAGAATACGAGAGCCGGACCTTGGCGCCCGGCGAGACGTGGACGCTGCCGACGGTTCTGTTGTGCGCCTCCGAACAGGACTGGCACGCCGGGTTGGAGGCCTACCGGCGCTGGCTGGCCACATGGTATCGGCCCGCGGCACCGCGTCGGCCGTTTTTCCGCGAGGTGTTCAATTTCCGCGTGTGCTATCTCAACGGGCGTCCGGGGGTGGGACGCGGCGTTTTCGACGCCGGCGCAAAAACGTGGAGCTTGGTCGAGGCCGTGGGGCAGGACGCCGAAGCGTTCGGCGGCGTCGACTTCGTGCATCTGTTCGACTGGTCGCAGACGCCCGAGCAGGGCCGCGTGGGGGACTACTCGCCGTGGGTTTATCTGGGCGGCGCCGAGCCGTTCCGGCTGCAGCTCCAAGCTCTGCGCACGAACCACATTTCGGCCGGACTCTATTTGGAGGGGTATCTGGTTTCGCCGGAGTCGAAGGCGGCCCAGGCCTTGGGGCGTGACGGAAGGATCACCGACGAGCAAGGACGCCAACTGGATCTGTGGGGCGGCGGCTACGTTACGATGTGTCCGCACGTGCCCGCGTGGCAGGACTACCTTGCGGCAACCTGTCGCCGCGTGGTCGAAGAGAGCGGCGCGGCCGGGCTCTACGTGGACGAGTTCGGATTCCTGACCCAGTACCGCTGTTTCAACCCGGCGCATGCGCCGTTCCACGCCAAGGGGGCGCACATGATGGCTGGCGAGCGCGAGGCGCTGAGGAAGATTCGCGCGGCCGTCGGCGAGCGGGCCGTTCTGTACACGGAGGAGATTCCGACGGACGCGATGACGCAGTTCACGGACGGCGCGTACACGGCGTCGGTCAAGATGTCGCTCAACAAAGGGCTCGCCTGCCCGATCAACCTGACGCGCTTCGCGCTGCCGGATTTCAAAACCATCGAGCTGATTTCCGAAGAGGCGCTCAAAAACGAGCTGCCCGCGCTCCGCGCGACCTTCTTCAACGGCGAGGGCGTGTACCTGTCGGGCGACGCGCGCGCGTTCTCGCCCGACGGCTTGGCGCTGATTCGGAAAACGCATGCGCTGCTGCGCGAATACGCGGACGCCTTTACGGGCCAGGAGCCCGCGCCGCTGGTGCCCACGCTGAACGAGGCGGTGTGCGCCAACCGGTTTCCGGCCGGGCGCCGCACCGTGTGGACGCTGCAGAACGCGGGCTCGCAGCCGTGCGAAGGGCCGGTGCTCCGCGTTCCGCACCGTGCGGGCGCGCGCTATCGCGACGCGTGGAACGGAGCGAAGTTGAAGCCCGCGCCAACGGGTGACGGCGGTGCGGTGATCAGCCTCAGGCTGGGCGCAGGGGAGGTGGGCTGTGTCGTGCAGTCTTGGTGAGAAGGGCGGACTGCACATCGGCACCTGCTCGTGGAAGTTTCCCGCGTGGACGGGGCTCGTGTATTCCGGTTTCCGCGGCGATTCGCCGCTGTCGGAGTACGCGGAAAAGTTCCGGTGCGTGGAGGTCGACCAGTGGTACTGGAGCCTGTACGGCGCGGACCAGGTGGCGCTGCCCAAGCCGGAGACGGTGGCGGAGTATGCGGCAGCCGTGCCCGACGGGTTCCGCTTCGGCGTCAAGCTGCCCGACGCTCTGACGCTCACGCATCTGCGGCCGAAGAATAGGGCCGAGCCGCCCGCGCCGAATCCGCACTTTCTGTCGGTCGATCTGCTGCGCGCGTTTCTGGCGCGGCTGGAGCCGCTGCAGGGAAAGCTCGGCCCGCTGATGCTGCAGTTCGGCTACCTCAACCGGCAGATGATCGACTCGCAGGCCGAGTTTCAGGAGCGGCTCGGCGCGTTCGCGCGCCAGTTGCCGGCGGGGCCTGCCTGGTGTGTGGAAACGCGGAACCCGGGCTGGCTGAACGCGGACTACTTCCGTTTTCTGCAGGCCAACGGCCTTGGGCACGTGTGGGAGCAGGGCTACTACATGCCGCCCGTGGCAGAGGTCTATCCGAAAGTTGCGGAACTGCTCGCCGACACCTGTGTGGTGCGGCTGCACGGCCCGGACTGGGAGGGCATGGAGAAGCGCGTCGGCAAGGACTGGTCGCGCATTGTCGAGCCGCGCGACGCCGAGCTTGCGGCGCTGATCGCGCCGCTCAAGGACATGCTGGCGAAGCGGAAAGAGGCATGGGTGTTCGTGAACAACCACTTCGAGGGATGTGCGCCGAAGACCATCGAGAAAATCGCGGAGAAAATGGGCGAGGGGTAAGTTGTTTGCCCGCGAATCGGCGCGAAGGGAATCGGTGTCAGACGGCGCGCTTCGCGGAGCGGAGGCGGAGCTGGCCGCAGGCGGCGTCGACGTCCTTGCCGCGCGATTTGCGCAGGGTGGTGCTGAGCTTGGCCTTGAGCAGCGCGTCGAGAAAGGCGAGGCAGACGCGGTCTTCGGGGCGCTCGCCGTCGAAGCCCTCGACGGGGCTGAGCGGAATGAGGTTGACCTTGCAGGGCATGCCGCGCAGCAGTCGGATCAGGGCGTCGGCGTGCTGGGGACGGTCGTTGACGTTCTTGACGAGCGTGTACTCGAAGGTCACGACGCGGCCGGTCTTCTCGAAATAGGCGCGGCAGGTCGCGATCAGCTCGGCGATCGGCCAGCGCTTGTTGACGGGCATGAGCTGCGAGCGCAGGGCGTCGTCCGGCGCGTGAAGCGAGACCGACAGCTCGAACTGCAGGCCCTCTTCCGCGAGGCGCTGGATGCCGGGCACCACGCCGCAGGTGCTGAGGGTGATGTGGCGCGCGCCGATGTTGATGCCCTTCTGATCGTTCAGAATGCGCAGGGCGCGGAGCACGTTGTCGTAGTTGTCGAACGGCTCGCCCATGCCCATGACCACGATGTTGCCGGGGCGCGGCAGGACGGGCTTGGCGCCGGGCTTGGAGAGCAGGGAGCGGGGGTCTGGGTTCGGCGGAACGGTTTCATTTCCGGGCGTGGGGCTGGGGGAGGCTGAACCCTGAACCCCGAAGCCCGACTCCTGGCGCATGAGGGCGCAGGCGGCCATGACCTCGCCGACGATTTCGTCGGCGGTGAGGTCGCGCGCGCAGCCGAGCTGGCCGCTGGCGCAGAAGGCGCAGCGGAAGTCGCAGCCGACCTGCGAGGAGATGCACTGCGTCATGCGGTCCTTGGAGGGGATGAGCACGGTTTCGACGCGCTCGCCGTCCTCGCAGGCGAGCAGCAGCTTGCGGACGCCGTCGGCGGAGGGCTGGATCTGCACGGTTTCGAGCGGGGCGAGGGTGAAGCGCTCGGCGAGGGCCTCGCGCAGGTCGAGCGGCAGCGTGGTGAGCTCCTGCCACGAGAGCGCGAAGTTCTGGTAGAGGCCGGTGACGATCTGATCGGCCCGGTAGGCGGGGATGCCGAGTTCTTTGCAGAGGGGCTTCCACTCGGCGGGCAGCAGGCTCCAGGCGGAGGGTTTGGCAAGCGGAGCGGTCATTGCGGTTCTTTGATGCCTTGGCGCGGCTTCAGCATCGGGTTCTTCCCCTCGGGTTTGTCGGGCGCCGTGTAGGGGGCGTCGGCCACTTTCTTGCCGCTCGCGTCAAAGGGCACGTGTTCCGGCGCGTCCTTCGGGTCGGCCTTGATCGTCACGACGGAAATGTGCTTCTCCTGTTTGTAGGCGTCGCCCTTGGCCTCTTGGGCTTTCTGCAGCGGCTTGTCGTCGGGCGCGTGCGCGGACGGAGAGAAGATCGACCAGAAGCTTTTCTTCGGCGCGGGCAGCGGGGCGCCGACGGACTGCTGGGACGAGGACGGCGTGAAGGTCGAGCCTTTGTAGGCGTTGTCCTGAAGCGCCTTGTGCGGCGCGTAGGACTTGGCTTTGAATTTGACCTCGTCGCTGTCTGCGGCGCGCGTGACGGTGCCGAGACCAGCGAACAGCAGGAGGAGTATCAGTTTGTTGAGCATGGCGGAAAATTACGCGCGCTTTTCGGGCCGGGGCAGCGGGGCCCGCAGCGTTTCGATGGTCTGGTGCATGAGGACTGAAAGCTCATCGTAGTCGGCGTTCTGGCTGACGGTGAGGCGCAGGATGGCCGCCTCCAGCAGGGCGTAGATCTGATCCGTGGCGAGGCGGGGCTTTACGTGGTGCAGTTCGCCTTTGCGCACGCCCTCCACGATGAGGCTGTGGATGATGCGGCGCAGTCCGATGGTGTGGCTCGCGATGGTGTGCGCGAGGTTCTGCCCGGTGCGCTGAGCGGCCAGCACGTAGTCGAGGATGACGGTCAGGATGACGCGCTGCTGGAACAGAAGCTGGAGCACGGCGTGGAGCAAGCGGTCGAGCCGGACTATCGCGCGGTCTTGCGGATCCAGGATTTCGGTGAAGCGGTCGCTCAGGGCCTTCGCGACCTCCCAGATGGCGTAGTTGAAAATCTGGCGCTTGCTGTGGAAGTACTTGTACAGGGTCGTGCGGGCGATGCCGCAGTTGTCCGC
>Ga0116170_10005351_pt1 | contig 11521 bp, 11 predicted proteins | sample AD_JPNHW1_MetaG_FD_89797 | JGI IMG/M metagenome (GOLD analysis project Ga0116170, IMG submission 89797) | Active sludge microbial communities of municipal wastewater-treating anaerobic digesters from Japan - AD_JPNHW1_MetaG | ecosystem: Engineered > Bioreactor > Anaerobic > Digestate | place... | reverse complement strand
CGTGGGCGAGCAAGGCGTGCGGAAAGCGCAGCAAGGCTTCCGCGGCATCCGCTCCATAGCTGAAACAACCCGGAAAGTCCAACCCCCAGGCCAGGCAGCGCTCCTCAATATTCAGTTCCATACCGATGCGAATTAACATGGCAGCGCCGGTCCTCCCTGATTTCGGTCTTTACGCGAAGAAGATGGGCAGGTGACCCAGCGAGACAATCTGCATCCACTCCGCCCGGTCGCCTTCAGTTAGGATGGCTGCCTCGCAGGCCACCTTCCCGCCAGCTTTTTCTACCACCAGTCGCATGCCCTGCAGGGTGGAGCCGGTGCTGATGACGTCATCCAGGATGAGCACGTTCTTGTCTTTGATTTGCGTGATGTCCTTCTCATCCAAAAGCAGGCATTGCGCCTTGCCAGTGGTGATGGAGAGCGTCTCCGCCTGGACCACTTCGCCCATGTAGGGTTTGTATTCCTTGCGCAGGATAACGTAAGGTTTTCCCGTTACCTTCGCCAGCATGTGCGCGATGGGGATGCTCTTGGTCTCAGCCGTCAGGATGACGTCATAAGGCGTGTTTGCCAGCTTGTCAGCCAGCGCTTTGGCGCAGGCGTCCACCAGTTCCACATCGCCAAGGATATTCAATATGGCAATGCGCAGGCCTGGTTTCACTTCGAACAGGCGCAAATCCCGCCGTACCCCGGCGATATCAATCGGGTAATATTCCTTTGCTGATTCCATTTCATCTCCTTTGGTTAAGCACAAAGGGGATTTTAATCCAAAAGCCAGCAGGCTTGGGATAAAAACAAGCGGTTTTGTGTTTGAACTTGCGTTTGGGATGCAGTGCCTGTAGAATCAGCTAGTGCCGAGGACGCCGACCCCGGCACTAGTATTAAGGAGGAGAAGAAGAAGAGAAGTCGCCCTTTCAACTCCTATAATACACATATACGGCGGCGTTTGCTTGACGCTTAACCTACGATTACCCTACGATTTGAGGATTTATGCTTTCAATCGAAACCGCGGACCTCAGCCGCACCTACAAAATCAAGAAAACGCGTAAAACGCCTGCCAGCACGCTGGTTGCCCTGGATAAGGTCAACCTCCAAATCCAGCAGGGCGAGCTTTTTGGACTGCTGGGTCCCAATGGCGCTGGAAAAACCACCCTAATTAAAATCCTGACCACTCTGCTTGGCCCTACCTCGGGCAGCGCGAAGGTTAATGGCCTGGATGTGGTCTCCCAATCCAGGGAGTTGCGCGAGCACATCAACATGGTCTCCGGTGGCGAAACCTCCGGTTACGGCCTGTTGACGGTGCGTGAAAACCTGTGGATGTTCTCCCAGTTCTATGGCATCCCTTCACGCCTGGCCAATGCCCGCATCATGGAACTGCTGAAGATTGTCGGCATGGCCGACCGCGCCAACACGAAAAGCTCCAACCTCTCTACCGGTCTGCGCCAGAAGATGAATATCGTGCGTGGCTTTATGACCGATCCCAAGGTGCTCTTCCTCGACGAGCCGACGCTGGGCCTGGACGTGGGCGCGGCGCGTGATGTGCGCGCCTTTGTGCGTGAATGGGTGGACTCTGACCCCACCCGCACCCTGCTACTCACCACCCACTACATGGTGGAAGCCGAGGAAATGTGCGACCGGGTCGCCATCATCAACCAGGGCAGAGTGCTCGCCTGTGACACACCCAAGGCCCTCAAGGCCGGCCTGCGCACCGACGCGATTTACACGCTGCAGGTGGATGTGCTTGAAGACGAAGGCTTCGAAGCCCTCAAAGCCTTGCCTGGCATTCGCACCGCCAGCCGCAAAGCCCTGGAGGATAACATCGAATTGGAACTGGTGCTGGAAGAGGACAGTGTTCTCACCCGTCTCATCCAGTTCCTGGCCGACCACGGCAGCACCATCCGAACCCTGCACAAGCGCGAGGCCACCCTGGAAGACGTCTTCGTCAGCCTGGTGGGTGTCTCAATGAAAGATGTGGAAAATAGCAATGCAGACCAGGATTACCAAGAATAGCGGCTGGAAGCAATTCTTTCAGACCGTTGTTGGACGGGCGTACCCACGCGTGGTGGGCACTATGCGGGATTTAAATTGGCTGTTCTTCGATATTTTCATGCCTTTCCTGACGATGGTCGGCTATGTGTACGTCTATCGGGCGCTCAAAGCGCCCGAGGAGTACATCGGCTTCGTGGTGTTAGGGAGCGCCATGACGGCCTTTTGGATTAACATCCTATGGTCCATGTCCAGCCAGCTCTACTGGGAAAAAGAGGGCGGTAACCTGGCGCTCTACATCGCCTCGCCTACCTCGATGATGGCCATCCTGCTGGGGATGGCCACTGGGGGTATGCTCGCCACCACCACGCGCGCCCTTGCAATTTTTGTCATTGGCAGCCTGGTCTTCAATGTATCTTACGCCCTCGTCAGCTTCTGGACTCTCTTTGGGGTTTTCGTGCTCACCATGGTGGCCCTCTATGGGTTGGGGATGATGATGGCCTCCCTCTTCCTCCTGCTCAACCGGGAAGCCTGGCATCTGGCCAACTTTGTCCAGGCCCCGGTCATGCTTTTCTCGGGGTTCTATTTCCCGGTGCGCGCCTTTGGCTTTTGGCCCGGCATGGTCGCGTCCATCATCCCGCTCACCCTGGGAATGGACGCCATGCGTCAGCTGGTCTTCCCTTCGGGCACCCTGATTGGCCTGCTGACCCCCCACGTGGAGGTGCTCATCCTGGCTGGATTGAGCGTCGTCTACGTGCTGGCAGCCTTCTTCATGTTGCGCTACATGGAACGCCTGGCCATCAACCAGGGCCGGATTACGGACAGGTTGTCATAATGGAAAACACCGTACGCGCGCCCATATCCGAGAAAAATCCCGGTCCCGTCAAAACACTGAGTTCGGCCGCCTGGCTGGGTTGGAAAATCGAATCCAACTGGACGGACCCGTTCATCTTTGCCTTCTATTCGATTGTCCGCCCGATTACCCAGGCCGCCATCCTGATTGTCATGTACCTGGTCATCCGGGGCGGTAATTTTGCTGATCCCGATTTCGTTAACATGTATATCGGCAACGCTTTTTACCTCTTGGTTAACGGTGCCATGCAGGGTGTTTACTTTGGCATCCTGGATGACCGGGAACATTACCGCACGCTCAAGTACATCTACATTGCACCGCTGCAAGTGCCCATTTACCTGGTTGGCCGCGGACTGGCCTCCATCGTGGTTGCTTCCATCTCCGTTGTTATCACCTTACTGTTTGGCGTGGTTTTTCTCAAGGTGCCCATCGTGCTGGCTGAGGTCAACTGGCTGTTGCTCCTGGTGGCCCTCGCGCTCGGCATGATAACCATGGTCAGCCTGGGTGTCATCCTGGGCGGCTGGGCCTTGATGATTAAGAACAACATCTACACCCTCGGGGACGCCTTGGCCGCTGGCCTGTTTATTTTTTCCGGCGCTGTCTTCCCGCTCACCGTCCTGCCGCGTGCCTTGCGGGTGGTAGGTTATGCCCTGCCATTGGCCTACTGGTTTGTGCTCATCCGCCGGGCGCTCGTCCCAGAGATAGGGCACCTGGACCCCATGTTCAGCCATTTCAGTGATGGCAATCTGCTACTTATCGCGGTGGCCTTCGCGCTCTTGTTTGCCGTCCTGGCTGTAGTCACGTTCCGTTTCTTTGACCACCAGGCCCGCGAAAAGGGTAATATTGATATGGTCTCAAATTACTAATCCGTTTGGCGATCTCCGCTTCTCAGAAAGATAACAATGGAAGAAAACACCAATCCAACCCCTCAGTCCCCGGTCACACACTCGGGTTTTATTTCCATCGTCGGCAAGCCCAACGCCGGCAAGAGCACGCTGGTCAACCAGCTGCTTGGGCAGGCCGTGGCGGGGGTTTCCGCCAAGCCGCAAACCACCCGTCGCCGCCAGCTCGTGATTCTGACCACCGAAGCCTACCAGCTGATTCTGGTGGATACCCCCGGTCTGCATGAACCCAAGGACAAGCTCAGCCAATTCATCAATTCCGAAGCCCGTTACGCCCTGCACGATGCCGATGTGATTGTCTTCCTGGCGGATGGCAGTGAGCGCCCGGATGAAAATGACGCCGCGCTGGCGGAACTGGTTAAGGAGGTCGGGGGGGATATCCCGGTCGTCCTGGCCATCAACAAGTCAGACTCGGTCAACCCGGCGGTTTTAGACGCGAACAGGCAGGCGTTTGTCAAGCTGGTTCCCGCGCGTGAGGTGCTCACCCTCTCCGCCCTCACCGGCAAAGGTATCACCCCCTTGCTCAACACCCTCGCTTCCCTTGTGCCCGAAGGTCCGTTTTATTACCCGGAAGACCAGGTGACCGAAACCTTCGAGAGGGACATCGCCGCCGAGATGATTCGCGCCGCGGCGATGAACGAGCTGGAAGACGAAATCCCCTACAGCATCGCGACCCGGGTGGACGAATATAGCACCCGTGAAAATGGTGTCATCTACGTCAAGGGCACGATTTTTGTGGAGCGGGATGCCCAAAAAGCCATTGTCATCGGCCGCAACGGTGCCAAAATTAAGCAAATTGGCTCAGCCGCCCGCCAGGAAATCGAAAAGATGAACGGCGAAAAAGTCTTCCTGGACCTGACGGTGAAAGTGCGCAAGGACTGGAAAAATGACCAGGCCTTCCTGCGTGAATTGGGCCTGACAGAGCAGGGATAAAATGACCATCACTCAGAATTTCCTCGTTTTGGGTTTTCTGGGTTTCATCATGCTCGTCAATTGGGTCAGCGCGGCCGCCCTTTGGATGAAGGTTTATTACCCAACCAAGGTGCTGGCCATCCTGACCTTGCTCTTTTTCTTTTACACTCAGGGCGGCGCCGAGCCACATCGCCTGGTGTTCCTGGTCGGCCTGGCCTTTTCGGCGGTGGGGGATTTCTTCCTGGTGTTTAGGGAGAAGCGTTGGTTCATGGCCGGCCTGGGCGCTTTTTTCATCACACAGCTTTGTTACATCGTAGGCTTCAACCAAAATCCGCTTACGCCCACCCCGCTTGTGGCCGGTGTGGCCATTGCGTTCGCGGTTGCGCTCCGGTATTTCTCCTACATCGATAAAAAGGTCAGTGAAAAGCCGGAGTTTCAAAAAGGACGCAACCTTTTTAAAACTTACGCGGTGGCAGTCATCCTGATGGCCACCTCGGCGGTCTTCTGCCTTTTCAGGCCGGGTTGGTATGGCATCACCCGTTGGATGGTCGCACTGGGGGGCGTATTATTCCTTGTCTCGGATACATTGATAGGCCTGGAACGCCTCGGTAATCGCATCCCGGCCGTGCGGTTTTGGATAATTTTCACCTATCACCTTGCCCAATTCCTTATCGTGATGGCCGTCGCGAGTAATTAGCTCCTCAAAATTGGCTTTTTCGTTACACAATCTATCAAAAATCACTGATTTAATGTTATATTATCCGTTTGGGCTGAGCAGGGTCATTGATTGACATCATGGCTTTGCTCGGTTATACTGAAATGTCGTGAAAATTACCTTTTGGGAGAATTGTTATGGAAAGCCCTGTCGAGCAAACTACGAATACACCCGCGTTCAAACCGAAGCAAAAAATTGATGGAAAGGTGCTGAAAACCTCCATTCAGGGTGCCCTGATTGATATTAGTTCCCCTTTGCCCGCTTTCTTGCACATCTCCCAGGTTGTGAACCCGGCCAATCCTGATGCCCAGGTCAAGACCATTGACGAGGTCCTCAAGGCTGGCGATCCTGTCATCGTTTGGGTGAAGCGTGTGCTCAAGGACCACATCGAACTGACCATGAAAGAGCCACTTGGCCTTGAATGGCGGGATATCGTCCCAGACATGGTCCTGCATGGCAAAGTTGTCCGCCTGGAAAACTTCGGCGCCTTTGTTGAGCTCGGCGCAGAACGCCCCGGCCTTGTGCATGTAAGCGAACTTTCGCACAACTACGTCCGCGTTCCTTCCGAAGTCGTCAAAATTGGGGACGAAGTGGATGTCAAGGTCCTGGAAGTTGACAAGCGCAAACGTCAAATCAAGCTTAGCATGAAGGCCTTGCAGGAACCCCCTGAGGAAGCGCCCGTAGAGTCCAAGAAGCCTGCCCGCAAGGGTAAGGCCAAGAAGGAAGTGGAAGTGGAAGTGGTTGAAGAAGTCATCCCCGATCCCACCTTCATGGAAATCGCGCTGCGCCAGGCCATGGACAAAGCCGAAATGCGCCTGCCCGAGATTAAAAACCGTGTGCGAAAGGCCAAGAACTTCGCCAGCGACGCGGATGAATTATACGAACGCACGATGAAGAACAAGATTAACGACAAGGATTAGGTGTGCGTAAAAGACAGCCATTGCCTGTTGTTTGAAGCGAATTCAGGGGAGGCGCTGAGTAATCAGCCCTCCCTGTTTCTTTTAAATGGATAAACTGTAAAGTATTGGGAGGAACATGGCAACGAAGTACATCTTCTTTACTGGGGGGGTGTTATCCTCTGTCGGTAAGGGCGTCACCGCCTCCGCCATCGGCCGCTTGCTGAAGGCGCGCGGTATCTCTGTCACCATCCAAAAGCTAGACCCCTACCTGAACGTGGACCCTGGCACTCTCAGCCCCTACCAGCACGGCGAAGTGTTCGTCCTGGACGACGGCGCGGAAACCGACCTGGACCTGGGCCATTACGAGCGCTTCTGTGACCTGCGTCTCAAGCGCACGAGCACCGTCACCACCGGCCAGGTGTACGAGGAGGTCATCAACCGCGAACGTCGTGGCGATTATCTCGGCGGCACCATCCAGGTTATCCCCCACATCACCAACGAAATCAAGCGGCGCATTGACCTTGTTGGTCGCACTAGTGGCGCGGACATCGCCCTTATCGAAGTTGGCGGCACCGTGGGCGACATTGAAAGCCAACCCTTCCTGGAAGCCATCCGCGAGATGCGCAATGACCTCGGTCGCAACAATTCCGCCTTTGTCCATCTCACCTGGCTGCCTTATCTCAAAGCCACCAACGAAACCAAGACCAAGCCCACCCAACACTCGGTGCGCGAACTGCGCTCCATCGGCATCCTGCCGGATATGATTATTGCCCGCAGTGATTACCCGGTGGGACGCGACCTGTGTGACAAGATTGCCCAGTTCTGCGATGTGCCCGTGGAAGGCGTCGTGCCCCTCGTCACCGCGGACATGCTTTATCGCATCCCGCTGATTCTCGAGTCGATGGGCGTGGCCGATTACCTGCTCAAGCGCCTCGCCCTGGAACCCAACCAGCCACCAGACCTCGATGGGTGGCGCTGGATTGTGGATGAGCTCAGCCGCGAAAAGGATAAAGTGCGGATTGGGCTGGTGGGCAAGTACGTGGAGCTGCACGATGCCTATCTCAGCGTGCGCGAGGCGCTCACCCACGCGGCGCTCTTCTGTGGCGTGTCGGTGGAACTGGATTGGATTTCTGCCACGGACTTGGAAAAAGGCATTGGGTTGGAACGCCTTGGCCAGGTGGATGGGATTGTCGTCCCGGGTGGCTTCGGCAGCCGTGGGGTGGAAGGCAAAATCCTGGCTGCCAAGTACGCGCGTGAAAATAAGGTTCCCTACCTTGGCCTCTGCCTTGGTCTGCAGGTGATGACCATCGAGTTTGCTCGCAACGTGCTGGGTCTCAAAGACGCGAACTCCTCCGAAATCGACCAGCTTACGCCCCATCCGGTCATCGACCTGATGGCTGACCAGCGCTACCTAGAAAAAATGGGCGGCACCATGCGGCTCGGCCTCTATCCCTGCGTCATTCGTCCGGGGACCAAGGCCTATCAGTATTACCAGCGGGAAAGTGTGGATGAGCGGCACCGCCACCGTTATGAATTCAACAACCAGTATCGCGACCTTTGTGAACAAAACGGCCTGGTAATTTCAGGCCAGTCCCCCGATGGGGTGCTCGTGGAAATGGCGGAAATCCAGGATCATCCCTATATGCTCGCCAGCCAATTCCACCCGGAGTTTCTCTCCCGGCCAAACCGGCCCCATCCCTTGTTCCTGGGCCTCATTCACGCGATTTGCGAGGCGAAGGGCCTGGGCAATGATATAATTCCACCTGCCGGTCTTTATAAACAACCTGACGGAAAACCCGACTAACAGATAAAGGAAGGAAATATGGATACCACGATTCAATATATCAACGCGATGGAAATTTTGGACTCCCGCGGCAACCCAACCGTTGAGGTTGAGGTTGTCCTCGGTGATGGCAGTTTTGGCCGGGCCGCGGTCCCCTCCGGGGCCTCAACCGGCATTCACGAAGCCCTGGAATTGCGTGATGGCGATAAAGGCCGCTACATGGGCAAAGGCGTATTGCAGGCCGTCGAGCATGTGAACGAGGATATCGCCGAAGAATTGCTTGGCTGGGATGCAACCGACCAGAAGGCCATCGACATGGTCCTGTTGGAGATGGACGGCACCCCCAATAAATCCAATTATGGCGCCAATGCCATCCTGGGCACCAGCTTGGCTGTGGCTAAAGCGGCCGCCGCTTCCATTGGGCTGCCCCTCTACCGCTATCTCGGCGGTGTTTATGCCCACGTACTCCCCGTCCCGATGATGAACATCCTCAATGGTGGCGCGCACACCAACTGGCAGTCCACCGACGCCCAGGAATTCATGATTATGCCGCTCGGCGCCGAATCCTTTGCCGAAGGCCTCCGCTGGGGAGCCGAAATCTATCACACCCTCAAGGGCGTTTTGAAAGCCCACGGGTACGCTACCCTGGTTGGTGATGAGGGCGGTTTCGCGCCGGCGCTCAAGGCCAACAATGAAGCCGTGGAACTCATCCTTGAAGCCATCGAAAAAGCCGGCTACAAAGCTGGCGAACAGGTCTGCATTGCCCTGGACCCCGCCGCCTCCGAGCTCTACGATGACGAAACCCACCTCTATAACCTGCGCAAGGAAGGCAAACAGCTGACCAGCGACCAAATGGTGGATTTCTGGACCAACTGGGTCAATCAATACCCGATTGTCTCCCTCGAAGATGGTTTCGCCCAGGACGACTGGGAGGGTTGGAAGCACTTCACCGCCCAGGTGGGGCACCGCCTCCAGGTGGTTGGCGATGACCTGCTTGTCACCAATCCCGCCCGCATCGCCCGCGCGATTGAAGAGAAATCTTGTAACGCGCTGCTGGTCAAACTGAACCAGATTGGTTCCCTCACCGAGACCATGCAGGCTGTCACCATGGTTCAAACCAATGGCTGGCGCGCGGTCTGCTCGCACCGCTCCGGCGAAACTGAGGATGCCACCATCGCCGACCTGGTCGTGGCCATGAACATGGGCCAGATTAAAACCGGCGCTCCCGCCCGTTCCGATCGGGTTGCCAAGTACAACCAGCTCCTCCGCATCGAGTACGAATTGGAAGAGACCGGCCAATACGCGGGATGGTCAGCCTTCTCCTTCAAGCGATAAACTTTTACAAGTTTTCCCGGCAAGGCGGTCATCTGACCGCCTTGCTTGCTTAATCCTACCGCTTGCCTGCTATAATCTCGCCCATGCGAAACAACGTTGAAACGCCTTGCCTGCAAACCATCCAGGCTGAACTGGTCAATTGTCGCCGTTGCCCGCGCCTGGTCGCCTGGCGGGAGGAAACCGCCCAAACCAAGCGTCGTGCCTTTCGGAACGAGGCGTATTGGGGCAAACCTGTTCCAGGCTTTGGGGACCCCGCCGCCAGGGTGCTGGTGGTCGGCCTCGCACCTGGCGCGCACGGTTCCAACCGCACCGGCCGCATGTTCACCGGCGACGCTTCAGGGGATTTTCTCTATCCGGCCCTCTATCGTGCGGGTTTTGCCAGCCAGCCCATGGCACTCAACCGTTTCGACGACCTCTGCCTAAAGGACCTGTACATCACCGCGGTGTGCCGCTGTGCACCGCCGGCCAACAAGCCAACCCCGGCAGAATTACTCGCCTGCCGCCCGTGGCTGGAACAGGAAATGGAAGCACTGGTCAATTTGCGGGGCATTGTGGTTCTGGGTCGCATTGCCCTGGACGGTCTGCTCGCCACGCAGCGCTTTGCCCATGTCCCCAAATCCCAGGTCGCGTTTGGGCATGGAGTGCTCACCCGGTTGGATGGCGACTTGCCGTGGATACTCTGCTCCTATCATCCCAGCCGGCAGAACACCCAAACCGGCCGCCTGACCGCCGCCATGTTCGACAGCATCTGGCAACAAGCCCGCGCGCTCGTCGCTGATATAATGTGACCCAGGAGAATCCATGCCATACCCCGTCGCCCACCCCAAAGTGCTTGAACGCGCCCGCCAGCTTGTAGCGCTCAACCCGATATTTCTGGATACCGAAACCACCGGCACGGGTCCGGGCGACCTGGTTATCGAAGTGGGTATTGTCGATTTGGCGGGGAACACGCTATTTGATAGCCTGGTTAACCCGGGTATGCCCATTCCAGCTGAATCCAGCGCTGTAAATGAGATTACGGACGCAATGGTGGCTAACTCCCCTCGCTGGCCGGCTGTCTGGAGCCAGGTGGAACCGGTGCTGCGTAACCGCGCGATTGGGATTTACAATGCCGAGTTCGACATGCGCATGCTTCGTCAGTCCTGCCAGGCGCATCGCCTTCCCTGCCGCCTCGAGGACGCCCAGGCCTTTTGCATGATGAAGCTGTTTGCAGCCTACTACGGCGAATGGAATTCGCGCGGCAACGGCTTCCGCTCGCAGAAACTGGAATTTGCCGGGCGACTCTGCCAGATTGACCTGCCCAACAACCATCACGCGGTTGACGACGCGCGGCTCACCGCGGCATTGCTCTGTTACTTGGCCAGCGTTTAATCATGGTGCTTACCTGAGTGATTGACTGCCACCTTATCCAAAAATCGCGCAGTTTCTTTGCGTGATCTCAGTACGATGTATGGTTTTCCACTCGTTCGCAGCAGTTCCAGGATCTTTTCCCGGTGTGTACGGTTGAAATTCCAAATCCATGTCAAGAATTCCCAATCAACTTTTTCGGTGCAACCAGGAGCCATATCAGGCCGATTTTGACCGCGGTGGCTTATGGCACGCCAAAGCACATTCCAGAGACAGGAACCCCTTGGCAAGTCGAGATAGATGACCATGTCAGCCTTTTCCAACCTGAATGGTAGCGTACGGTTGTAATTCCCATCGATAATCCAATCCTCGCGGCTTGCTTCAGTTTGAACCAATGCGTCAAAGGCTGCCTTTTCCATCTCTTTCCAGCCAGGTAACCAAAAAAGACGGTCCAAATGGACCACGGGAAGTTGAAGTAATACTCCCAATCGGCGGGTTAATGTGGATTTGCCACTGCCCGCGCAGCCAAGGACGACCACACGATGGCAGGAGGTGGGAAGGTTTTGAACGATTGCTAGGCGCATGGTTCCATCTATCCGATAGCAGATTATTCTATCCTGTTCTCCTGTTTCCCTTGACAAGAACAATTCTCTAGTTATAATATGAACACATGAGCAAATATTCATATAAAAAAAGTTGGAATTGATGACAACTGACAATACTCCCAAGGTGCTCGAATTCCAGGATGCGGATAGAATGGCGCAGACTTTTAAAGCCCTCGCCGACGTCAGCCGG
>Ga0116170_10005349_pt1 | contig 11527 bp, 14 predicted proteins | sample AD_JPNHW1_MetaG_FD_89797 | JGI IMG/M metagenome (GOLD analysis project Ga0116170, IMG submission 89797) | Active sludge microbial communities of municipal wastewater-treating anaerobic digesters from Japan - AD_JPNHW1_MetaG | ecosystem: Engineered > Bioreactor > Anaerobic > Digestate | place... | reverse complement strand
TCACTTCTACCCCCTTATGCTGTTACGATATATCTGAATGTTTCGCCGGCTGAACCACTATTCTTAACCACAAATTCGGTCGTGGTTTTGAGCGATTTAGGAACATCTATCGCGCCGATACTTCCGTCTGCAAGGTCGCTTTCGCTCGTTATGGTTACTGTGTAGTTCGTGTTTGCCCTGGCGGTTCCAAGGGTTATTGTAACTCCGGTCGATCCTGCAAAAGTTCCTTCGCCGTGTTCGCCGAGAAACGCCACTTGAACGCCGTTTATCCATAAACCGGAAGCATCAACCTTTACGCGAGAAGTCCAATTCGTGTCCTCAAAAATCTCGACCGTTCCGTTGTTTATCGAGAAAAGAGGGTTCTGCGTTACATGGTCGTATATGCCGAAGTCGTTCAGATAATCAATGCGCGTAACTATCGGCGAATGGTCAACGCTCGGAGTTAAGTATTTTCCGTAGGTATCTTTAAAAAGTTCTTTTATTTTGCCTGTCTGTTCGGAAGCAAATTCTAAGTCTTTGCGGCAAGCCTCTGCCTTTTTTATGAAGTCGGCATTGAAATTAGCCGCCTGTTGAGAGGCCGGCATCTTCGTCTGGTCAAGTAAACCCGAAAGAAACATAATGTCGAAGATTACGCCATCGCATATTCCGCGCGTGAATGTGTGAGTGCAAAGCGGTTCGTCTGTTTCAAGAGCAAGAAGCGGAACTTCAAACTCACCATAAACATAAATTATATCGCCGGTATGAGAAGCCGCAGGATAAATGTGAAGCGTCTTACCCGTGTTATCTTCGTAAAGATTTATTTCGTAGCCGGTTGGTTCGCTATTTTCAAGTTCTTCCCAATAAGTCCTGTCGCGGTTCGGGAATGGATAAAGCAACCATTGGTCAAGTCCCTGTTTGTAAACAACCAATTTCGCCGCCGCAAAGTTTGTCGGCAGGGTGTAGGTCGCAGTTCCATCAACCGTATTTATCGCGGCAATATCCCTATTAACTTTCGCCACATTTGCGAATTGTAAATATCTGTCATTTATGAGCGTGTCGATAAACTCGTCGCGAAGGTCAAACTGTTTCCCTTCGGTCATTTTATTAAGGGCGTAAACGCCTTTGCAATACTCCTTAATGAAGTTACGCATATCGGCGAGAGTTCTTAAAGCCATTGCCATCCCCTTTATGTTGCGGGGCGAGTTTCCCCGCCCCACAATTTATTGTTTGAGTTGAAGTTGAAAGGAACCTGCCACGATTGCCGTACTTGCCGAAGAAGCCGCAAATATTGCGATGTCCGATTTGGGCGGTGCGACCGTATTGAAATCGAGCGAGTGCGAGAACGCATTGCCATTTATAATCGCACGATCAACAATGCTGAAAATGCCACCAAACGGCCTTATCTTCATCTGGAATATTCCAGGCTGTGTAGCCGCTGAAAACTTCCATGATTTAAGAACTGCAAACTTGCCGGCGGGAACCGAGTAGAAAGCGTTCTGACTTTCCGTCTGACCGAGCGCAATACTGCAATAAATACTTGCGCCAAGGTAAGCCTTAACAACGCCAGCCGTTACTCCGGACGAGCCAAAGGTCTTAGCAACCATTTTATTTACGCGGATGTATGAGTTAACAGTCACTTGTGCCGTCGTTCCGTCAAGAGTTATAGTTTCGGAAACCTCAGCCCAGTTTGTATCAAGACCAGTAACAAGTATGGTTATTGCTCCGGTACCGCCGGTATCGTCTGCCGCATCACTACTAACAACCTCAATCGTTCCAGCGGTTGTGGGAAATACCGTGCCAACCGAAGGCGCAATCACATTCGATGTCGTTGTCTGAGCCGCTTGATAGCCAACTATGTTAATTGCGTTCTTTTCAAAGTCCTGTGCCATTGCAGACGAGGCAAGCAAAAGAACGACCGTTATTGCTATTACAAGGTTTTTCATTTGCCCTCCTATCTGGAAGTATTCAGAACCTTAACTTTATACGGTTTTGAAGTGATGTTTGTAAATGTTGATGTTACGCCCGATTTGTCAAAAGCGTCAGTTCCCATTGTGAATGTAGCACCGGCAGTTACAACTTTAACATAAGCCATCGGAACATGGTTTTCACTTATCTCTATGTCCTCAACATGGCCACCAGCAACTCCGGCAAATACTTCGGTCGTGCTATTTGTAGCGTCGTATGCGAACATATAATAACGGGTTGTATTAGCGGCCTGTAAAGTAGATGTGATTATAACATCGTCTGTTCCGGTTGCGGCGGCTATCGAAATAAACTTGCCATCCGAAACTGCCTGTATCGTGTTTGCTATCGTTAAGTGAGCTTTATTTGAAGCGTTAAGTGTCATGCCGGCTGTTGCAAAGCAGTGGTTCTTTTCGTTCTGCTGTGCTTCGTAGAGGTGTTTCGCGATTAAACGCTGGCTAACGCCGGTAGGGGAAATGTATTCGATTTCGGCGTAGGCAACCGCCGTTATAGTGATTAACGCCAAAACTACCATTAACATTGAAATATTTTTTTTCATTATTCGTTACTCCTTTTAATGGAATTTAGGGGCGACCGAAGCCGCCCCGTATTGTTTAGGCGTGTGCCTTGTTGAGGATTATGTAATCCGCGCTGATGTAGAATTTGGCGACCGCGTTTGTGTGCGCTACGGTTCCGACTATGTAGCCGGCTGCTGCGTAGTATTTTCCGCCGGTAGCATAAAGCGCGGTTTCGGTAGCCGCGTCAGAACCAGTTGCCGTTGCCGTGGTATTGAGATCAACTGCTGCGTCGAACAGAGCGGCGGCCGATCCGTCTCCTATGTTCATCGTGCAAGTTGCGCCCGCTGCAGTAACCGTTACGAGGTTTACTTTGGTTACTATCGCTCCGGCAGGAACGTGGAGAAGGTTTACCGTATCAGCAGCCGTTACGGGCGCAAGCGAGAAGTCGATGAGGTTCGTTACGTTCTGAACTACTCCCTTAATGTTTTCAAGCGGTGAGGAATGATCGGTGAAATAAGTTATATTAGGCATTTTTATTACTCCTTTTAATTTTATTTTTTATTCCCTAAAATTAGTCAGAAACGCGCGTTCTTGCCATGAGAAGTTTAACCGCTGACCAATCTTTTGAATTGAATGTCGTTCTCTTTAAACCACGGATTATTGACCAGCAATATCCCGTGATTTTCTTGTAGTTGCGAGTTTCCATAACGATCTCTTCGCGTTTGCCGTTAGCTTCGATTATTGCCTGTTTGCCAAGCAACCATCCCCAAGCGTAAGGAACGTTGCCGCCAGAACCGCCCGTAAGGCCGATGTCAATTCTTTCCGATTCGTGGATGATTACGCCGTCTATTACCGCAACCGAGCCGGTGAACAGAGGGTTTTCTTTTCCGCGAACTTCCGCTTCTCTCATAAACTGAACGTAGTCGGGATTCGTTTTGAGATCGTAGAGAGCATCGGGATGAACGATCATCACGAGGTGAGGTTTGCCGTCAACCATTACGGGTTTGAGAGGTTCCTGAGATCTTGCATAACCGGTGAGTGCTCCGGTTTTCAAGAAGGAAACTTTCTTCGGGGTGAGCATATCGATTGCCGTGAGTGAAGCGACCGTTGCTGTGGTTGTGGTCGGTGTGTCTGCGAGTTTGAATATTTTCGACGGAGTTCCGGTTGAAAGAGCGTCGAATATCTGCTGGTCGGAGAGAGATGCGCCAGCTTCTTTTAACATTCTCTGGCTCTCGTCGTCTATCGAGAAAACGGGACGATGTTCTGAAAGGCCGCCTTCAAACGCAACTGCCAACGAACTTTCGGCCAGGGTAACTGAATCCCTGTATGAAGTGAGTTTCTGCTCGTTGCCCGTGATTGTCTGGCCCTGTGTGAACACCTGTTTGTCGTCGAGTTTCGAGGCGAGGTAGAAGTATATCGTATCGCCTTTGTCTTTTGAAAGCTGGTCTTTAACGTGTATGATTGAGGAACCGTCTTTCGACTTGAATTTATCGAAGAAGGTCATCTTCTGTGTTTCGCGGAAGATTTTCTCATCATATAACTTTTTAGTTTCAATATCGGTATCTAGGTAAATTTTTACGGCCATTTTAACTGCTCCTTATTATTTTATTCCGCTTCTTTTGAGTGCTTCGTCAAGTTCGCCGTCAGTCATATCTGACGCGGATTTATTTGAACTGGAGCTGAGCGGGTTGCTCTGTCCATTTGAACTTGTCATGTGCGGCTTCTGAGCCGCCTCAATCTTGCTTAATATCCGTTCGGGTTTGCCTTTGAGTTTTTCAATTTCGGCCTTATATTCAGCCAGCTGTTTCGCCTGCCTCGCCCTTACATTGTAGGCGTAGATGATGTCCTGTGGAACTTTGTCGAGGTTTTTGGCTATGTTGAGAATTACATCGTCCGACAAACCATCTTCTTCTTTCATTATCTTGGCGATTGCTGCCGCGTTTTCCTGCAAGTCCGGTGCTAATTGAGCGAGAACCTTTGAGCGTTCAGCCATTTCTGACTGCCGTTTAGCTTCAACGGCCTGTCGTTCATTGTCAAGAACCTGCATTGCCTTACGCGGATCTTCAAGCATGAGAGCGGTCAACTCGTCTGCCGATAACTGCGGGACTTCCGGTATCGCCTGTGGCGCGGGAGTCTGCTGTGCCGGCGGTTGAGGCTGCGTCATTTTACGCAACTGGCCTAACTCGTTTGCCTGCCTCTGAATAAAAGCCTCTTTGTCTGCTAACTGCTTCCGTATCTTTTCAACCTCGTTGTCCTCCGGTGGCTTTTCAGCCTTCGGAACGGGCGGTTCGCCATCCAGCTTCTTGTTCAGTTCGTCATCTGAAAGATTGTGAATTTCTTCTGTGGTCATTTCAACGCTTGTTTCGGGAGCCTTTTGAACCTCCGTCTGCGGTGCGTCGCTTTGAGGGGCTGGATTCTGAACTTCGATTTCGGGGTTAGCATTTTCGATTGTCATAGAACTACTCCTTTTTGGGCTTTCTTGCGAAAGGTGTTCCCAGGTTATACCATCGGCTGTTGGTCCATACCAGAACCATCGCTCTTGGCTATTAAAGTTTTCTGGATTTCAGTATCGTATTTCTTCTGCTCCTGCGCGGCCTGCATCTGCTGTTGCTGTTTAACCATCTGCATAGCCTTCTGTTTAGAGCTTTCCGGTATCGGCGCCATTTCCATAAGAAGTTCAACGGGTATCGGTAAACCTTTGCCGGCGAGGTCGGAGAGGAGAAGGAAGTTCGCATACATCATCGACGGGCTTGACGCGCTTTCTTCGGTCATTACATCGTATTTGGTCAAGTCCTCGTTTTCAAGCATCTGTATAATCTGCTCTTTTGAATACTTCTCTATCGGCTGACCGCCTATCTCTACATTCTGTTTAATCGCTTGATTGTTGAGTATACGCCATATTCTTTCGGGAGTATAAACTTCCTGTATCATGTGAACAAGGATTTTACCCATCTTCTTTTTAGCAAGCGATAGGTTGTCGAATAAATATTCGTTACCCATTAACGCCTGTTTTATTTTCTGAATCTGCGCCACGCCGGATTGAGTATTGCCCTGTTGCCCCATCAATTCGGGGTTCACATTCATAAGACGGTCGAACAAGTTCATCATCGTCATAGTTACGCGCTCGAGTTCAGCAGGATATTTTACGCCCTCTTCTTTAACTGGTCGGCGTGAAACATCGCGAACCTTCTGCATAAATCCTGGCGTTGAATATTTCTCTTCAAACTCTTCCATATCGTCGCGCGTATAAAACATTTCTTCATCGTAGTAAACGCCATAAGCATTGACCTTATTGAGAATGTCTGCCATCGTCGAAAGGCGTTTGTTCGTTTCGTCCTGTAAGTCTTTAACGAAGTCCATTTTGGAAAGTATTCTGTCGCGCACCTTTTCGGCGTATATCGGGATTATATGGAAATCGTTTATCGCAAGGTCGGGGTAATCGTCTGACAATAATGTTTCGCCGGCTACCTTCGTTACACGCATTTTAAAGGTATTGCGTTCGACAAGTTTTATATTCGGCCCTATCGTTTTGAGGCTTGAAACTTCCGCATCGGGCCATTCATCGAGGTTCACTACAAACTCATTGTCCATATCAACAAAGGTTTTGGAGCGGTTGTATTCTTTCTGCCAGCACTCGATCATACGAACATTCTTGTTGAGTATGTCGATGTTTTCGTATGTGTAATTGCCCGGTTCAATCTGATAGCCGTCGGGCATTTCGATTGTTCCGTCTGCACCCTTGCTACGCATAAGTATCTTGCTATCGTCGTTTTCATGTTTCGTAAAGGTCGCTTCAATCTCGTCCTTCTTGTCGGGAAACATATTCGACAACTGCTCTTTAGAATACCATTTAACTTTTTCAAGGTGGTTGAGGTCGCTGAAATCTTTCTTGTTGTGCTGTCCAGGGTAAGTGTCGCGCCAATCAAACTGCTCGACAACTATCTTTCCCTTTATATCGTCATCGTATGAAACATACATATTGAGATATCCCACGCCAGCAACCAGCGTCTGGAAAAATGTTTCGGTTTCTTCAAGCGGGTAATTGCAACCCTCAAGTATTACTTTTGAAATTTCTGTAAGAATGTCGGCTACAAGCGCGTCACCTTCTTCAACAGGGAAGAATTTAAGGTCGGTGCGATTGTTGCGCTGATAACCGGAAAGGGATTTGATAGCGGCCTGTGATAAGTTAATCGTGAGTGCCGGCCTGCTCTGTCCCTCTAACGCTCGGCGGTCATCTTTCGACCATTGTTCGTTGCAGTAATATCTCTCGTTTTCATAAGCGTTGTCGCGACTTTCCTGTGAATAGGCTTCGCTCTTTTTAAATAATTTATGAACCTTGTCAACTATCGCTTTTTTTTCCTCTTTGGGCTTCGGCGTTTCAAAGTCGACTTCTTTTATTTCGTGCGTATGTCCGTTGACTTCTTGCATTTTCTGCATAACGCCTATTTGGATTTGAGCCGGTTCGCCCGTATTCGGATCGTAACTTGCCTCAAACTGATTTTCCATTACTATCGGGTGCTGGTGGCCCCTGTTTACGGTAGTCATACCGGAGCCGTCGTCATTCAAATAAATGATGTGCTTATGCTTTACTTTCGGTGAACTTGCGGCTAATTTAAAACTCGGCATTTAAACCCCCATAAACGATTTTGATGTTGTTGTTTTATTCTTTTTCCTGTGATATTCCCCGTCGGATTCCGGCTCCTTGTAATACTCAAAGCCATCCGCGAAAGTCATTACAAATGCTTCGGCCTCGTCCGGTGAATGGCCTATCTGCTTCTTAATGTCCTTCTTGCTAACGACCTGCAGTTTGTTTTGTTCGCGTTTCCATCTTGCCGAACTTAAACCGCTCTTTAATCGGTCGTTATCGGGAATACTTATCAAACCTTTCTCGAATGCTTCGGCGCAGTTGAACCACATCTCGGCTCTTTTATTCGCGAACTTCTCTTTATTCCTCGCCGCGCCCTGGCTTTCAACGCCGCGCAAGTTCGCTATTTCCTTGAATAATTCCGTGTAGAGGTAATACCCCAAACCATTCTTGTCAATATATTTACGATCAATAACCCGGCGAGATAAGTTGTCAAGCAGCTCGTCTTTAGTGTCTTGACGCTTACTCGCGTTTATTTCCTTGACATACATGAGCCGGCCCATCTGCCGCCGTGTTAAGATCGTTTTATCTTTGCCAGCACCGGCAGGGTCAATACCGTCGCAAAACGGATAATCTTCCGGCACTTCAATTTCTTTTTCAACCGCGTCAAGTAAATGTTCCCACTTGATAATGGCGTCCGTTTCCGCAATCGGGAACTCGCCTAACGCAAACACTCTATAATAATTACTGTCGCGCCCGTGAGATAGTTTATCCTCTAAAGAACTTGCCGATACAAGGCTCGACTTCTCCGCGCTGTGGTGTAGCGCAATCCACTTCTTTCTTTCAACGACATCACAATGAGTTTTATACGCATACCCACTTGTTCTCCGTGGGTTGAACGCCATCATCGCAAAGTTTATCGGGCCGGTCATTGAGGAAATCAACGCATTAAGAACACCCTCTTGAACGCCATCTGCCTCTGTTACAATTACAATCATCACGTCATCGTGCTGTCCAAACATCGAAGTCGAAGGTGCGTCGGGATCGGCATCTTTCGGGCATGTCATAATCTGGCAAAATCCATTACCGCCTATGAACTTAATCGTTTCCGCACTTATGTCGTATTTCCTACGGATAAATTCCGGAACGACCTTTTCGCCCGTTAGCGGATTCTCTTTGTTCAACCATTTGCGAACCTCATTCCACAAGATCGTCTTGACCTGGTCGAGTTTCGGTGCGGTTACTATAACCTTCGCATTGGGCCAACAATCGCCGAGCCACAACATAATCCACGCATTAGCCGTGTCTTTGCCTGTACCTTGCCCCGCCCTTGTGCTTATGCCCTTTTTGTTAAGGAACTGTTGAAGTTCTTTCTCAACTTCGCGCTCGGTCCATTGTTTATCCTTCGCTTCGAACAACTTTCCGACCGAATCGAGTATCTCTTTTACCTGCTTATCAATCTTCTTCGCGCCATTCTTTACGCTCACTCCAAGGATATACTCAACCCAAAGCGCAGGGTTATAAATAAATAATTTATACGCCTCTGTCAACTCTGCCGGTGTCGTTAATCTCATCGCCATGTTTGCCCTCGGTGTTTCACAAATGATACATTACATTTTAATCTTACTTTAAAGTTATTGATTTTGTCAAAGAAATATGTTACTATTAATAGGTAAAAATAATTGTGGGGTGAAGCGTGAAAAATAAAGACTTTAAGACCGTAAACGCACACAAAAAAGACCACGCCGTGTTAAGCGACGAGGCCGAGAAAAGAGGTTATAAAATGTGCGTTATGCTCAACAAAATTTTAAAAAAATATTTTCCGAAAAAGTATGAGGAGGAATGATGAGATACAAAGTTGTTGACCAAGAACATTGTTGGTACTTAAAGCCGGCGTTCAAAATACGCCACGAATTTGGTCTGGATATGTTTACGCCGCTTGAAGTTGCTTTAATAATAGACAAAGAGATAGGCAAAGATTTTGATTACCTTTCCAAAGAAAAAAGAAAGGCCACCATTGAAAGGTTGTTCGACGTTACGCTTGAAGAGGCAGAAGAAAGAAAGTATATTGAATAATGAGGGAGAATGATGGAAAGTTCCAAAATAATTGTAACAAAATTTAAAGAGAAGGGTTGTTGGCGTTATAAAATAACGGATCAAGACGGATGTATGATTTGGGATATGAAACGGAAAACTTACGAAATGCTTCAACAGGCAATGTTGGACCAAATCGAAAAAGAATTTCCGTGGTTTAAGGGGGAATGAGAATGTGGGTTGTGTTTTCTACCGGAAGATTCGGACAAGAACTCGCTTCGTTTGAAACGGAGTGCGAAGCACACGATTATATTATGAGAAAAAAAGAAGTTACCTTTAACACGGAATTTAAAAAGAAGTTCGTTGAAAAGGAGTGCTGCGAAACTTGCAAGCATATTGACAAAGGGATGCAGTTTGATAGTTGCCTAAATAAAATTTGGAGCGGTTCAAGCGAGTGTTATTCTTGCCACTTTGATATTAAAAAAATGAAGTGTGGCGAGTGGGAGGCCAGAAATGTTTAACGACTACACCGAACCGCTTGAACAAATAATAATATCGGCAACCGAAGCAATTAAAGAACGGGCGAAGTTAATAAAAGTAATTGACGGATTATATCAAATGTCTTGCGAAACCTGTAAGCACCGAAACGACGACGACCACGGCGAAGTCTACGAACAGTTTTGTGAAAAGTGTAATTGGGGAACGGATAGCGGAATAAAGATTGAAAATATGAAGTGCAATGAGTGGGAGGCCAGATGAACAAACAAGAACTAAAAGACCTGGCAATAAGAGCCGGCAGAGGTTGTGGTCGAGATGAACATAACCTTGCCTTGTTAATCGAACTCGCAGACAAAGGATTAAGACAAAGACTTTACGAATATAAATTATATAAGTGCGAAATTAACAAAACCCTCTCGGCACGATTAGCCAAAGAAATATCTTACAGACCATGGTGGGCTAAATTTGTTTGAGAAACAGGAACTATCAAGATTAAACTTTTTGATATTAAACCACCTTCTACTCACGAACCGCGCCCTTAAAGGAGACTCAAATGGATATACATTGTTTAGTCAACAACAATTTGTTTGTATGTAATCCCCGATTGATCAGTAATTTTAAATGCTCAAAGTGCGGAAATACTCTTGAAATTAAAATGGAAACATATGACTATGGCAACGAACTATTTGTTGGTGTGTTTTGCTTTACGTGTCAAAAGATGGTAGAAATAATAAAACCCAAAAAACTAACCGAAACTCAAATTAATCAACATTTATTGAATATATTAAAGGAATGGAACGATTAGTCCCTAACCGCTGCCTTCAACGACCGCAATAGCCTCCGCATCTCTGCGGGGGTTATTATTTTTAACGCCACCATATTCTTATACGCCTGCGCCGCATTAAAATAATCCGTCTGGTCGAAGGGGCGGAAGTATGTCGTCAATTCAGTTGGGGTCATGTTGCCTCCTTTTCCTATTTGATGGCCTTACTTCAACCGGCCCTCTTCCGACTATTCGCCGTTACACTGCCGAAGTCATAGGCGATATCTCACCTACTATACCGAGCCAGCTCCCGTAGTCTTCCGATTGTTGCCGGTTGAATTGGGGCCCTTAATCTCCGCAACGGAATTCGAATCGCGTGAGTGCTACGGCTCCCACTTGGGATTGTGGTTTTAACGCCTACACACCTTCACCGCCGTACTATTCCCTCTTTACACGGCCGGCTGACCATTAGGCCACTCTGGCATACGGAGAACAATTTTCAAAATATCTATAAAATTTTTCCGGTCTAACGGATGTTTGGGGCAGATGAATCGCGCGACCATGCCCGGTTGCCCCTCCCCTGGGTATGCAGTCTATCCTTTAAAACGATCCCGAATAAAATCCTACCTGTCAATAAATACCTGTTGCCGTCACCAATAAAAGTTAACCTACACTTGACAGACTCAGGTTTAAATAAGATGCGTTATCGGCGCGTGATATGTAAACTTAACTATCACTTACATTATCATCGGGCTTAACATCAACAACATCTGGCGCAGGTATCTGTTTAGCCTTTGCCTCGTTGATAAGTAATTGCCTGGCCGCGACAGCCATGTTGCCAACACTATTAATGAGCATCACAACGGTGTCGCCTTGCTGTTTGGGTTTTTCCCCGACTACGGACAGGATCGATGTAGCATCCTTAACCGTTATATCGCCATCATCGAGGCATTGTTCCATTGCTTCGAGTGCCTTCAATTCAACCCGTTTACGCGTGCTTTCAACGATTGTTTCGTCTGTTGTATCGACTGTGTTTCTTTTTGCTTCGATGTTTCGGTTTTTGTTTCGGATGATATCCGTGACCCTTTCTTTTCGTATCGTATCATTGCCTAACATCGCCTTTTTAACCTTGCAGATGCGACCGGTAGAAGTGGAAAGGGATTTGACGATATCGCGCATGGGTATTTT
>Ga0116170_10005347_pt1 | contig 11527 bp, 3 predicted proteins | sample AD_JPNHW1_MetaG_FD_89797 | JGI IMG/M metagenome (GOLD analysis project Ga0116170, IMG submission 89797) | Active sludge microbial communities of municipal wastewater-treating anaerobic digesters from Japan - AD_JPNHW1_MetaG | ecosystem: Engineered > Bioreactor > Anaerobic > Digestate | place... | reverse complement strand
CCGCAAAGGGTCGTTAGTATCCAGTGGCGACCGGCCGCTTCCAGGAGGCGGAATTTCACTGGCAGCTTTCTGGCCATGTTTTCGAAGCGAGGACTGTCGCAATCCGACCCAAAGCCGAAGTAGCGGTTTCCCAATAGCGGCCATTCAGCTAAACCCAGGTTCAGCGAACTGGAATGATCGGAAGCAGCCGTTGGCGACCTCACCCCACCGGCCAGAAGCAGCCCGTCAGCTCAACTCCAGACCGGACGCCTGAAGGGCTGATTCACTCTGAAACCTGCCGAACAACTTAGTTCAGCGCGTCGGCCATTCCTGTCATTGAGCCGGCTTCAAGTGTGCGGCAGCTAACCGCCGGTTAGCTGAAGCCTACCGCAAATCTTGCGTTGGTTATGGATGGGCTGGCAAATCATCGATCGCCGCATGGGACGCGACGGCCAATGAAGAGGGATCGGTTATTCCGATTGAGCCCGCCAAGACGCAGGCATATCATTACCGAATGGCTCTAGTAACAAGAATCACCGGCGACTGCCCGGCCTGCGGCCGAAAGGACGGATACGGCAACGTCAACATCTCTGGTAGCACATTGTTGCGCGGCTGCCTCTCGTGTCGCCACCTCGAGCACATTCCGCTCCCAAAGCTCAACAAGAAGATCCTTTATCTCGACCAGTTCTTCTTCTCGCACGCCTTTCGAGCAGAGAACAAAGCATTTGCGGAGGCGAAAGATAAGATTCAGCAACTTGCCTTCAAACAGCTTCTCGTAGCGCCATTCTCGAATATTCATGAGGACGAAACGCACCTCTGGCAGCCAGAAAAGCGTGAGCAGTTGTGGAAGTTCATCAAGCAGACGTCTGCTGGGCGCAAGTTCTGGCCGGAATACCACGTAAAGGAGCACCAGCTACATCGCGCTTTCAAGGCATTCGTTCATGACGAAGATCCGGTGCATCGAATCGAACTTGGTGATGCGCTACCCAACGACCTCAACAAATGGGACGACTACTTCTGGATCGACGTCGGTAGGTTTCAGACAGATATCGTAGCAATCCGTAGCGCTAAAGACGCCGCCGTCACGGCGCTTCTCGATGCTTTTCCAGAATGGGCATCAAGGCCCTCAACCTTCCAGGAGGATGTACGCATCGAACTACGCAGCGGCGCTCAATCCTATTTGACTCTTTACGCCGACTACGTCAAGCGAATTATCAATGGTGATGCAACTGCTATGCTGTCCTCGCCGATCGACTCCCTGATCGTCGAGCAGCTCATGCAGTATGACGCTGAGCACCAAACGCCGTCTCTGCGAATGCAGCGCATCAAGGCATTTCTTTATTCCGAGCACTATGCCAACGTGCCGATCGACCGCATATCGTCGGAATTTTTCGCACTGCTGCGGCAGATGCTTCGGCATGGGGCATTCTCGTCGCGTGAAAGGGCAGAGAAGCGATTTAAGGGGTTCTTCTACGACGTCCGCTTTCTATCCGCGTACGTCCCATATTGCGATGCCATGGTAGTCGATACTCTTATGCACCGGTGGGCAACTGACCCTTTGATCGATCTTCCAGCTCGCTTCGGAACTCGTCTATTCAGTCGTAGTAATTGGCATGAATTTCTTGCCTACCTCGACGAGATTGAGCGTAGCGTCGATCATGAACTTGAGTATGCTTTGGAGTTGGTTCACCCGCCTAATGCCAAGGCGCCCGACTGGTCCGCAGTTCTGAAGAAGTAGGCTGCATCCGGTCGGCAACGCGAGGTGATCAACGGTAGCTTCGGAACATTCCTGTTTGCAGAAGTTGGGGCTGGCTGACTGGCAGCTATTGGGGATTCGCTACGGCCGTATCGGGTTTGGTGTGTGAGTCCGGCGAATCGGGAAGCCGCTATTCAAAGGCTTGACGCCGCCAAGGTCTGTTGAACGTCGGACACCGGCCGCTCAGTCAGCGCGAGTCCTATGTCCGTTCAGGCCGAGGACTTGCCGGTGAGCACCGGTGTGGAACGGCAGCTGAAATGTGTTACCAGCCCGTCAACAGCTGACTGGCCAAAGGGCGGCAGAGGGTCGTCAGCACTCGGTGATCAATGGCCGCTTACGGGAAGCAAAACTTCACTGACCGCTTTCCGGCGACGAATTCGACGAGAGGGCGGGCGCGTAGCGACCCTGAGCGGCCTGCTGGGTTGTCAGTTGTCATGCGGCAGGTAACCGAGTGGAGCAGTCGCTAAGTGTCTACGAAAGCCGGGGCAATTCACGGCTGTCATTTTCTATTTCCGCAGGAAGGTGCGGCCGAGCACAAGATCACGATTCATGTCAGCAACTCCTCTTGGCGCTGAACCTTGATGACTCGCAAGACGCGGGCCCGTCCTCCCGGGACCTCCAGCACCCCTTCGTCTCCCGGTGAAAGACCCAGAAGTGCTTGGGCCAGCGCGGTGCTTTCGTTGACCAGACCCATCTTGACGTTGCTCTCGCTGTCGACGATCAGAATGCTGTGACGGTCTGCCGGATCGTCGACGGGGCAATAGGTGACGCGATCCCCAACCTCGACAAATACGTCATCCCCGCCACCGGAAGCCTCGGCGATTTCCTCAGCCAGTTCCGCGGCCTCGGCATCGTTTATCATCTCTTTGATCTCTTCGGGCTCATTGGCGAACAGATCCTCTTCCTCGTCCGCGACTCCGTCCAGGGCGGATAGGCGTCTGCGCTCCTCAAGAAAGGCCCGCAGGCGTTCCGTCTCCTGCCTGGGATTGTAGAACCAGTCGGTGGACCAAATACGATAGATCCTTCCCTTCCAGCCGAGCGCCTCGAGGATCTCCTGCCTGATCCTGTCACGGTCGCGCACCGAGAAGCCGCTATGGTAGGTGGCGCCGTCGCATTCGATACCGGCCAGAAACTCGCCGGGACGGTCCGGATTGCGCACCGCCATGTCGATAAAGAATCCGGCGACACCGAGTTGCGGTTTGACCTCATACCCCATGGAGGTCACCACGTTGGCCACCGAAACCTCGAAATCGCTGTCCGGCTCGCGCTCGCCCTCGTCGGTCGTGACCAACACGCCTCTCTTGGCGAAATCCAGATAATCACGCAGGGCCTTCGTGCCAAGAGGGGTCTTCTCGTCGACGACGATATCCTCCGGGGACATCGATGTGAAAAGCTCGATCCTGCGCTTCGAACGCGTGAAAAGAACGTTGAGGCGCCGCCATCCGTCCGGTCGGCTGATGGGGCCGAAGTTCTGCCTTACCTTGTCCGTCCCCACCGCCTTGCCGAAAGTGGTCGAGATGAAAATCACGTCGCGCTCGTCGCCCTGGACGTTTTCCAGGTTCTTGACGAAGAAGGGCCAACCCTCGGCTTCCCAGCGCCCCATGAATGCCGCTCCCTCCTCGAAGGTCTTCAGCTTCTTGTCGAGCAGTTCCTCGATCAGTTCGCGCTGGGTCTGGTTCAGGGTGACCACGCCGAGCGACTCGTCCGGCCTCTTGATCATGTGCTCAAGCACCGAGTCGACCAAGCGCTGCGCCTCCGGGACATTCTGCCTGTCCTTGTAGATGCCACCGCGGACGTAGCGGTATTTCACACCGAGCCCCGGGCTTTTCGCATAGGGCGAAGGGAAGACAATCAGATTTTTGTAGAAGTGGTGGTTCGAGAAAGCGATCAGAGACTCGTGGTGCGAGCGGTAGTGCCAACGGAGACTTCGAACCGGAGTGAACAACTGCTGGCAGATGTCCAGAATGCTCTCCATGCCGGTGATGGCCGCAGGCGCCTCATCCTCATCCTCGTCATCTCCCGCGTCCAGCATGCGGTCGAAGAAGTTGGTCGGCGGCAACTGCTTGGGGTCGCCCACGACGACAAGCTGGGATCCTCGTGCAATCGCGCCGAGAGCCTCCTCAGGGCGCAACTGCGAGGCCTCGTCCATGACCACCAGGTCGAACTTGAGGGCTCCCTGCTCGAGATATTGGGCCACTGAAAGCGGTCCCATCATGAAACACGGTTTGAGCTCCTGCAAAGCCCTCCCGGCCCTCTTGACCAGTTGGCGAATGGGGATGTGCCTGCGCTGCTTGTTTATCTCGCGGCGCAGGAGATGCATCTCGGTGTAGTCCCCGACGGTTGCTCCGCGCTGGCCTTCGGGCACGCGGGTCTTGCGGTCGATCTGGCTCGCAAAATCCTTGCCGGTCAAAGAGACGATTTCCGCATCAAGGACGCGGTAATCGGAGCGGGTTTTCTCATGGGCGGTCCCGTTGAAGCGCGACAACTCCGGGAAAGCCTGGTAGATCGAGCGTCCTATGGACTGGTACGCGGCCAAATCGAAAGCGGCGGCAAGGGCTGACGACGGCATCTTCCGGGCCTCAAGGGCAGAGACGAAATCCCCCAAGCCCTCCTGTCTGGTCTGCATGCGGAGGGACAGGTACTTCGACCATGGAAGCACCGATCCAGGATTCCCCGCCGGGACATACAGTCGCGCCACAAGCTCCGACGGCAGATCCCGCCCGGGGTTGGAGCGTGCCGAGGCCTGCCAGTCCTCCCAGGAGAATGTGCCGAATGACGACAACCCCTCCATTGAGGCCCGAGCCCCCCTGCATCCGTCATCAATCTGCCGGTAGATGCGTTTGGAGTTATCCAGGGCAACACGCGCCTCTTCGGAAAGCAGCCGCTTTCTGACCGCGGTGGGCAAATCGAGGGCGCATATGGCCATGCCCCAACCGTGGGTAAGGGAAAGGCCGTCAAGATCGGTTTCCGTGCCTGAGAAAACATCACCCAGCATGCGCCTGACGTCGGCAGATTCCGCGAAGCGCCGGAGAATGGCATTGGCCTCTGCCTCTTGGCCTGCGGCAGCGAAAACCATGCTCGCCGACATTCCGTTTCTTGCGACGATGGAGAAGCCCTCAAGTATTTTGCGTGCCGCTTCTGCGTCGTCCCGTGCGGCACCGGCAAGACCCAGCCAGTTCTCAAAACGGTTCCATACGGAGGGAGAGGCCACCTTGGCCCAAGCGGAGTCAAACTCCGACTTCGCCTTGGCAAATGAACCTGCCACAGCCATGGTGGAGCCGGTTCCGGCAAACATGGCAGCTTGGGTTGCGACCTCGGCTGCGGTGGCGGCATGCCGTGATATTTCAGCCAAGACAGTGCGCCATGACCCGCCGGCAATGCCGGCCAGGCCGCCAAGCTCGTCACCTCCGGCGGTCCTTATGGTCTTCTCCGCCGACATCAGAGCCGACAGGTCGTCGGATGCCGAAACAAGTTCTGCTCTCGCCTCCATGAGACGCAGGGCATCCCGCGGAGAAAGACCGGAGTCGGATATGCCCGAGAAGAAACCCACCACAATCCCCAAGTTCTCAGCAGCCTTAGTCAGGACGCCGAGGGCGGGCTCCCAGCCCTTCGAGAGGCTGTCGTGGAACCCGGCGACATCCGCTCCGAATATCGAACGTACCGCCTGCTCCGCCGATTCAAGGTTTTCAGTATCGGCAGCGATCTGTCCGGCTTTTGTCGCAAGCTCGGCAAGACGGTCGGCGGGAATGGTCGTCAAATCGACCTTGTCTGTCAGGCTGGGGCACATAACCATCGTCGAACGCGCGGCCTGATACCAGCCATAAAGACGGGCGACCGCGTCGGGATTGGTGTCCAAACCACGGAACAGGCCACCGAAAGCCCCCTTGATCTCCGCATCGGAAACGAACGCAGCGCTGGCCTCCATCCATGCGGCCAGACCGGCCAGTTCCTCGGCACGCTGGCGGGCAGCCGGCTTGCGTTTTTCCTTGCATAGGCCGGCATGAAGGCGCTTGGCCTTGCGCCAGTCGCCATCAAAAAAGGCGAACAGGCCGTCCTTGGAGCGCAGGAGAGCCACGGCCGATTTGATCTCCTCGACCTTGGGCAAGGCATCAAGATAGAACATCTGTCCGAATGCGGTACGGCCTTCGCGTTCAGCCCCGATGGCAGCCCGGGCCTTCCCTATCAGATCAGCCGTCCTTGGATGCCCGAACGCGGCCCCGCGGTATTCCAGCAGATCTCCGGGGGCCTCAACCGCCACCTTGGACAGGGCCAGAATCTCGGCCACTGCCGATTTGGACGAATCAAAACCGAGGCCGACACGTTCCGCAGCCGTGCGGCAGCGCCCGAGCGCCTCCGTCCAGGATAAGACCTGTGACTCGAGGAGCGACTTCAACCGTGCCATTTCTGAAGCAGGCTTCTCCGACAGGACGAAGGCGGCGTAACGCCGCGCCTCTGCCAGGACTGCTTCATCCACGGGAGCGCCCTTTGCCAGGCCGGGGATGCCGTCCGGATCGGCCAGTTTTGCCACGGAGTCCGGTGTGGAGTCGAAAGGAAGGCTGCGCCGCGTCGCAATGGCCTCAATACGGGACAATGCCCCTGAAAGGCTTTCAATCGTGGCCAAGACGGAAGCCGCGCGTTCGGAGACTGCTCCGATCCTGAAGGAGGACAATCCGGAGACAAAAGGTGATTCGCCGGCAGCGATGAACGCATCCAGCGCCGAGGCGGCGATGGGGGCATATGCCGGGGAGGCGACACGGGAGGCCGCCTCAAAAGACTCCACGGCCTTTTCCAGTCTGCGCACGGCCTCCATGGACAAACCGATATCGGCGGAGAGGAACTGTTCGGACAAATGCCGTTTTTCAGCGAGCCTTCGCGCCTCGTCCATCTCCTCCGGGGGCAACCGCGTGCCGTCCGCCAGGACCTGTGCAGCCGACTCGAACAAAGCACGGCTCTTCGTCACCCCGTGGGCCACGTCCGTGAGCAGGCGCGAGCTGCGCTGCCCCTTCGGATCCGAGTCGTCGAACATCTTCGAGAGCAGCTTGGGAACCATTCCTTCCGGAACCCCGGGGGCAGAATCGAGGGATGCCCTTGTCTTCGCAGCGGCAGCGGCGTCGGGCTGCTCCCTGAATCCAAAATAGGCGACTGCCTCGTCTGCGGCCTCCTCGGCCGACCTGGCGAGATCCAGGGCTTGCAGCGTCGCCCTGGCTATGGCCTCGTCGTCGGAAGGGGCGAGCGGGTTCGGCCGGAAGCCCCACCATGGGTGGCCGGCACCGTACTCGCCGATGGCGTCGTGAATCTCGGCAAGGCCGGCCAGCCTGGATCTGCGGAACTCGATGTCGTCATGAGTCCATTGGGAGGCATCCGGGAATCCGATGGCATTGACCTGGGCGGAAAGATCGCCCAGTTCCTGGCGCCTGCGTTCGGCAGCCCAAAACACCTCGTTGACCGACATGCCCAGGGCGTTGCCGACATTGCTGCCCATAAGCTCGGCATATCTGGCCAGTTCCGCCTTCTGCCTTTGCAGGATGGCCAGCTTGGCCTGGAACTGGGCCGGTGCCGGGAACTGCTCTTCGATTCTGGCTTGAAGGTCTTCCAGAAACTTTTTCTTTTGCGTCTTGTGGGAATGCAACTCGAGGCAGAAATGCCCGAGTCCGGCATGGTTGAGGCGGTGCCGGACAACCTCAAGGGCGGCCAGCTTCTCGGATACGAAAAGCACCTTCTTGCCCTTGGACAGGGCGACCGCGATCACGTTGGTAATTGTCTGGGACTTGCCGGTGCCCGGGGGGCCGTTGACCACGAGGTTCTTCCCGGAGAGCACGTCGATGATCGCGCTGTGCTGGGAGGAGTCCGCATCATAGATAAGCGGTTGCGACGCCTCCGGTCTCTCGTCAATGCGGTAGTCCTCGGCGTGGAGCGCGCTGTCTCCGCCACCTGACGATCCGCCGGAGAACACCGACTTGATGAGTTCATGCTCGGCAAGGCCGGCATTCTTCTTGGTATCGAGGTCGGCCCATATGGCCAGCTTGCCGAAAGAGAGCATGCCGAGGGTGATCTGTCGGCGTACCTTCCAGCGCCGCTTGTTCTTGACGGCCTGCTCGATCCTCGAAAAATAGTTCTCCGGCTCGTCCTCCTCGCCGAACTCCGGGATCGACAGCATGAAGTCGCGACGAAGTTTCTCCCGAAGGGTGTGGTTCTCGGCCAAGTCCTCGCCGTTGTGCTGGACGGTGTACTGGTATGTCCTCGTCTCCCTGTCTATTTCCCCGCGGACGAGGGTGACAGGAAGGGAGAGCAGCGGGGCGAGCATCGGGCGCGCGGAGTCCTCGCTGTCATAGAACTCGAGGAAGCCGAAAACGAGGAAGAGCATGTTGGAGCCCGTCTCCTCGACGGCGGTTTTCGCCTCGCCGGATATCTTCCGGAGCTGGCGCTCGAGATCCGCCGGGTAGAGCAAAGTCTGGATGCCATGAAGCCGCCGGCCGTTTGAGCCAGCCGGATTCGGCTCGAACTCGAATGAGGTGGATATGCCCAAGCGCGGGGCGTACAGCCGCGCCTCAGGCCGTTTGCCCTCGTAGGAGTCGGGGTCCGGCTCGGGAACGTACTTGAACGGCACTCCCTTGCCGTCCACGTAGAGGCGGTCAAAGACAAGATTGATGCTCGGATCGTCGGCTATCTGGACGCATCTGCCCTTGGGATGGCGGTAGTTGAGAAGCCGGTTGCGCGCCGAAAGATCCAGCAGGCGGGTGCGGAGCCTTTCGATGGCGTCGCCGACGGTAAGCCCGCCGGAGAAAATCTCGCCCACGAGGGCTTCTGCGTCGTTGGCCTGGTACTCGCCAGTTTGTTGTTCGTTTTCCATTGTCCAGCCCTGATTTCACGGCATTTTTGCACTCTCCCGAATCTTAACCCGCTTGGCATTCCGGATGCCATGGGTCCGACAAGATGGGCCTATCCGACGGGGAGGGTGTCCCGAATTTTGTGTAAACGGGGTTTGGGTTAAAGGCTGTTAATCCGGTCTTCGAACTGGATAATCCATCTGATCATGTCATCCACATAAAAGTGATACCATCATCCGCTTTAGTTACCAAGACAGCTTGACGGCGACGTCATTTGTCATGAACTTTTGCGCCAAACGGCTCCTGGCCATTCTTAAAGTGTCCGTTTTTTGGGGCTGTCCAAATTTCGGATTTTGCTACTCAACCTGCGCCACTTCGAAGGACGAATCAACAGGCCTTCAGCTAAATACCGCTTAGACAAAAATTTCCGGACACGCTTAATCTTGATGGGTCTGGAGAGTGTCTTTCGTGGACTGTTGCGACAGAGATTCCAATGACCTCCATCTCCGGATACAACCTTCTGAAAACCCCTTGCTGTGGAGAACTCTATAAGGAAATAGCGTTCGCCTCAATCAATCTAAATCGTAGGCAGTCGTGGTCTGATGGCTTCTATGCGGCACCACTATTCCGGCCAAGATTTCCGGTCTGCAAATGCCAAGTGTGTGGCACGTTATTCCTGTCGCGGGACGGCATAGAGATTGGCTACGCTGGTTTTGACAGCGATCGTTCGAAGTCGGTGGAAGAGGAAGTTCCACTGGTTCCGTCCATGACGCCCGACCAAGTTGTATCGCTAGTTTTGCCGGATATGGAATCGAAATTTCCGAGCGACGAAATCGAGTTGTTGCTGCGTTTGGCCTTCTGGCAGCAGCTCAACCATCACTTCCGCATCCCTTTTTCAAAATCCGGCGATCAAATTCGCTCATGGCGCGAAATTGCGGCCGGTATGCGGCAAGGTGATCGTCCAAAAAATGACGCCGAGGTCGTCAGCAGAACCATCCAGAAACAAATCAGCACCCAATTACCTTGGCATGAACTGCGCGACGCGGATGTCGATGCCATGGTCGAGGGGAATCTCACCCACCTGCTGCCGCTGATGGAGAAATTTGAATCTGACAATCCTTTGCTGCTTGGTGAGGCGTATCGTGCAGTCGGCCAAATGGAGTCGGCTATTGGCTACCTCAAACGTGTAACGGGTTCTGATGCGTTCGCTGCGGCGCATTTGGTGGAACTGGCCCGTGCCGGCGAACGCCGGGTCATTCGCATTGAGCCACCGGATTGGGTCGAAGCGCCACGCAAGCCAAAACCCTGGGTCAATCCCCGTCCCCATGGCAGGATCGTGCCGCTACAAAGCAGTGTGTATTGGTACAAGATCTTCGGCATGCTCCAGCAGGGCTGGGCACTGATCGAACCCGATCCAGAGGATGGGAGCGTGATGTTGTACAAGGTATCTGACCACTCCGAAATCTACGGACAACAGTGGTTTGCGGATGTGGCGTCGGCGGAGACCTTTTTGCTCTTTAACGGATATCGGCGCTTCGATGAAAACCCGGATGTGTGGTCGATCCTGGTGCCGCCAGGCGGTCCGTTCCAACTTGGCCAAGATGTGCCAGCAAAAGTTTCGCCGCGCCGGCAAGTAAAGGCATTGATCCGAGAGGGTTTAATGCCTTTACGGTGGGGCCCAAGGTTGGAGGCAGAGCCAGACATGCCCGATCCTGCCAACTTGGAGGACAAGGTCGCGGGTATGCTGCTTGGCTTGGCCATTGGTGATGCCTTGGGCAACACCTCGGAATCCCTCTTGCCAGAAGAGCGAATGCGACGACATGGCTGGATTACGGACTACCTGCCCAACCGACATACGAATGGCCAGCCGATCGGCCTGCCATCCGACGATACGCAACTAGCTTTCTGGTCCTTGGAACACCTGATCGAGGCGGGTGAATTGAATCCGCCCATGTTGGCCCAAAAATTCAGTGAGCGGCATATTTTTGGCCTTGGTCAGTCAGTTCGCCAGTTCCTGCGCGATTTCAAATCGGGGAAGGGCTGGAGCCATGCGGGCGCCCCATCTGCCGGTAATGGCGCATTGATGCGAATTGCGCCTATCTTGGTGCCACATCTGTTTGACCCCAGTCCGGCGCTTTGGACAGACACTGTTTTGGCGGCGCACGTCACCCATCGCGATGCCATGTCCAACGTGGCCTGCTTGGCCTTTGTTGATCTGCTCTGGCGGTGGGTTGGCGAAAAGAGTGTTCCTGAGAGGTGTGGATGGCTTGAGCAGTTTGCGGCTTTTTGTGAGGACGTCGAGCCTGAAGTCGATTATGAGCCACGCGCCGGACACCCCGCAGGGTTCAAGGGCACCATCTCCAAAATGCTTCGTCAGCATGTCATCCCAGCCGTAAAGCGGGATTTGAGCGTAGTTGAGGCTTGTTCAAATTGGCACTCTGGGGCGTATCTACTGGAAACCGTCCCGACAGTGCTTTTCATCCTGGCCAAGCATGCTGGCGACCCTGAAGCAGCAATTCTTTCGGCGGTAAACGAAACAAAAGATAACGACACAATTGCCGCCATTGTTGGTGCGGCGGTGGGGGCGTTACATGGTCGAAGCAAAATTCCGCAACGCTGGATTGACGGTCTATCAGGGCGAACTGGTGCGAATGATGATGGCCACCTGTTCGAGTTGATCGATCAGGCTGCGGAGCGATTTGGGTATGTCGGTTGAGTGGTTCATGCCGGGCGCTCACCCGCACCTCAGGCCCGCTGGCTTCGAATAGACAAGAAAAAATAGTCGGCTAGGTGGCAACGCCATTCGGATTGAACTCTGTATTGAGTTCTTGCATCTTTCAGAAAACGATCTAGACTGGATCGACCAATCTCCAACGCTACGTTTAACGCGGCCAATGCTTGCAACGGGTTTGCTTGTGCAGTCGGCCACGAATTTATGGAGATTGGTTATGTGCAAAAAGGAATG
>Ga0116170_10005345_pt1 | contig 11531 bp, 9 predicted proteins | sample AD_JPNHW1_MetaG_FD_89797 | JGI IMG/M metagenome (GOLD analysis project Ga0116170, IMG submission 89797) | Active sludge microbial communities of municipal wastewater-treating anaerobic digesters from Japan - AD_JPNHW1_MetaG | ecosystem: Engineered > Bioreactor > Anaerobic > Digestate | place... | reverse complement strand
TGTGCTATCTCAACAACGGGCTTTTCATTTGCCCATTGATTGATGATTCGCTGGATATCCCGATTCGTTAATTTGCTCACATCGCTATTTACGCTTGTTGTCAAATGATTTCGGGATACTACACTCGTTAATTGACAATAAAAATTTGAAAAAGTATGCCGGTAATTTCAACGGGTTTTCGGAATTTTTAGAAAAATCCCAATCCTATATTCCTTACCGAAAACACTTCACGATGTATCTTTTTTATCGTTTTCTGAATAATGACGGTATAACGTCGTATATGGAATATCCAGAATTCGTGAAATTGCTGCAAGGGAAATGTTTTTTTCCCGCAATTCTGTGACGCGTTTCCAGGGAATAACCCGTTTTGGCCGGCCTAATGCTATTCCTTCTGCTTTTGCCCGGGCGATACCCAGTTTCGTACGCTCGATCAGGTTCTCCCTTTCCCGGTCAGCTACCCACGAAAAGATCGACAGCATAAGGTCCCGGAGTTTTTTATCGTCAATCCTGCTCCAGGACTCAGCAGGTGATAATGACCAGACCCTGACGCCGGAGATTTCAAGTGTCCGCACCATATTTAAAGTATCGAGAAATGAACGGCCCAGTCGTGAAATTTCAAAGACATATAGTGTGACAGGCTCACCGTTATGGTCTTTAATAAACTGCATCATGCGGGCAAACCCTTCGCGACCCTCCATTGATGAGATTCCTGATATATGATCCACAAAGATGGATTCCCGTTGCAGTCCCTCATCAAGAAGAATCTTGATTTGGTTCTCCGCGTTCTGATCTTCCCGGGAAACCCGAACATAACCAATTTTTATCATAAGTCTTGCCTTTTAGTAAAATAATGACTCCAAATATGGATAAGCATTTTGGTATTTTTTATCGTTCGATTTTGGTAATGAATTTTGAGGGTTTTTGTTAAAAACAGGGTTTTTTCACATTCAACAGTGGATTATACTATTACACGTGAGATCTGCCACGCAAAGCACGATATGAAGGTTTTACGACGGAGGCGTAAAATCGAGGAGTTTTTTACGGAAAAATTTTGATGGTATAATCATTCTAAAAATAAAAAGTATTGAGAAATTACAAATTATGTGAGTTTCTTTCTATACTCCATTTTTTACGTCTGGCTTGAGCCGGATTTATGCTCACCACAATTTTTTAAAATACACAGCCGCTTGCATTATGTAAGTTATTCAGGCATTTCGGCTTATTACGATAAATGCCGTTGCCAACATCCTGGTAATGAATTTGAATCGTTCAATAACCAACATGACACTATGCTTTCATTTCACAATTATTTCGATTGAGTCCACTTTTTTTATACGCTATGAACAATGTCTGGTCTTTTTTGTATGTATCAACGGAAAACTGCAATATTGTTGTTTTTTTGGAGGATTGCTAATATTCCCCGTTTTCAAGGCACCGTTTCGACTGACAAGGGGTCAGGATTTGCAGGGTTATTCGCTATCCTCCCAGGTTTTTTTAATTAAAAAGGGAATAAATGCGTTTTGAATGTGAAAACCTCATTTTACCAACCATATTCGATCCTTAAAAATACATTTTTTACAAAATCTAAAATTTCAAATCTTATCAATTTGGGCATTTTTTTTGGAAATAAAAAAAGTTTGTAGAATATGTATTCTGCGCAAACCTTTATTTATTGAAGATAAAAAAGAATAGTCCATGGAAAGCGGGTATTTTTCGGACTGGCTTAAAAGCTACCGGAATTACCTGCGGATGCGGAATTATTCCAAACGAACGCTCGACAGTTACGAACAGGTCATCAAACATTTTGGTTATTATGTCTGGCTCCGCCGGCATACAGAAATAACAAAACTGGTCTTTTTCTGGAAAGATTTTGAAAATGCCCGGCTTGATACGAGCGTTGATGTCCAACCCTCGATTATTACTGATTTTCTCTCTTTTGTTTCGACAATGCGGACATACAAGCCCAAGACATTTCACCGGATAATTTCAACACTTAGCTCTTTTTACCGATTTCTTACCCTGCAGGGTGCAGTTGTGACGAATCCATTAAGTGGAATTGAGCGCCCACGAATTAAGCAGCAGGACATAAAATATCTCAAACACAACCAGGTTGTTCGCCTGATTGATTCAATTGAGGATCCACGGGACCGGTTAATTGTAAAGATAATCTACTCAACAGGAGTCCGCGTATCTGAACTTTGCGAGATGAATATTGAAGATATTGATTTTGAGGAACACACCCTACGGATACGCGGGAAAGGCGACAAGATACGGACCGTGTTCATTGACGCTGAAACACTTTCTGAAATAAAGGCGTTTATCGGGAATACAATTGCAGGTCCCCTCTTTATTGGCCAGCAGGGCAAGCATATTTCTCCGAGGGCAATCCAGCATATTTTCAAAAATTATGCCCCTCCGGGTATCACGCCGCATAAGATTCGTCATAGTTATGCGAGTGAATTGTACAGGAGGTCCAAGAACCTCCGCGTCGTGCAGGAAAATCTTGGTCATACCTCGATAAAGACAACTGAAATTTACCTGCATACTGATATTGACGAACGCCGTCACGTATACCAGCGATATTTCCCGCTCTCAAACGACAGCGATAATTCATAAATCAACGGGTTTCAACCGGGCTTATCATTTTCCTGTTACTGAAATATTTCCAATTTGGCCCTTATCTGGGATAAGATTCTGTATTTCCAAGGGCCTGGAATCTGGGACCGGTTAATTCATTATATGAGTATCCCGTTGTTTGCTCACCCTGTTTCGTACCTGTTGTGTCTTTTCCTTTTTTTTTTAAGTTTATTGCCTAAAATCCTAATCTCTGCGTAATGTGGTCCATTTGGTAAAATCTGCGTAAATCCAGAATGTTTTTCGTTGAGCCCTTATTTTGTTTTTGCAATTATAAACCATATGATGCTATATGTTATTGTGGTCATTTTTTCAGTTTTTCGTTTTTAAAAATGCATGAACCTGACGGTTTACCCTTATATCGGGACGCACAAAACCGGGTTAAACGAAACTCACGTCTACGTAATCTCTTACGATAAATTTTAGAAAACAAGATTTGTTCGGTGGCAGCGCTCTTAATAGATAAATCCGGAATTTCCAGAATTTTCTAAAAATTATCTGGAGTTCCGGATAATCCTGATAACGTTGTTACATTCTGGTATTATAGACCTAATCATTCCACATCGTTTCCAAAAAATTCCGGAATATGTATCTGAAAATTACCTGTCGAATACTAAGGTAATTCCCATAAATTTCTACTCAGGATGTTCCAGTTCCAAAATTGTATGCCGGAAGGAATCTAAAATTATGAAATGATTTGTGATGCAATGGGCTTGAAAATAAGGTTGTCCTGTCATTTCCCAGTAGATGATCCGGAATTTCCAAAATTTTCCCGGTTCCGCATCTGAAAACATTTGAGATTGGATTATCCCGTAATCTCCAAAATTTTCGGAATTTTCCAAAATCAAGGATATTCTGAAAAAATCCGGAAATTTCAGGATCCCCCTCAGAAATTCCGGTATCAATTGTATCCAGCAAATCCAAAAATTTCCCGGAACCTACCTCTGGAAAAATTCGAGGTTGGATTGTCCCGTAAGATCTAAAATTTCCAAAATTTTCCAAAGTTGACGATATTCCGAAAAAATCCGAAAATTTTAGCATCACTGTTAGGTATTCGATATCAATTGTATCCAGATAATTCCAAAATTTCCCGGAATCTACTTCTGGAAAAATTCGAGGTTGGATTGTCCCGTAAGATCCGAAATTTCCAAAATTTTCCAAAGTTGAAGAGATTCTGAAAAAATCCGGAAATTTTAGGATCTCTCGTAGGGGTTCTGTTATCAATTGTATCCTGACAATTCCAAAATTTCCCGGAACTGGTATCTGAAAATATTTGAGGTTGGATTATCCTGTAATCTCCGAAATTTTCGGATTTTCCAAAGTTGAAGAAATTCCAAAAAAATCCGAATATTTCAGGATCTTCAGATATCCAAAAAAATTTCCAAAATATCCGGTCCTGTAAAAATACAGATCTGGACCTTTACAATCTCCTGGATTTTTTCGAAATGTGGTTCCTGATTATTCCGGCAGGTTCGCAGGTTTATGGAGATTCCCCAATTGAAATCTCTAAAATAAAAATTTCCGATTTTCCCCTTTTGACCTAAGAGAACACATCAACAAAAACGAATACGGATTAATCTCTCACAAATTTCATCGAATAAGTCCGTCTTCCGACAGTATTCTCTCCTGTCAGTATACACCCGGCACGCCGGGCAAGCCGGATAAGAAAACCCTTGACCGGAACGTCTCCGGAAAAGACAAACGATCCCGTGTCCCCGTCAATTTTTACAGTTGTTCCTGATTCATCGTGTTCGGTCGTGAGGTTAATCTTTGTCGCACCTGTGCCCACAAGGTCCTCAAGGAGATATATCACAAGGTCCGGGAAAATATCCCGGTCGACAAGGACCGGCTGTGGAGCCGGGTCAAATGCAAGGGACAGGTCAATATCCGCAAGGAGTGGCTGCGAACCGATGCGGGAAACAAGCATACGGGTAAAGGCCGTCTCATCGTCCACCGCCGACAAAACATCCTCATCGGAACAGCGTGAACGTGACAGATCCTGTACAAGAGTCGAAAGAATATTGCTGACATCGCATTCGCACCGGTTATCCGGGGGGCAAAAGCCCCGGAGCGATGTTGTGTACTCTGAGAGCAGGTGCCCGGCCCGTGACACAAGTGTCGGGTCGATAATCCGGGCAAGATCGTTTTTTGCAAACGACCGTTCGAGTTTTCCCATCACCTGCCCTGCTTTCAGCGCAAGGTAGACCGGGACCTTGTCCGATGAATGATGATCTTCAGAAAATATCCGGAACGCGTCCAGCAGTTCATCGATGACTTCGGCTTTTAAAAGACCGGACATCTCATCTGCAACACCGGACTCTCCCAGTTCGTCCATCATGTAGGATACGTACCCGAGCCGGCCGGAAATAATCGTAAACAACTCGTTGACCTGCTCCATGCAGTCATCGCCCAGTGCTGCAATCTCTGCTGCCCGTGCCGAATTAAACTCCGCAATATTTTCCAGTTTGCCGGCTTCTTTTTCGAGAACTTCGAACGTCCGGACTGCATCAGGAGCCGCAATAAGCCTCCCGTGGCCCGGGCAGATCCAGTCAAAATCTCCCGAACCTGTGAGATGCCGGATCCCTGCAAGCGAATGAATGAGCGCTTTCTGGTCCCACCCGATCAGGCCTGCAATACCGGGATTTGCGGCAAACAGGACGTCTCCGATAAACAGCAGCCTGCCCACCCGGAGCGTGATGCTGTCCGGGCTGTGGCCGGGAGTATGGTAAACGGTAATAAGCGGGTCGCCGCCAAACGCAAGTTCCTCGTAAAAAAGGCCGATGCCGGCTTCCGGCGGGTGCCGGGTGATGGTAATCGCGGCTCCGTTTTCTTCACGGTACAGAACCGTAGAACTCCTGGATGCAGGATTTTGTACGGGGAGGAGCCGTAACCCGATATACATGGGGCTGACCGTGAAACCCAGCACATCTGCCTGCGTCAGGAACTTATCCCCGCGTTCCAGCGCATTGGCTCCCGCTTCCTGCACGGCAATAACCGCGTCCTTAAAATACGCAGTTGCCGGATGGTGCTGGAGCGAAAGAAAATGATCGGTATGCGCATGCGTAAGGAAGATCACGACAGGACGTTTGTGGACATTGCGGAGTCTCTGGATCTCGGCGATCAGCTGGACTGCCTGTTCAGGAAGGCCACCGGGATCGATCAGGCAGATTATTTCCGGTGATTCAATAATATACGAATTTGACGAGATTGTATCGATCTTGCGGATGAGCGGGTAAATATTTGCACGCGGTGCCCCGGGCACCGGTTGCCATGCCAGCGGGACAAGCGGAGTGTTACTGCATTCCGGCACGTGCTTCAGCCTCAGATGCGTAGATTGAAAAAAGCGAAGTGAACCCGGCGAGTTTTAAGACTTTATGTACCTCGGGAGTCAGGTTGCAGAGCCCGAAACGGTCACCATCGTTGCGCAGTTTTTTTGCCGTTGCAAGAAGCACCCGCATGCCGCCGCTTGAAATGTAGCTTGTTTTGGCAAAGTTTAAGAGAATTTTCCGGTCCCCTCCGTCGATCCGGCTGTTTATTGCATGTTCAAGGTCGCTGGCGGTTATCGTGTCAAGGCGACCTTCCAGTGCCAGCGTAGTAATACCTTCCTGTGTTGTACTCGTTATCTCCAAGATTATCCCCCGGTTCTTTTTTTGCGGCGGTAATTCAGTAATACCATGGATATTTTCAAATGATAATCTTTCTTAAAGAAAATTTTCGGCGGTGCTGACCTTTAAGTGTTTTTGTGTGCAACAGCTACATACAGAAATTTTATGGCATCGACTCTGCTTTCGACTATCCTTGTCCTTCTCCAGCTGATGTGTGTCATCGTCGTTGCTGCATACCTGCTGACACGGAGCCGGTTTTTCCTGAGTGTCCTTGACGGTCACCCCGCGATAAAAATCCAGGCGTTTTTAATCGTATTCTTCGGTGCGTTGTCCATCTATGGCACGATGGGCGGGGTCGAGATCATGGGTGCGGTCATCAACGTGCGTGACCTTGGTCCGATGGTCGGAGGACTTGTTGGCGGCCCGGTTGTCGGTCTTGGCGCCGGCCTTATCGGTGCGGCATACCGGGCAAGTATCGGGGGATTCTCGGTCGTGCCCTGCGTCACCGCAACGCTCCTTGCAGGACTGTTCGGCGGCATTATCTGGTACCTGAACAAACGCCGGTTTGTACCCATTCATATCGCCGTCATCTTTGCAGCACTCATGGAAAGCCTGCACATGCTGCTGACGCTTGCCCTTGCCAAACCATTTTCCGCAGCATTGACGCTTGTCCAGACAATCTGGATCCCGATGATCCTCGCAAATGCCATCGGCGTGCTCATCTTTGCATTCATCATAAAGAATCTCGAAAATGAGCGGAAGATGGCAGCCGAACGGGATACCCTTGTCCGGGAGATGGCGCGGAAGAATACCGAGTTGTCCATCGCAGCAGAAATCCAGCAGAGTTTCCTGCCGGCAACCATCCCGCAGGTTGAAGGTTTTGATGTCGCGGGAAAAAGCGTGATGGCAAAAGAGGTCGGCGGTGACTTTTTCGATGTGATCCCGTTTGAAGTCGTGTCCCTCGACAATAACCGGATGGGGATCCTTATTGCTGATGTCTCCGGGAAGGGGATCCCGGCCGCGCTCTTTATGGCATTGTCCCGGATTATTGTGCGGGTCAATGCGACATGGCACCGGGACGATCCGGCGCTTGCCATCCATGACGCAAACAACCTGATCGCGGCGGATGCAACGGCAGGGATGTTTGTTACGCTCTTCTACGGTGTCCTTGACCATAAGAGCAATTCAATTACCTTTGTCAATGCCGGCCATAATCCGCCAGTCCTGTACCATGCCGCCAACCGGACAATCTCCGAACTCGATGCAACAGGAATGGCGCTTGGGGCAGTGAAGGATGCACCCTACCAGTCAAAAGTCTGCCCGCTCAAAACCGGCGATGTGCTGGTCCTTTATACTGACGGAATTACTGAGGGGCAGAATGAAAAGGGCGAGATGTTTGGCGAGATCCGGTTGCAGGAAAGTATCCGGGCAGCAGTTGATCTTCCCGCAAAAGAGATCCTTTCCCGCATCCTTGACGATCTGAACAAGTTCTGCGGCAGCGCTCCGCAGTATGATGACATCACCCTGATGGTGATACGGGTAACGTAAGGGGCAATGATGAATCATCTGGATATTGTGATACCGGCCCATCCTGATGAGACTGCCAGGGTCACGGAGGATATTGCAGATATTCTCCGGGCGCAGGAGTTTTCAGAGGAAGCGGTGCTTGACGTCCAGCTGGCAGTCGAGGAAGTGATCGTCAATATCATTAAGCACGGGTACCGGGGGAAAGAGGGTTCGATTGGCGTCTGCTGCAAGGCGTCGCCAGAAAAAGCGACGATAGTAATTTCGGATTCCGCGCCGGCGTTCAACCCGCTCTCTCTCCCGGAACCGGATGTAACCCTCGGAATAGAGGAACGGGGTATTGGGGGACTGGGGATCTTTTTAGTCAGGCGGGTAATGGATATCGTGACCTACCAGCATAAGAATCACAAAAATATCCTGACTCTTGTGAAGGTGAAGAGGGAGTAGATTTTCTCCTCAATAATCCCCAATTGATCGTCAAACCTGTTTTAACCGGGCCAATTCGTCGATCACTTTTCCGACAACGGTCTCAAAACCGCCTTCTGAACAATCAACTGTAATATCGGCATACTTCTCGTAAAGCGGGACCCGCAGGTTATACATATCATGAAGGCTCTGGCCAAAAAAAAGCACAATCCCCCTCGTCGTGATATTGTTGAGCCGTTTTTCCATCTCTTCAAAAGGGATTTTCAGGTAAATGACAATACCGTCAGATTTCAGGTGATCCATTGCATTCCCGCTGAAAACGACACTCCCCCCGGTTGCGATAACAGTATTTTTCCGGTGGATGGCGAGGATCGCTTCTTCCTCGATTTTTAAAAATGCATTCGGGCCGTCTTTATCGATAATATTCTGGAGAAGCCTGCCGGTATTTTCCTGTATTGCGATATCGGTATCAAAAAATTTCATACCCAGCGTTTTTGCAAGGATCACACCAATGGTACTCTTGCCTGCGCCGGGCATGCCGACAAGAACGAGGTTTTTCATAACGCTATTGTCCTCCGGAACCATTTCCTGATTACCCTGTTTTCATTTACAACCTATCAAAGGCTCCGGTGGCGACAACGTTGCCGGTCATTTTGGCCGGAAATCAGGCCTGTAACAAATTTTCTTCAAGTAAAAAACACAAGAGTATTTTGAATCAGAGATGCAAAATAAAAATTCCGGATAGATACGTTCCTCCTGATTATGAGAGTTCGAATGATGTGGGGACCGTGGCGGTCTGTATCCCGGTGCATGAAATGACTCACTACCTGATAGATATCCGCCTGATGGGTCCGGTAAGACAACAGATCGATACGTTAAGCAGACAACTTGAGGAAAAATTCCGTCTTAAAAACAAACTGGTGGTCCCGCATATCTCCCTTGCGGGGCCTTTTTCGACTGAAAACGAACAAAAACTCATATCTGATTTTACCGGTATCTGTACAGGCCAAACGGAAATCCCAAAATATGCAGTCGGTAATTACGGATTTTTTAACGATACACGCGTTGTTTTTGTTACGATTATACCGGATGAATCTTTACGGCAGTTCCGGTACCGGTTGTCCCGGACGATCTCCCCCTATTGTTCGTTACGGAAATACGATCTCGATTCTGCCGATGATTTCCAGTTTCACGCGACGCTTGCGATGAAACTTGACTGGCTCACATTCCAGAGAATCCGGTGGTATTTCAAGAACCAGGAGCCGGTAATCTACCGGCACCACCCGATAAGGGCGACGCTTCTTAAGAATTCCCAAATCCTGTGCGAATATGATTTCAGCCAGAACCGGATGCTCTCCCGGTCTCAGGCCCGGAGCCGGGCAACGATGAAACGGGATTTTGACCGTCTTAAAGTGTGGGATGACGAGAGCCGTGAATCTGACTAATCGTGCCGTGCAATTTTTTGTGACCGTGGACCAGCGATGGAATTTTTTCTAGTATTACCTATCTCTTTTCCCGGGATCCTTTACTCTGGAGAAAACCTGATCCGGAAACGATCGTACTGACTACGGAAATTGTGTGGGATCCAGGTTATTTTGGCCCGGAATACCTCAATGCATATTATTGATACAATATCTATGGCCGGTCGGGGATATAAAAATCCGGCATAAATCCTGCCAGTGCATCCCGGAGCCCTATAACCGTGTTTCTTTCAGAATATCCTCCACACATCCCTTCAAAAAGAGATCTTCCACCTGATTCGTGCCAATTCGATATTTTAGTCTCCGACGTGAAAAGTATCCAAAAATCGTCATTTCCTGTTGGTTTTTTGTGAATTCCTGTTGCCATGTAGAAAAAATCCGGTAATCTGAGCCCGATTCTGGCCCGGAATGCCTGGTGAAAAAGCAGAGATCTGATTAGTATGTCATAGTTCCCCCCTCTCCAGAACTTCATGTAAGGATGCGATCCGCAAATTAAAAGGGTCCTGTTAGCGCAGTTTTGCCCTTTCGACGTAAAATGTTAAAAAAGAAGCCCAAATTACGCGATTTAATTCCATTTCCGCAGGTATTTTTGCGAATTCCGCAGTTTTTCGGGTGCCCTAAATAATGCCCTTGCTGAAAAATCGCATAATTAAGCCTCCTTTTTTTAAAAGGGACGTATTTTCAAGACGACGTGCCAGGGAGACATCTATTCAGCAATCACCTGATCTTTTATAATTTTTAACGGCAGAATGCACAAAAACACGGCCGACTATCAATGCTTTTTTGAGATCAAAGAGTGATATAATTGGGACATGACCCCAGATACAGAAAATGTCTGGTAAATGGTCTTGTATTTAAGAACCCCCGTAGTGTAGCGGTCAATCATGCAGGACTTTGGATCCGGCGACACCAGTTCGAATCTGGTCGGGGGTATCACCGGTTTTAATTTTTTTACTTTGCAGAAAACCACGGTATAAGGAATTTTTCCAGAACAATTAAAGACCTTTCTAAAAAAAGAGTTGTGAGTTGTCTTTTGAGATCCTGCTAAAAATATCCCCGTCAGGAATCCTTCCCAAATGAGAGGAGCGGTGATCCTTTCGCGTCAGTGAGAGTAAGTTTGTTTCCTGTGATGGAAAATCCTGCGGTCTTACCCAACGATGCGAGATATGTGCTTTCCTGCTGCATGACTCCTGTTTCTCCGCAGGCCATCCTGGTCGAACCGAGGGAACCGATCGAAAGGGAACTCCCGTTTACCGTGTACGGTCCAAAGTATCTGTTGCACCCGGCTGTGCCACTCACGCGCCCGGATTCATCGAAGACCGCAGTAATGGTTGTGCCGCTGATGACCGAAGAAACGGCATCATTGGCATAAACCGAGTCGAGTGTCCAGTTTGTTCCAACGAGCGGTGCCGGTGCGGGCGGGATTTCCCGGGTAAATGTGAGGATCGTCGTGCCCGTGGAATCCATGAATGTGAGCGTGTCCTTTCCGGCCGATACCGATGCCGCACTGGCAAGGATCTGTAAGTAGGCGCGCTCCTGGTCCATCACGCCCGGACCGGGACAGTACATCATCGTGGATCCTGCCTGACCGATCGTGATTTTGTTGTTGTTCATCTCATAACTGGCAAAGTAGTGATTGCACCCGGCGGATCCGCCGATTTTGTTATCTTTGCCAAACTCAAGAGTAACCGTGGTGCTGTTTTGGGGCGGCACCAGTGTGCCATTGGAAAGGTAACCCGTGAGGGTCCACTTTGTCCCGTCCACTGCCACACTGCCGGTTGTCGGTGCATTCCCGATACACCCCGCGACAACGATCATGGGTACAAGAATTAACATGCCCGCAAGGATGGATAGGAACGGG
>Ga0116170_10005342_pt1 | contig 11535 bp, 9 predicted proteins | sample AD_JPNHW1_MetaG_FD_89797 | JGI IMG/M metagenome (GOLD analysis project Ga0116170, IMG submission 89797) | Active sludge microbial communities of municipal wastewater-treating anaerobic digesters from Japan - AD_JPNHW1_MetaG | ecosystem: Engineered > Bioreactor > Anaerobic > Digestate | place... | reverse complement strand
GAGGGAATGCTTATAAGTGTTGAGAAAAACCGTTTCGATATGCTTAAGATTGTATCTGAAGCTGTAAAATCGATGAGCGAGGGTGAACTGCTTCAGCTTCAAAAGGCAAAAAAACTCAATATCAGAGAGGAAGATTATTTTAAGATCATAAACAGTAAAACAGCTGCATTGATTTCAGCCTGCACAGCCTGCGGGGCACGTTCGGTTACCGATGATCCTGAGACTGTACAGCTGATGAAAGAATTCGGAGAAAACATTGGCATTGCCTTTCAGATCAGAGATGATCTTCTTGACTATGAAAACACAGGATTAACAGGCAAGGCAGCCGGGAATGATATCAAAGAGAAGAAGATAACTCTTCCGTTAATATATGCCCTGGAACAGGCACCTGCCTCTCAGAAGAGGCATATCCTTGGTATACTTAAGAAAGCAAAAAAAAGCAAATCGGAAATTTCCGAAGTCATCAGCTTTGTATCTGATAACGGAGGAATGGAATACACTAAAATTAAGATGAACTGTTACCGTGACAGGGCACTGTCAATTCTTGATTCATATCCTGAATCAGAAGTAAAAGCATCCTTAATAGATTTTGTCAATTATACAACATCAAGGAACAAATAACAATTCTCCTCTTTTAAGCCACTTCCAGCTCAATCTTAGCCACGTTCTCCATATCTTTTGTATAATATCTTGATCCAAGGTAAAAAAGAATGGCACCAAGAATAAGGACAAACGGCAGAACAGAAAAGGCTGTCTGTATGTTGTAAAGATCATATACCTTACCCATCACAATAGGAGCTGTTGAAGATCCGAGAAGATTTTGTACCACTACTGCAATTGCATAGGATGTAGCTCTTAATCCGGGATGTATAACATCCTGCGTAACGGAAATTGCCCCCGAGATGAATAAGAAAATACAGATTCCCAGCATCAGTAATAATACATACTGAATGGTTCCCTTAAAAATAAACAATGCCATAAAGAGTAAAACTGCCGATGCAAAAGTTGTGATAGCAGGAAAAAGCAACCGTGCATTTGACTGCGTTTTACGCCATTTATCAGTGATATAGCCTCCAACAGGAGCACCCACAAGTGCCATAATCATTACTGCACTGGCCATCGTACCTGCTTTATCCTGCGGCAACCCACGTACATTCTGTAAATATGTGGATAACCAGGAAATAAGTGAAGTTGTGACAAACACTACTGCAGCCATTCCAAAATAGGTATAAATAACCGACGGTTTTTTAATAAACTCTTTCACAATGTCTTTTGTCTCCATCCTGATCTTCCTGTTGCCTTTGTCAATAAAAGAGAGATCTACTGTTTTATAATCTTTTACAAAGAGGAAAAGAACAGCAACAATGAATCCGGGAATTGCAACCAGTCCAAAGGCATGTTTCCAGCCCAGCTTCAGCGCAATTATTCCGCCAAGCAGAACTCCTATTGCAGTACCGAGAGGTATAGAAGCGTTCCACAAACCCATGAATTTGGATCTTTTATCAATGGGGTAAAGGCCTGAGATCATTGCACTTCCTCCGGGAGCATATCCGGCTTCCCCTACTCCGATAAGCATACGGGCCATGAACAGTTGTACAAAATTCCCTGTAAGAGCACATAATGCTGTTGATACACTCCACATTATCGCCATTATCCCGATGGTTTTTGTCCTGCTCCACCTGTCAACTATGATTGATACCGGAAATGTCAGAATCACAATGGCCCAGTAGACTGCCGACACCAGCATTCCGCTCTGAGTATGGCTTATGCCCCAATCTGCCTCAATTGATCCAAACATCGAGGTGACGATCATCCTGTCGATATAATCGAACATGTAAAGCAGGAATAGTAAAACGAAAACATAGTGTGAATACCTTTTCGAAAAGAGATATCCATTATTATCCTCAGGAGTTTCCATGGTGATTTTTGTTAAACAATCGGGCAAATAAACAAAAAAAAATGTCAGTTGGTTTTTTTGTTGTATTTTTAAGTCTTTATACTTATTAGCGGGATTCGTTCCCTATACTACTTTCATTGTTTAGAATTTAATTCCTGTTAAAATGGTTTCATTAAAGCAGATTGAAGAATTTCTCGCAACGGAACCCATCGCCCTGATAGGAGTTTCCCGTTCCCCGAAAAAATTTGGTTTTATTGCCTTCAGGGAGCTGAAAGAGAAAGGGATGAATATTATTCCTGTAAATCCATATGCATCCGAAATACATGGGATAAAAGCATATCCCGATATAAAATCCCTGCCTGCCGATGTAAAAGGAATTATCATCATGACTAAAAAAGAACAGACTGAAGGTCTTGTCAGGGAGGCAAAAGAAAAAGGGATAAAACAGATCTGGATACAACCTTCATCAGACTCTGAAAATGCAAGAAATGAGCTAAGCGAAACAGATATAAACTATATCTACGGTCAGTGTATTCTAAAACATTACAAGCCGCACAGTATTCATAAATTTCATGGAAGAGTCAATAAATTTTTCGGACGTTTTCCAAGATAATTTTACAATTCTGAATCAGGATGAAAGAAAGCAGTTATTTATTCAGCACGGAAATTGAAGTAAGAGATTATGAATGTGACATACAGGGCGTTGTTAATAACGCAAACTACCAGCATTATCTTGAACATGCCCGGCATCAGTATCTCATTTCAAAAGGAATGAGCTTTGCAAAATTTCATGAAGAAGGTATTGATCTCATAGTAACAAGGGTGGAAATAGACTACAAATATCCGCTCCGAAGCCTTGACAAATTTGTTGTTTGCATCAATATTGCCAGGGAAGGCAATGCAAAAATTGTCTTCGATCAGGATATTTTCAGGTTGTCTGATGATAAGCTGATAGTCAGGTCAAAAGTAACAACAATCGCGACTAAAAACGGCAGGCCCATAAGGCCCGGAGATATTATTACACAGCTGGGTCTGGAATAACAGTAAATAAAAGCTGAAGCCAAATGAATTTTAAACCAAATTACTTTAAGAATAGCATAGTCATTGTATTTCTTTTTATTTCAATTATTTGCCTTTCATCAACATCCCTGCCGCAAAGCTCTGATGTGCCAAGGCTAAAATATGATAAGCAGGAGGTATACATTACCATGCGTGACGGGATTAAACTCTTCACCTCCATTTATACTCCGAGAAGTAAATCAGTCAGGCATCCTGTACTCCTTTACCGCACACCATATGATATTGAACCCGGCGGACAGGATAGGTTTAATGCGTTTATGCAGATATATTCACGATACACTGATGAAGAGTATATTATGGTTTTTCAGGATGTCAGGGGCCGATATATGAGCGAAGGGGAGTTTGAAGATATCCGTCCGGTAATTCCTGCAAAAAAAAGCAATAAGGATATTGACGAGTCTACAGACACATGGGATACTGTTGACTGGCTTGTTAAAAATGTGAAAAACAATAATGGCAGAGTGGGAATTTTCGGAATCTCCTACCCCGGTTTTTATTCAACAATGGGTATAATAAATGCCCATCCGGCAGTTAAAGCTGTTTCACCACAGGCACCGGTTACAGCATGGTTTCTTGGTGATGATTTCCACCATAACGGAGCCTTTTGCCTGCACGATTGTTTCAGCTTTTTCTATAGCAACGGACGACCGCACACAATGCTGACAAGGAAAAAAAATCAATCCTTCATCTGGCCCGTTCCTGACAGCTATGAATTTTTTCTTTCAGCAGGGACAATTCAAAATCTTACTTCAAAATATTTTGGCGACAGTATTAAATTCTGGAATGATGCCTGCTCCCATCCCGATTATGACAACTTCTGGCAATCGCGTGATCCACGTCCGTTTCTAAAAAATGTCACTCCTGCAGTAATGACCGTTGGCGGGTGGTTTGATGCAGAAGATCTTTACGGGGCGCTCAATACCTATAAAGCCATTGAAACCCAGAATCCCCATTCAGTGAATAACTATCTGGTTATGGGTCCATGGTCGCATGGACAATGGTCAAACGGTTACGCAAACAGCCTTGGAAATATTTCCTGGGGCTTTGATACAAATGAAAAATTTTCTGACCTCGAAGTAAGTTTTTTCAATTATTATCTAAAGGATAAGGGCGACCTGCGTATGCCTGAAGCCACCATTTTTGTTACCGGTTCCAACGAATGGAGGAGCTTTGAAACATGGCCCCCGGAAAATGCCGGGGAAGAAAATTTATATCTTAACTCATCAGGAACAATCTCTTTCTCCTCTCCGGAAACCAATGACAGTTTTGATGAATATGTTTCAGATCCCATGAAACCGGTTCCATATACTGAGGGTATACACACCTATAGAACTGCTGAGTATATGACAGATGATCAACGTTTTGCCGGTTGCCGTCCTGATGTCATGGTTTATCAGACAAACATTCTCACAGAAGATATCACCCTTACCGGTCCGCTCACAGCCGATCTTTATGTTTCCACAACAGGAACAGATGCTGACTGGGTTGTGAAACTGATTGATGTTCTTCCTCCTGATGCAAAAGCCACTGAGTATATTGACAGGAAAGTTACAATGGGAGGGTACCAGATGCTGGTGCGTGGAGAAGTTTTCAGAGGCAGGTATCGCAACAGCTTTGAAAAGCCTGAGCCTTTTATACCCGGGAAAATTGAAGAGGTAAGATATAGTATTTCAGATGTTGCACATACGTTCAGAAAAGGACATCGTATTATGATACAGATCCAGAATTCATGGTTTCCGCTGATAGACAGAAATCCTCAGAAATTTGTCGATATATATAAATGCCAGGAAAGTGATTTTCAAAAAGCCACACAGAGAATTTACCACGACATAAAACACCCTTCACATCTGAAAATTTCAGTTTTACATTAAACCATTTGTTATGGCAAAAAGAATTATTACCAGAAGACAGTTCGTTACCACCATGACGGTTGGCGCAGGAACAGTCCTGGCTGGTGAAGCTGCATTTGCTTTACCAGGGTGCTCCTCAAAAAAATATACCGACCCTTTTAAGATTGTAAGACTCGGGAAATCGGGAATAAAAACAACTCTGCTCGGTATGGGAACCGGCTACAGCGGATATAACCGGTCGTCAAATATTACAAGAGCGGGGATAGCGGAATCACTTATACGACAGGCTTATGAAAAAGGGATCAGGTTTTTTGACTGTGCCGACAGTTACGGGACCCATCCATATACGGCAGCTGCCCTTAAAGGCATTGAAAGAGAAAATTATATACTCAGCTCAAAAATCTGGTTAGGAGAAGGCGGGCTCCCCGAAACCGAACGTCCCGATGCAAATATTGTTGTCGACCGTTTCAGAAAGGAATTAAATACCGATTATCTGGATATGGTCCAGATCCATTGTATGACCGACCCCAAATGGACCGGGATGTATAAAAAACAGATGGATATACTTGAAAACCTGAAGGCAAAAAATATAATCAGGGCACATGGCGTCTCTGTCCATTCTCTTGAAGCAATGAAAGCCTGTGTAGGATGCGATTGGGTTGATGTTGTTCATGTAAGGATTAATGCTTTTGGAGAAGCAATGGATAATAACGATCCGGCCAGAGTAACTCCCATAATTGAGAAGCTCCATAAAGAAGGAAAGGGCATCATTGGCATGAAACTGATCGGAAACGGAAAATTCAGAAACGATCCGGCCAAAATCGATGAATCGCTTAATTTTGTCCTTGGTCTCGGAACAGTTGATATGATGATTATAGGATTTGAATTGCCGGAACAGATCGATGATTATATCAGAAGGATTAAAAATATTAAACAAATGTAGCCCTGTTAATTAAAATTCCTTAAATGTTATTAAAATCACATAATCAGCTATGTAGTGTATTATGTAATTAATTAATATTGTATCAGATTTTAATAAAATGTTTATCCTAAAAGGTCAAAAATATAATCTCATGGAAGGAACACGCAGAGCGGATGTAAAAGAAGGGCTTGAAGTTATGGTTGAACTGGTCGAAAACAAGCGGACAGGGAAGCTCACAGAAGGAAAAGTAAAAGAGATTCTGACCTCTTCACCGAATCATCCTCACGGAATTAAAGTAATGTTGGAAAACGGTCTTGTTGGAAGAATCAAACAGATAATCTGATACTTCTCTTTTGGCAACCAATCATATTTTTATGTATTTTTGATCCGCGTGAAGGCCGGGTGGCTTCCACCATATTTTTTTCACTAAACATAAGACTATGAAATACGAAGATTTTTTAGTGACTTCTCTTGGAAAAGGCGGAGTAGTATCTCCTCTTAAACACCACCAGAGGGTAGAGAATCTTGTCTATAAATTTATTGATGATAACGAGAGGATTCTTTATGATGCTTCATTTGAAAGCTTCAATAAATTTAAAGAAACCGGTGAGATCCCTGTATCTTTCGAAAAAGCCGGACCACGTGAAAATATATTTTTTGAACCGGCTAAGACAAAAGTTGGTATTGTCACCTGCGGAGGATTATGTCCCGGACTTAATAATGTGATCCGCAGCATAGTAAATGAGCTCTACTACAGGTATGGTATAAGTCGCGTCCTTGGCATAAAATACGGTTATGAAGGACTTGTTCCAAAGTATAATCATTCGGTTATTGAGATGACTCCTGGGATGGTCAGGGATATACATCAGATAGGTGGTACATTCCTCGGATCATCAAGGGGGAATCAGGATGTAGGACAAATGGTTGACACCCTTGAGATAATGAACATCAATATTCTCTTCTGTCTCGGCGGTGACGGTACTCTGAGGGGAGCACATGCAATTCATGAAGAGATCCAGAAGAGAAAATTAAAAATTGCAGTTGCCGGAATTCCTAAAACGATAGACAACGATATTGACCTTATCCAGAAATCTTTTGGTTTTGAAACGGCTTTTTCAATTGCCAATGATATTATCAGGAATGCCCATAATGAGGCATCTGGTGCATACAATGGCATAGCGCTTATAAAACTGATGGGACGTGATTCCGGATTTATTGCTGCAAGCGCAGCACTGTCGATACAGGAGGTGAACTTTGTGCTTATACCGGAAATATCGTTTGATCTTTACGGACAGAGGGGATTTCTCCATGTCCTGCAAAAACGCCTCGAAGAGAGACACCATGCAGTTATTGTAGTTGCGGAAGGTGCAGGCCAGGAGTTTTTTGAAGCTGAAGCAAAAAACAAAGATGCCTCAGGCAACGTACTTCACAAAGACATTGGCATTTATCTTAAGGATAAAATCACAGAAGAGTTTAAGAGTAAGGACTTTCCTTTTTCCATCAAATATATCGACCCAAGTTATATCATCAGAAGCGCCCCGGCCAATGCCAACGACAGCAAATTCTGCAGCCTTCTGGCACAAAATGCCGTTCATGCTGCTCTGGCAGGAAAGACTGACTTTGTGGTGGGATTCTGGAATAACCAGTTTACCCTTATTCCTATCCCGATGGCTGTTGCACAACGAAAGAAAATTGATGTTGAAGGCGAATTGTGGTGGAATGTGCTTGAAGCTACAGGTCAGCCTATTAGTATGAAGAATCCGTTATGATAAAAAATATAATATTTGATCTCGGAAATGTGCTTCTGAATTTCAGACCTGCAGAATTCCTTGAGAAGAAGAACTATCCTGAAGATATAAGAACCACAATTCTTACTGACATCTTTGAAAGTAAGGAATGGCTGATGATAGATAACGGAGATCTGACTATTTCAGAAGCTATAGATTCCATTGCCAGGAGGTCTTCTCTCCCAAAGGAAGAAATAGCACGAATTTTCGATTTAAGGATTGAATTGATGTTTCCCCTTGACCGGAACGTTAAACTCCTTCCAGAGCTAAAAAAACGGGGTTTCAAGCTGTATATTCTTTCTAACTTCTCCCTTGATGGTTTTGAAGCGGTCAATTCTTTATACTCTTTTTTCAGATATTTTGATGGAGGGGTCATCTCTTCCAAAGTGAAATTATGCAAACCCGACAGACGGATTTATGAGACCCTGATGAAAAAATATTCACTTATTCCTGAAGAGTGTTTTTTTATTGACGATATCGAAACCAATGTAAGGGCTGCCGAACTGGCTGGGATGAAAGGTCTTGTTACTTATGGTTCGCAGGATATTTTCAAAGAGGTAGAAGAACAATTAACCCTTTCATAATCATCATACCGCATGGCGGTTATGGTATTGTAACCAACGTATACCATGGAAAATCGATTCCCCGTAGGGGATACGGTGTCATTTTCCTAAATCCTCTATGAGGAATTATGTGTTATTATTCATTCTTCTACAATACCTGATGTCCTACGGGCAATCGTCGATCTACAATGCCACATATCCTACAGACAATTGTAGCTGTTCTATTTGGTCAGAAAAATATATGAGCAGTTAATTATTGATCATTCTGTCTTGAAAATTCACGATCCTCTGTCCAACATATGGAAAATTTTCAATTCTCACGAACTTAACAGATCACATAACCTGTTATATTTAACTGAATATATGTTATTTAAGATGGTTTTTCATAAAAGTGTTCCACGTGGAAAACTGTGCTAATTTTTGAAGTATTCCGACAGAATTACAGCTTTTGAGTGGCCAACGACTTTTTCAAGGTCGTTCATGGAGGCATTTTTTATTTTATCGACAGATTCAAAATTTTTCAATAAAATTTCTTTTGTTCTGGGACCAATTCCTTTTATCTGATCAAGGTCTGATTTTACCATTTCAGAAGAACGCTTGTCACGATGAAAACTTATTCCGAACCGGTGAGCTTCATTTCTCAGTTGCTGTATTATCTTCAGACTTATTGAATTCTTATCAAGATAAATGGGGACACTGTCGCCCGGAAAATAGATCTCTTCAAGTTTTTTTGCAATACCTATTACTGTAACTTTTTCTCTCAATCCAAGTTTATCTATACTCTTCATCGCCGAAGATAACTGTCCCTTTCCTCCGTCAACAACTACCAGCTGCGGCAGCTCCTGTCCCTCATCTATCATTCTCCTGTACCGTCTGAAAATCACCTCTTCCATTGATGAAAAGTCATCCGGACCAGTTACTGTTTTAATATTGAAATGTCGGTAATCCTTCTTACTTGGTCTAGCATTTCTGAATACAACGCATGATGCGACCGGGTTAGTTCCCATGATATTCGAATTGTCGAAACATTCAATATGAGTAGGAATGTCTGGCATATGAAGATCGTTTTTCAACTTTTCCAGGTTTTTCCCTGTACGCACCTGTGGTGCATGTTCCATTTTCTTTTTCTTCTGTTCAAGCTTATAATAAATTGCATTTCTTTCAGCAAGTTCAAGAAGCTTCAGTTTTTCTCCGGCTTTTGGAATGGTATATTTTATGTTATCTATTTGAATATCTGGCTTGTACGGTACAATTATTTCAGGAGAATCGCTCGAAAGCCTTTGCCTCATTTCTGTTATTGCGAACCCAAGAATTGACTCTTTATCTTCATCCATACGGATCTTTAGCTGAATCGTATATGTTTGAACTACAGCGCCATTAACAATCTTAAGATAATTAACATAAGCAGAGTCAGGATCATGGGTAATCCCAAAAACATCAACATTTTCAATTGTGTTGCTTACTACAGTTGATTTACTGCGGAAATTTGAAAGTATTGCGATTTTTTCCTTAATACTCTGTGCCTCTTCAAATCTAAGCGCCTTTGAGTGTTTAGCCATCAGGGCATTCAGATGGTCCATCACCAATGAGATATTCCCTTTCAGAATATCTTTTATCTGCTGAATATTTTCTGAATACTCCTGCTCTGATTGAAGTCCAATGCATGGAGCTTTACAGTTACCTAAATGATATTCAAGGCAAACCTTAAATTTACCTTCACTTATACTGGTATCTGTGAGATGTAGTGAACATGTTCTTAGCTTGTAAAGATGTCGTATTAGATCTATCAGTGTTTTGACCATCAGGCCTGAAGTATAAGGCCCAAAATACATAGACCCGTCCTTAATGTTATTTCTTGTGCTGAATACCCTGGAAAATTGTTCCTTTTTGATACAAATCCATGGATATGTTTTGTCGTCTTTAAGAAGAATATTGTATCTGGGCTGATATTTTTTAATAAGGTTGTTCTCAAGTAAAAGTGCATCTGATTCCGTGTCCACAACAGTATGACGTATGTCAGTTGCTTTTCTGAGAAGCATGTTTGTTTTGCCTGATTGGTTTTTGGTAAAATAAGATGATACCCTCTTCTTCAGGTCCTTTGCTTTTCCAATATAAATTATTGTACCGGAGGCATCAATAAACTGATATACTCCCGGTCTGTCAGGGAGTAATGAAAGTATCTCTTTGAATTTTGCACTAGCGGCCATCTGAAGCTCCGATTTTATCAAAGAAACAATGAAACCAGTTCAAACTTTTTCACATCGAACAGGCCTTTGTCGCTGATTTTTAGTTCAGGTATTACCAGCAAAGCCATAAATGATAAGGTCATGAAAGGTGCTTTCATTTTACACCCCATAGATTTTACCTTTTCACTTAGCGATAAATATTCCGGAGCAACCTCTTCACATGACCTTGTAGTCATGATACCAGCAATATTAAGTTGTAATGACCCCGTTTCTCCATCACAAGATACTGCCAGCCCTCCTTTGTTCTTAATAATTTCATTAACAGCTTTTACAATATCCTTATCGTTTGTTCCAATTGAAATGATATTATGGCTGTCATGAGCTACAGAGCTTGCAAAAGCTCCCTTTTTCAATCTAAATCCTTTTATGAAACCAACTTTTGCAGGAGAATCTTTGTATCTGTCTTTAACCACAATTTTCAGTATATCATTATGAATATCTGCCTCAACTGTTTTTCCCGTTCCGGCCGGAATAATTAATTCTTTCGTCATAAGTTCCCCGTCAATTGCTTCTATTACCCTGATGTCACCCAGTTTGTTATCTACAATAACATCCTTTTCTGTAATATCACTGCACCTGAATTTATTTACCGGTTTTCCCGGTGAGTATTCAAAAAGGACTTTCTCCCCATCATATACCTTTTGGCCACTAATCCATGTCTCAAGAACATTCATTTTCATCAGGTCTCCGACAACAATAAAGTCAGCGCTCTCTCCTTTTCGCAGTAATCCGGCATCAATTCCATAGTGTGTTACAGGATTTATTGTTGCGCTCCTTATAACATCAAAGACATTATAACCTTCCGACACCAGTCTTGCCACCAGCTTGTTTATATGTCCATCCCTAAGCATCTCAGGATGCAGGTCATCACTGCAAAGCATTATTTCACCTGCATGATCATTATAAAGATCCTTCAGAGAATCCAGATTTCTTGCAGCACTCCCTTCCCTTATCAGGATCTTCATACCTAACGATATTTTTTCTCTCGCTTCCTTTTCATTACTGCATTCATGATCGGTGGATATTCCGGCTTTTACGTATTTCGCAAGCATATGCCCTGATAATCCCGGAGCATGTCCATCAATTGGTTTATTCATCTTCCGGGCAATATCAATCTTCTTCCAGACTTCAGGATCATCAAAAACAACTCCGGGAAAATTCATCACTTCTGAAAGGAATTTCACGTCGTC
>Ga0116170_10005338_pt1 | contig 11539 bp, 20 predicted proteins | sample AD_JPNHW1_MetaG_FD_89797 | JGI IMG/M metagenome (GOLD analysis project Ga0116170, IMG submission 89797) | Active sludge microbial communities of municipal wastewater-treating anaerobic digesters from Japan - AD_JPNHW1_MetaG | ecosystem: Engineered > Bioreactor > Anaerobic > Digestate | place... | reverse complement strand
GCTTGATCAACTTGCTGAGGCTGGCGTGTGCCACTCGCTGCCGTGACGGGATAACCATGCGGGCTTCCTTTACAGGGCAGCCAGGGATGGCTGTGTTCGTCAGACGAATGAGCGCTTCTAATTCATTGAACTGAGCGTTGGCTTCCTTAATGTACGCATCCGCTTCCGCGATCAGGGATTTCATTACGCCTGTGGGGATGATCGGATGGCGCAATCGGGCTTCTGCCTCATGCTTGTCGATGGAACCAAGAGTCAGATCATCCAGAAGACTACGGTAATCACTTCTGGAGACAAGCCCGAAGTCTGCAACATGCTTTAGGGCATCTCGGAATGTCTTGTAACCTGAAGAGCACTCTTGGGCACTCAGGCCGCCATGATCCTCACCAGCAAGCATGAAGCCGAGCATCAAAGTTCGGAGACGCAATAACTCCATCGTCTCGAAGTCACGGAAAGAACGAACTCCCCGCTTCAGGAGATACCCTACAAACCGGGCAAGGGTGCGGACTCGCTGAGAAACCGAGTTCCATTTGTAGGTGGAGCCGCCTTCCTGCAAGCCAAGGTGCAGCAAGGCAAGCATGATGGACTTGATTTCGAAGTCGAACAGCATGCTGCCGGTATTGATAACAACAGCTTTGTTGACGTGTTGCGGCCTAAATTCGTTTTCGCCAAAGCGAACAATTGCCTGAATTGCTCTACGATCCTGATACGCCCAGACCACCTTTGAGGCCAAAGCGGCTATTGCCTCTTCACTCAGCGGGAGTAACTGTACCTGCCCATCTACACAGGCAATCTGATCTAGGAGTTCGGATAGGTCGGAGGCAATCATTCCTGGCCCGGTTTCCCGCCTCTACGGACAGAGAGTTTCATGGAGGGGTGCTGATGTGTGAGCAACAAAAACAGTTCCCACGTCGCCAAGGGAATTGCCCGAGCGTTCACATTCTCGGTGTCCGTTGTTTCATAGCCAGACCAAGTGCGGTATGGCTTCGTTTTGGCCGTAGAAACGAGTTCCGCTGCTTGTGCCTGTGTCAATCCAGCATGCTCCCGCGCCACGCGAACCTCGGTCGGCGTAGGCTGGGTGATGCGTTCAGAAATCGGTTTCATCGATCAGAAATTGCTATCCACGAACTTGATCTTCCCCATGCCCGAGACATCGGTATCCCGCTGCGGCGGGTTGCCCCCGATTTTGATCTTGCCCATCCCTGACACACGGGCTACAACGGACTCGGTAGCCGTCGCCTTGATATTGCCAACCCCGGACACGCGCAAGCGGCCATGGGTTGCAGCAAGCAAGTAGGCAGCAATGCTTCCGGCCCCGGATACGTCCGCTTCAAGACGATTGACCTTGCCTGAAACTTCGATGGTGCCAGCACCCGAAACATCGAGACTCAGTTCGTCCTGGTTGATGTCCTGATAGGTCACGTTCCCTGCACCCGAAATCCGCAGGCTGGCCACATTGGGCAGCGTCACTTCGACACGGAAGCCGAGCGGGCCGGTGCGCTGTTCCATGACGTTACCCTTACCGATCACGGTGCCGAAGTTGCGTCCGACGCGGATCGAACCACCCTCGAAGTAGTCACGCCCAGCAACTTGGGTATTCCCGTTACCCATGATGATCTGCGTAACACCATGACCACCGGACACAATCATCATTGGCTCGTTATCCACCGTCAGACAGTCACCGGAAACCGTCGTGAGAATTTTGGGAAGATCGGCGGCATCGTTGGCAAAGACTTCCATCTTTGGCTCCGATCCTTGCCGAACCACCACATCCACAGCTCCGCTCAGTTTGATTTTGCGTATGTTGGCCGAAATGGAACGGATTTCACTGCCAGGCGCGGAAGCCTTCGGCGGCTCGTTCCCGACAAGGGCATCGATACCGCTGCAAATCGCCGTGGCGAGCCGATCAGGCGGCAACTGATATCCAGCCACCCCGACGTGCTGCGCGATCCGCTGGAGCGCCGCATGGTACTCGCTGATGCGCTGCTCCAGTTCTGTCGTCTTCTTGCTTGTTCCGAACATCCGGTTGATCCTTAGTTTTCGTTGATCTGGGCACCACAGAACAACTTCTGCATGTGCGCCATTGCCGCTTCGGCTTGCTGCTCACTGGCCAGCCCCGTGACTTGAACGGAGACACCCCAACTACCGTCCTCGTATTTCACGGGCTGCATCGAGAAGGTCGGCACAGGAGCTTGCGATGGAATCGTGCTCATCACTTGGCCAGCTTGTCGAATTGACCGGACATGCCGGTGCCGGATTGAGCAATCACACACTCGTTGAAGCTCGGGCCAACGGCGAAGATCATTGGCACAGCGCCGGGCGTCTGGCTCAGCAGGGACTCGGCCAGCACGGACATGCCTGGGCCGGGATAGACGAAACGCTTGGTCTGCGTCTCGCCCTGGTCGTCTTCGTACAGCGCATTGACCTCGCCGATCTCACGCAGCACCGCTTCAACGCCTTCCGGATATTCCCTCTGGGCGACCCTCACAGCGCTTTCCCAGATGTCGACACCCGTGCCAGAGTCGATACCGCTGAAGGAGATGCAGGTTTCGGCTTCTTCCTTTCGCTGCTCAAGCCAGGCTTTCGTGTTGCAGGCAGGGCAAGGCAATGAATGGTCATTGGGGTCAAATCCATCGCAATCGGCATCCCAGCAGTAGCCGTCACCCCGGCACTCGATGGTTCCGTGTTGGAAATCACACATTGCTGTCCACTTTCTTCCTGAAGGCGATAAATATCCACACCATCAAAATGATGGCTGCGAGAAATCCCATTCCGGCATAAATGCCGAAAGTAGTCATAAACTCACTTTGATGCCCCCAGTTTTGGGAAGCATCAAACATCCAGTACATCAACAATGCCCACCAGACATACCAGAGCGCGTCCAGCACGAATGCAATCACAGGATGCCGTTGCTTGGTTTCAGGCTTGAGGGCTTGGCTCAACATATTGCGATTCCTTATTCAGTCGGCAGAAGTGTCTTGAAGGTCGCAGATCGTGCAATAGCGACCATCGCCAGCCACTTGATGCCATTTCCAGTGATGGCCAGCCGACCCACACTCCTGCTGCAACAGCTCAAGCTCTTTTCGCTCAGCGTCACGCATTTGCTGCCGCGCAGCCTCATAGCGCTGATGAACAGCAGCAATCTTGGCCGCGACAGACGGAGCTTGGTTCGAGCGCATCGAGGTTTATCCTACCTTCTGCTGGGTGAAAAGCCCTGCCCAAACATCATCACTACGCATCCGCGATGCATCAAGCCCTCGCGCTGCCATCATCAACTTTGTAGCCTGCATTGCCCGGTAATCATCTTTCAGGTTCCGCGAAAAGATCGGAACCCCAAGCAGACCAATGCCGATGCCAATGTAGCCAAGCCATTCAGTTGCCGGGCGTACCCACTCCAAGGTTTCAATCGAACCTGTGGAATAGATGGCGAGCAAGCTGGCGACCACCATGAACAGCGGAATAACCACGGCGCGAATCAAGCCGCCCTTGAACCGCTCTCGGGCAGTATCAAAGGAAAACACAAGGTCTTTATCTTCTTCGGACAGAGCCGCGATATCGGCAGCACTCGAAATCTGTTTCATCTGAGGAACCCGTTAGTAGTTATGCTAGATGCGTTCATTATATACGCAATGCGTTTATTTATCAATCCAAGAGATGTCAGGTTACGACATAAGGCCGATTCACGATCTCAGAGATTTCCGGGCCTTTGTAATAGGGCTTGATCCAAAGCAATTTGCGCTCAGAAAGACCTGGCCCACAGGGTTGATTACGCCAATGGCCACGGACAATGAAACGGGACGCATACTCTCTGAACCCGCCGCCTTCGCCAACAGAGTGTTGAGCAGCGTCTTTTCGGACGTAGATCGGCGTGACCGACTCGCCAATCGAAGCGTAGTTAAGCTCCGACTCCTTCTTGGCTTCCTGCTTTGCTTTTTTCGCCTTAACTGACGAACGGATTTGCTCTGCCTGCTGCAAAGCGGCTTCGCGGCCAGAGCATCGACTAATGATGTCAGGGTCGCTTGAGCCAAGGTACAAGATCGCGTTGAGCACTAAGCGGAACAGAGACAGTCCTTCGGTGAAGAATTCGGCGTCGTCAGTTTCCCTGGCCGAGCCATCCAGTCCAAGAAACACGCCTTCTCCCGTGTCACCGAGTTTTTCCCAGTCCGTCCTCAGGGCGTCATCCAGTTTCCAGCCCGGTCGGATTGCCACTTCTCGTTTGATCATGAAGGTAAGCTGGCTACCGCGCCAATGCGAAACTCCCATGAGAATCTTTCGCCATTCCGAATTCGACCGATCAGGGAGCGTCGTGACAAAGACCGAAAGCGGGTAACGATAGTCCTCTGGCTGGGCTGCGTGGCCGAGGAAGGAATAGGCAGCATCAATCGCCGTCCGCGACGAAAACAGGAAAAGGGATGTATCGAAAGGCGTCCGAACCAAATCGGCATCGATACTCAGTTCCGTGGCAATCAGATGATCAGTGATGTTCTCGTGGAAGAAGAAGGTCTTTTTCCCGGCCAACTCGAAATTGAGCAGGTTGTGGTAGTCCTGGTTCAACCCGTGCATCAGCAACGAGAATTCCTGCGACCCCTTGATTTGTGGCGCAACGTATTCAACCGGTACGCCCATGGATCGGGCAAAGTCATCGCAATACTTATTGGCCAAGCTCATCAGGCATGGCGTGAATACCTGGCTCTCGATATCGTCCACCGAGGCAACCGGGCCATTCCACGCAATATCCCGAACGTGTTGAACCTCCTGCGCCAGATACTCGAACATTTCAGGACGAAGGCGTTTGATGCGGTCGTAATGAGTCAGCGGCAGTTTGCTTTCTGTAGTCATTGCTTTGCGTCCTAAATTTCGCCGAGAAGGAGTTTACTTCGAACCGTTTCTGCCGCCTCGAAGCCAGTCATGCCGTAGTTCTTCCAATACACCTTGGCTTTCGCCACGATGAAGTCCGGTGTATCGGCATCCTGGGTGAAGCGGATACGCCATTGGTGCATGAAGCCCTCCCAGAAGGTCTGAAAGTTGCAGCACGGCCCAGTCGATCTCATGTCAGTTTGCCCTCGATCTCGATAATTTCCACGTAAGGCCCATCATTACTTCCGCAACAAGGCCGACAGATCGTCAATAGTGCGCCGCATCTGCGCGACCCGCTGTTCCAGACCCTTCTTCTGCTGCACCAGCGTACCGAACGCTTCCCGTCCGCCGTCGATCTCAGCCAGTAGCCACCGGACATCATCCTGAGAGAGCGCTATCGAGTCGCCATCCATCTGCCGCAGGCGTGCCAGCACCTGATCGACTTCGGGCAGGGTTTGGGGCGTGTCAGCCATTCTCGGAACCTGCTGGCGCTCTGAGGGGATTCGCCGCGCCGAGCTTACGGATCAAGGCAATGGCCGCATTTCTCACTTCGATAATCTTGGAGTCGTCGGTATGTCGCGTGGCGTAGGTCATACGGCCAAGCATGGTGCCCAGGTTGTCGGCTCGTTGCTCGAATTCGTCGCGCTGGCGCTCATACAGGGTCAGCATGCCCATATACGAAGGGGTTTCCATCCAATCCGCAGAACCGTTGGCCATGATGTTGAAAAGCTGCGTTTGGGTTGGTTCGGGAATCGTCCTGGCCAAGTCACCAAGGCGCTCGAAGCGAGCGGCGTACCATTGTTGGCAATGTTCCAACCGGGACGCCAGCTTGCTCATCTGGTCTTGCATACCCGCAATACAAGCCTGCTTCAGTTCGACTTCATCGGCCAGCGCCTCAATGTCGTCATACAGCGCTACCGGGCCATGCCAACGCGCATTGGGGTCGGGAATCTGCTGGTTGGCCATGCGAATCCAGCCAGCCACGTCATCTTCCGTGTGCCATACATAGCCCCACCGGCCATAGCGGTGAGCGCCATAGGCCACGGGTGGCCAGCGTTTCTCAGCACTAGCGAGCGGCTTTCGTGCGTTCCAGACGGCGGCGGCTGTTTCCGGGCTATCGTGATAACTGCCGCTTTGCTTCACCTTGCAATCGAGGCACATACACTGGTAGCCCGACTTCCGTCCTGAACGACCATGGTGACAGCCAATGCGGGTCGATCCACAAAACGGACACGGGAGAAACTTGGTCATGAGCGACTGCTTTCTTTGACCGGTGAGCAAAGATTCGATTGATTGATATCGGGGCCGTAGTACAGGCGGAAATCACCAATCCCAATAGCACCAAGCACTGACAGAGCAGCGACGGCGAATCCGAATGCGGCAAACAGCTTGGTGATCAGTTTCATTACGCTTGCTCCAACGTATCGAGAGACGGCACCTCGAAAAATCCTTGCTTGCCAGTAAAAGGGATCGGTGTTGCTAGTGGCTCGTGCTCGACGAAATGCCACGCAAAGCGACTCGGCGCAAAGTTACCGAAGAATCCCGGCGCAGCCAGTTGCTCAGTAGGCAAAAAGCCAGCGAGAACTGCCGTACCGAGCAGACAACCACGAGGCATGTCCTTCAGATGAGAAAAACCCATCTGTTTCAACGCCGCGCAATACGCTTCCCAAGCGGGATCAAGCGGCCCGCCTTCAGCGCGTTCGCAGAGATAGTCCATCATCTCTTCCAGATCGTCCGTCGCCTTCCCGGCATGAATCCAGATGCGCTGGCCGATCAGGCTCGCCCACGGCTTCCATGAGCGCGTCTCATAGGGTTTGTGCAAGCCGGACATAAGCAAGGATGCGTGCGGCTGCCAGATCGAGAGAGCCTTCATTCCCTGGCGTCCCGACTCTGCTCATCTGCTGTCACCGAATACAGGGCTACGCCATCGGCCTTGACTCGTGCATTGCCGTCCTCAAGCGATAGCACAGGGATGCCTAGCGCTTGCATTGCCTGAGCGTTGACTTCAGCTTCCGAAGAATTGTCGAAGAAGGTATGACGGAAGTTCTCATGCTTTCCGACACCGGTCACGAACAACCAGCCATCTTTCACCTTGCATAAGAAAGCGCCGTCTGCCGGTTCGGCAAAGGAGGAAACGAAAGCCATTTCGCCGTTGTTTCTGGCAGGAAGTGATCCCTCTCCCCAGAGGAAGAAGCGAAAACCGTGCTGTTCCCCAGGAACGAACACTCGGCCAGCGAAGAAAGCGTCCATTATGGCCTTAGTCATCGTGAATCATCGCCCTGTGCTCACGCCCATCGAGCATTTCGCCCGTCGCTTTCCGGCCAACGTAAAGCATGTTCGCATCACCGTCTCGGAAGGCGTCATGGCTTGTGCCATCGTGCGTTTTTCCGTCATGGATATTGACCCAGCAGCCCCAGACCTTCGGGTTGTCGCGTTGGTCGTTGGTGGCAGCCCGGCCAAGAATCCACTCCCCTTGCTGCTTGAAGTAGAACGGGACTCCGGCTTCGGCACACTGATCGCGGATATCCATCGCCCATTGCGGGTGCATAGGGCGGGCTTTGTTCCGACTTCCAGATTCTCCGCCAACAACAACCCAGTCGAGTCCCCGACCGCAGGATTCGCCGATGTAATGCTGGTGCCGCTTTCCTCCAGCATCGCAAGGGAAACATCCCACTGAGCTATCTTCGTCTTCCGGCAAGCCTTCCCCAAACCGAAGATCAACCGGCTCAAGCAAAGGCTCCATGCTGACCCAGTGTTTTGCAGCCGGTGTTTTCATCAGGAATGGCAACCGTTCATTGGCTGATTCCTGGGTGCCCGCCGTCACGCCGACATGGACATGCGGCAGCGGCCAGCGTGGAAGCCATTCAGTATCTTCGTTGGGGTCGCCGCCACGCTCGAACGATTCGCACCCATCGGCGCGTACCCAATCCAAGGGATGCTTGGCCGGGAACCCATCAGCAGCCTTGGCGATGGCTTCACGACGGCCTGGCGCTGACAAATACCGCTGCATCCGGTCGGCCCGCTTGGTCAGCACCAGAAAGGTGTGCTGCGGGCATAGCGCCATGACGCCGAAGACGCGATCCAGAAACTCATCCGGCACGTCGGCATGGAACAGATCGGCGGTCGAGCACACAAAGATTCGCCGTGCACGCTGCCAGCGAAGCGGCTGGTCAAGGCGATCCTCGTGGCAGGCAACATCGGTAAATTCCCGCCCCTCATAGGCAGGCAAATGCGTCAGGCGATGCCAGTCACGCTCGACATAGCAGTGCTTGCATTCTGGCGTCAGTTTTGTACAGCCAGACACAGGATTCCATGTTGCGCCCGGCGTTACTGTGCCGTCCGGGTTGTGTGTCTGCGTCCAGGAAATGCCGGTTTTGTCTCCCATGGCTTAATCCTTGATGTGCGGCTTCACCGCGTAGATGGTTCCACTCAGCCCTACCCGGAACTGCTTCTTCGTAAACCGGTTCCACTTGGCGACTTCCTCGCCCGGCAGATCGACGTGTGCCACATGACACAGGTCTTTGAGGACAAGGCTTACATCGGCGCATTCTTCAGCCAGTTCCGTCTCGTCTCCGGCTAACTGCGAGGGGAAAACCGTCTTCGCCTGTACCTCAGTCGCCTTGAGCGACTGGTTGTGCAGAGCATCGGCGACGTGCCCCATGACTTGCCCCGCCGACAGACCGGCAGCAAGCGCCAGTTCGACCACTTCTTCCGTCAGCCGACCAGCTACGGCGGCAGGCGTGCGGCGCTGGCCAGCTACCGAGTCAATGAAAGAGCCGACCGTAGCCGTTGAGGGCACCTCGCCGCTGCCATTGTTCCAGACAGCGTGCGTCTTGACGTTGCGCCGAGCGCCTTCGTCCATCGCAGACTGAATCAAGGTCTTGATCTGCTCCCAGGTCAGCGACATCGAATACAGACCTTCGGGAATATCTCGCTGCGTGGTTTGAATCAGCAGACAACGTGAGAGATGATCGATGTCGCCGCTATGGCACAGCGCCAGTACCCGCTCGGCCTTCTCCAGATCGAAGGCATTTTCCGTCCGGATGCCGGACTCCATGTCGATCCAGAACGGCAAATCACGCTGAGACTGCGCCTGTGCGACAGCAGCCTTGATCTTGGGTAGTTCAGCTTCCAGGACTTCCGGCCCGAGACCACCAGCGTAACCGCAGAACAGCTTGAACCGGTGCGGCGCAGGCCAAGCATCCGGGCGCTGGCCCGTTCCCTTGGAGGCGTCAAACAGGATATCGACGCGCTTCAGCCCTTCAACGTCTTCGTCGGCAACATCTCGCAAGAATTTTTCGATCACCGACTCCGATGCGGCATGAAGTTGCAGGATCAGCCGCAGCCCCGCCTGGTGAAGTTTGCGATAGATCGCCAGCACCTCATCATCGGCAAATTCCGGGCGTCGGGCATTGATGTTCAACTGGATGCGGCGATAGCGCGACAAGTCGGAAATTACAGAATCAGCCAACTCCGGGTCCAGTAAGGCATGAAAAACCCGAGTGCCGCACAAATGCGCCGCTGTGTAGGGCAAGTCAAGGGCAAGGAATTTTTCACGCCATGGCGCAGAAGGATTGCGCGGCGTGCCGTCCTTCTCCGGGAAATACAGGATGGCCCATTCAGCGAACGGATATTGGGCGGAGAGTGTCGCCAAGGCTTCCGGGGTAACAAGATCGTCCGCACCGGTCAGGGATACAAGTTCGAGGCCCAATTCACTGCTCCTTGGTAGTATTTGTTTGTTGTTTCAAGGCAAGCTCCCAGCCCGCTTCACCCCATGACGCTTGGCAATACTGGCAGTAGCGCATCCGCCCGGAAGCGGTCGCCTTCCACTGCGTTACGCCATTCTTCCCACAGCAAGGGCATAAATGCCGTTTCGGTTTTTTGGCTCCGTATCCTTGTCCTGCACGAACGCCCATGCCAACCTCCTCAAATACCGCACTTGTGGGTACGAACGATCTTCGTGCCCTCAAAGTAGTAGAAATACACATCGCCATAGCAGCCATGCTTGTCGATCAATCGGGAGATGACCTGACCGCGCCTGATGCTCCAGCCTTTGTAGACGCCTTTTACCGGGCCGTTTTCGTTCTCGCCAACATAGTGAACCGACCGCAGCAATTCGAAACTACGGTATCGGGTCGCCTTTTCATGACCAAGAAGCCAGTCCATGTAGCGAGCGTGATTTTGCGGCTCAAGAAAATGCTCAGGAGGATGACGGTCATAGAGACGACCAAAGCGCCGCTCCTTGCCCCGCAGGCCAGCTTCCCAGCCAAGCGCAATGTCGGTATTCCAGCGACCAACTTCCTGCTGGATGACTTCGACGGAGGTATGTTTGGCGTCCATGGAATCCCTTAATGCAATGCAGCCGCGATACGGCTCAAAACGTCCGGCTCGATGATTTGCGCTTCGTCAGCCAGCAGCCCTTCAACGGTCGGGTAATGAAATGCCTGGAAGCGCAAACAGGAGGCCAGCCACTCATGCTCTTTCTCGGTTGCCACCCGGTAGCAGACACAACGCTCCGGCGTCCATCCGCGATGCTTCAGGACGCGCTCAGGCCAATCCCCAAACGCGACCACGACCCCGGCATTTCGCCCTGCCGGAATTCGGTAGTAGCGAACCATCTGAATCACGGCTGAGCCGCCTTCGTTTTTTCAATACGCTCAGCGCAGCGCATACCCATCGCAAACCCCAGCCACAGCGTATCTGTGTCGGGATCGGCGTAGTGGCTGAACTGGTCGTTGATCGTGACAACGCCAAGAGGGGTGTTTTTGGCAAACGCGGGCGTGCCCTTAACCAGACCCTCGAAGTAGGGCCGCATGGCTTCGACTGAAATACAACCCGGATAGTCTTTGACGTTGAGCATTTTGACTCCTTGCACCATGGGTTACAGTATAAACGCATTGCGTTTATTTCGCAAGGTGTCAAATGCATACTTCTGGCTGATTATTGCACCGGCGCATCAGCGAGAGCGAACGACCAATCCGGATGCATCCCGCGATTTCTGAGCAACACTTCCCCTTGCTCGGCAACTCCCGGTAAAATCTTGTCCAGTCGGCTAAGCATCTCTGAGACACGGTTTCGGAGAATTTCGATATGGAACTGCTGATCGTCAGTTTCATCACCCTCAAGTGCTGACGACTCCATGCTGCTCAGCAGGTATTCCCGGTAACTGAGCAGCTTCCAGGCATGCTCAGGATCGGCAACAAGCCGGAAGAACTTGCACCAAACGCAACTCAGGAAGTCCGCGCAGACCCGTGATGCCGCGCCTTTTTCAGCGTGCAACTTCCGATGATCCTTGTTATAGCGATCCACCTCGGAATCGTTGCCGCTGGAGGCACATTCCCCAACCGGGGTGTGCTGCAAATCCGGGCTGGGTTCGGTGATGATGATAATTTCCTTGGCGATCTCTTTGCCGGTGAAATACTTACCCATCACGTCGACGGCCTTGCCCAGCGTATAGCGTGACTGGTTTTCATCGATTCGGTAATAGTGCGATTCGAAAGTCTCGAAGTTGTGCTTCGCTGCCGCCTCGTAGGCTTGCAAGTCCTTCTGCACCTGGCGGTAGAGGTGGTTCACACCACCCTTGCGAATCTTCTTGGTATCGAACGTAAGCGAGCTTCCCCGGCGTTCCAGGTAATAGGTCAGCGTCTTGGCGGCACCAGCCCCAAGCCTTTCAATGCCAAGACCT